>Ga0187782_10000207_pt1 | contig 36888 bp, 35 predicted proteins | sample 0715_SJ02_MP15_2_FD_132454 | JGI IMG/M metagenome (GOLD analysis project Ga0187782, IMG submission 132454) | Tropical peat soil microbial communities from peatlands in Department of Meta, Colombia - 0715_SJ02_MP15_20_MG | ecosystem: Environmental > Terrestrial > Soil > Wetlands > Peat | place... | reverse complement strand
TAGCCCGGAGTTTGGGCTGTGTTGGCTCATCCTACATAGTGCCTCCTGGGTTGCAGAGCTACTGCAGGAAAAGAGGTCGGTATGAAAGAATTCCGGTTATCCCCCTAAACGGAGGGAGTCTTTACCGAAAGTGATACCTTCGGGGGTGTCCGCGCTGTCTGAGCGGCTCTTTTCCCAACTGAGGCAGATTGGAGCCAGCGAACATATATTCATCTGCTCTCGGTCAGGATAGGCGGATTTATCTGCCTTGAAGGCGTCCAACAGCGTCAAGGAACTGAGCAAGGCCTCGGAGGCCGCTCTGGGGCGGCTCGGATACGAATACGGTAAGGGAGGACACCAAGGGCTGGTGGAGTACGTCATATCCAAGCCGTTCCCCTTCTCGGTCATACTGGAGGACATCAGCGCGATGTCATTTTCGAGGACAACAATGCTCCTCGGCTCTTTCCTCGCCCCTAATCCGACCAGGACAAGCGTGCTGATTAACGTCCCGGGCGACGACCCCAAAGGATACGGCGCAGCTTCGGCCTACGCGAAGGAGATGATTGCGGGGCTCAAGAAAATGCCATGGAAAGGACTCGGAGTCGTGAGTTCGCGCACGGCAAAGGTCCTTTGGGACCGCTGGCTTGAGCCCAGCCAAGGCCTGTGGACGAAACCAGCGCCGCCTGACGAGGGCGTGTGAAAGGCTAAGCTTTCTTGTAAAGTGTCAATGGCTGCAGGTTCAAGTCCTTTGCGTACCAGCAGGCGGCCTGGTGGCCTTCGGATTGCACGTCCAATGAGGGAATCTCGTCCTTGCACTTTTGCGTCGCGTACTTGCACCTGTCGTGGAATACGCACCCCGGCGGCAGGTGGACCACTCCCGGCACTTCCCCGGTTAGGACCTCCCTGGTCCGCCTGACTGCGGGGTCGGGGACCGGAATCGCCTCCATCAGCGCATGGGTGTATGGGTGCATGGGGTTGGAATAGATTGTCTCTGTGTCGGCGACTTCCATCATCTTGCCGAGATAGAGGACCCCAACCCTGTCGCTCATGTGGGCAATAACGCTCAGATTGTGGGAAATGAAGAGGTACGTCAGATTGAATTCCTTCTGGATATTCTTTAGGAGGTTCAGGACTTGCGCCTGAACCGAAACGTCGAGGAAAGACGTCGGCTCGTCAAGTATCAAGAACTCCGCGTTTGTCGCCAGCGCTCTTGCGACCGCTATCCTCTGTCTCTGCCCTCCGCTGAACTCGTGGGGGAACCTGTAGAGGTGATCCTCGTTCAGTCCTACTAGTTCGATCAGCTTCTTGGATCGCTGGAACGCATCGTCAGCGGATTGCTTCCCACCGGAGGCCCTCACCGCCTCCGCGAGGGCGGATTTGATCGTCTGCCGGGGGTCGAGGGAGGCATAGGGGTCTTGGAATATGATCTGCATGAGCCGATGGTATGGTGCCATCTGCTTCCGTTTCAGCTTTGTAATGTCGACACCGTCAACAAGAATCTGTCCCGATGTTGGCTCGATGAGCCGGAGGATACACCTCCCTATGGTTGTCTTGCCGGAGCCCGACTCCCCCACCAGACCGAAAGTGCCTCCCCTTGGAATTTCGAACGAGACGTCATTTACTGCTTTCACGTAGTCGACTGTCCGCCCGAAGATCCCTCCGGTAATGGGGAACCACTTCCGGAGGTCGGTGACTTTTATGAAGGGGTCGGTCGTTTTGCTCCCTCCGTGTAAAGATGGCAGGCAGCCAGATGCCCTTTTTCAATCTCGACCAGATCAGGCTTTTTCTGCTTGCACAAATCCCATGCAAACGGACACCTGGGGTTGAATCTGCACGCAGGCGGCGGATAGATCAGGTCAGGGACTGACCCGGGTATGGATTCGAGAAGAGCCGGGTTCGCAGTGAGCTTCGGCACTGCCCTCAAGAGTCCCTGAGTGTATGGATGAAGCGGCTTCCCGTACAGGCTTTCAGCGTCTGCGACCTCCACCACATCCCCGGCATACATTACCGCCACTCGATCGCACAGATCGGCTACCACGCCGAGGTCGTGGGTAATGATCAGGATGGTAGAGTTGAATTCGCGTCTGAGAATCTTGAGCAACTCCAGGATTTGTGCCTGGATTGTGACATCAAGGGCGGTTGTGATTTCATCCGCAATGAGCAAATCGGGATCTCTCGCTATTGCCATTGCTATCATTACGCGCTGCCTCATACCGCCAGACAGCTCGTGCGGGAACTCCTTAATGATCCTCTCAGAGTCCGGGACTCTCATTCTGTCGAGTGCCTCCGACGCCAAGGCGTCCAGGACCTTCCTCTTGTGGCGCCCCCTTGGGACGGGCGGGTTCCCTCTCTGCCCCTCGAGGTTGTTGATGCGCGCCCTGATCTCTGCCCGCTTCGAGTCGTCGGTTGCGTTCGCCCCTTCTTCTTTCAGTTGGGCAAGATCGTAATCTAAAGCAGCCTGGGCGAGCTTCTGCTTGTTTATGCTGAAGACCTCCCGAAGCTGTTCACCTATCGTTAGAACAGGATTGAGAAATGTCATCGGATCCTGGAAGACCATCGCAATCTTCGTGGACCTGAGCTCCCTCACTTCTTTCTTTGATTTCTTCAGGAGATCTTCGCCCAGGAAGACTATATCTCCGGATGCAACTTTGCCATTCTCTGGGAGCAAGCCGACCACCGCGGCCGCTGTCACCGACTTTCCGCACCCACTCTCCCCCACGAGGCCCATCACCTCTCCCTTGTACAGAGTGAGGTTGATTCCGTTCAGCGCCTTGACTTCGCCTGCGTACGTCTCGAAAGAGACGTACAGGTTTTTCAGCTCAAGGACGGGAGTCCCTCTGTCTGGCCTTTCTTCTTGCCTTACGAGGCCGACCTGGCTCAACTAGGGCACCCCTGGCCAGGCCTGAGACAATGTCCGCCCCCTTCCTGTCGAACTAATAAGCTCCTCACGGCCCCTTTCCTAACTATCTGATCAGAGCAAGCATCAGGAGCAGGACGATTACGAAGATGACGAGAGGCACGAGTATGGTCTCGAATGCGGCTATTACGAAGGCTACGTAGTCCTTCCATTCGAGGCTGACCTCTCCCTCAGGTTCCTCTTCGTCTTCTCGGGACATTGGTCATGATCATCTTCTTAGCCTCGGGTCTAGCACATCTCTCAAGCCGTCCCCTACCAGGTTGAATCCCAGAGAGATAAGTAGTATCACAAGCCCCGGAATCACAAGAAGCCAGGGTGCTGTGAAAATTTGGTTGATCCCGTCCGCGGCCAGGTTTCCGAGCTCAGGGAGGGCAGGGGATGGGGAGAAGCCGAGGAACACAAGAGCGGAGAACGTCAGAATGACTCCGCCAATGTCGAGAGTCGCCTGCACCAAGAGGGGGTAGATCGAGTTAGGGATGAGATGGAAGAAGAGGGTCCGCCACCTACTCACCCCGAGCGCCCTCAACGCCTCGACGTAGGCCTTGTTCTTCTCGCTCAGCATCTGCCCCCGGATAAGCCTGACATAGACGGGCCACCAGACAAGGAATATGGCAAGCTCCAGATTCGGAATCGTCCTTCCGAGGACTGCAGCGAATACTAGGGCGAGAATGAGGAACGGGAATGCGAAGAATATGTCCGTCACCCTCAGGATAGCTTCGTCGACCCACCCCCCCGCGTAGGCGGCGACCGAACCGAGCAGAATCCCGATTGCTAGTGCGGAGGCGACTATCTCGAGGGCGATTGAAAGGTCCAGGGGGATGGCTAGAACTATCATCGACAGGAGACTCCTCCCATAGCCGTCAGAGCCAAGTGGATAGTTAACGGACGCCGGGCATGTGATAGCCTGCGTTCCCCAGCTAAACAAGTTCCCGTTCCAGCAGTACGAGATACCGAAGTCAAACTTGTTAGCTGAAGCCGGGTTCACAATGATGTTCGAGAAAATGGCGACCAGGATGAAGAATATGGATAAGATTATTCCTGTCAGGACGAGCTTGTTCTTCACCAAGAGGCTGAGAGAGTATTTCAGATCCTCAACATAGGCTGCTCTTGTTCCCGACCTCTTTGGGGGCTGCTTCGGTTCCTTAGACTCTCTTTCGCTCATCTATATCAGTACCTTATCCTCGGGTCGACGACCGCGTAGAGAACATCAACTACTAGATTGGCCACGACAACTATCAGCGCGGTCACCAAAGTGTAGAGCATCACGAAGTTGCTGTCTCCTTGCAGGACAGCGCGTACGCTGTCGAATCCCACTCCCGGCCAGTTGAATACAGTCTCGGTGATCACAGCCCCGCCGAGGAGTCCAGCGAAGAGGAGCCCGGCAACGGTCAGGGCCGGGATGAGAGCGTTTCTAAGGGCATGCCTGAATATCACGACCCGCTCGCTCAGGCCCTTCGACCTGGCCAGGGTGATGTAGTCCTGCCTGAGGACCTCGAGCATGCTAGCTCGTACGAGCCTTGTGAGCGCCCCGAGGCTTGCGAACGCGAGCGTTATGGAAGGGAGAATAACGTGGATGAACGCGTCCCAGGCGTACCCCCAGTTAGCGTTTAGCAATCCGTCGATGATTGGAATCCCGGTATAGGTAGTAATCGTCGGCTCGTTCGTAGAAAGCGCCCCCTGGTTGGGGAGGTGCGGGAGCCCCCACCGTATGAAATAATAGAAGAAGACCAGCTGAAGAATGAACCCGAACCAGTAGACCGGCGTGGATATTCCGGTCAGGGCCACTACCCGTGACGCGTGGTCCACCGGCTTGTTATTGCGGACCGCCGAAATTATCCCAAGCGGGAGCCCGACGACGACGGTTACGATCACCGCCGAAATCGCGAGCTCCACTGTGTAAGGGAACCGGCTCGCGAATACAGACATCACCGGGAGCCCCTGTGCCCAGGTCCCCGCGCTCCCCCAGTTGCCTGTGAGGACATCCCTTAGCCAGTAGAAGTACTGCTCGTACAGGGGGAGGTAGAAGCCATGCGAAGCGCAGACGTTATGGATCTGCGTAACGGACATTTTTGTAGTGATATAGGGGGCGCAGGGATTGAAAGCCGAGGGGAAGCCCCTGGAGAGATAGAAGGTAATCAGGCTCACGCCGAACAGTACGAAAATCAGAAGGACGCTTCTTCGGATGATGTACTCATACATCCGCAAGGTGAAGGAGGACGCCCTTTCACGCGTTAAAAATGTTGTTAACTTTCTCTCTCGTGAGAATGGGTTTTTCGATAAGAAAAAGGGAAGGAGACGGTTGAGAGCTAGCTCGGTGGAGCGAAGCTCAGAACCGCCCAGTAGTCTGCTTGATTGGGAGTAGTTTCTGGGCTGTAGAACCAGCCATGGACCCAAGTCGAAAGGAAGTGGTAATCGAGCTGGTACTCGTTGAGCCAGTAGTATCCGTTCTCGTTAGCGGAGCTCCCCATCGCTGCTGCAACCTGCACAAGTCCTGTGATGTTGCCGGTCTCGTCAGCGATGGTCCCCTGGTGGACGAGATTGTTCCACTGTGTGAAGTTGTACAGGCTCCAGCTTGGATATGTTCCTGTCACGCCGAACATCGGATTGAGCCAGTCGACGAGCCAGTTGTAGTCGTCAATCCAGCCTGCCCAGTAGGCATAGATCTGGTGTTCACCAGCGAGGGTGTAGAGCGTCCCTGCGGGGACAGGCACTGGAGTGAAGAGGATCCCAAGGTTGTCATTCCCACTGATCGTGTTGAGGTTACCGACAGCCTCGGTCAGGATCTTTTCTGTGATAGTGTCGCCTGCTTGGTAGTAGAGGTTAACGGTCTGTCCCTTGCATGAGTTGTTGATGACTCCGCTCGGGATTGCGGTCCCATTGTAGTAGGTGAAGCTCGTCAGGGGTTTGGCACATGCCGAGTCCAACAGAGCTTCCGCTGTGGTGAGGTTGTAGCTGTACGCTGGCGGCGTGACAACAGTGTCACTACCAGCTGGAAGTGTTCCCGGTGGGAACATCCAGTTCGCGTACTGATCCAGACCATAGGTTACGCTATCAAGGACGTCGGTGACGTTGGCGGAGTCCTCAACCGCGAGCCTGAATCTCTGGTCAGCGAAGGGCTGGAACGACAGGAGTTGCCCTGCCGAGTTGGTAACGTTGACGTTGAACTGAACCCACCCTGTGTTGTAATATGGATACGGACCGTGGAATACAACACCGGGAGTGTCAGAGATGTATGAACCATTGGCGTCATAGGCGTTCCTGCTGAGGAGCGAGAAGATGCTGTCTGGGTTCACACCGACACCGGTGGCGGTGCCTCCCTCGAGGTCCAGAATCCTAGTTGTCTGGTCTGTGACTACTTGGATGTCGACATACTGAATGCTTGGATGAATCGTGCCGTACATGTATCCAGGCGGACCACCCCAGTAATTGGGGTTGGCCTCGAGCTTGATCTCGCAGGTCGTTGGGTTGACGCTGGTTATGTGGTAGGGCCCGGTTCCTGCTTCGGAGCCCTGATAGGAGTTGTCCAAGTAGGTGGTGCCGTTGCCAGCGGTGTGGTCATAGTAGGCAGTGTAGTTAGCCACCCCGTTGCTTATAGCCGTGGGGTCGTCATGGGCGATTACGAAGCTGGGAGAGATTATCATGGACCAGGTGCCGGCAATCAGGACGGGGAACGAGGAAGTCGGGTTCACAAGGTTGAACTGAACCTTGTAGGTGCCCAGGGGCTGACAGAAGTTCTCAGCCAGGACCTGATCTACCCAAGTTGGCGAGTGATTGGCAGTGGTCCCATTCCCACCTAGAGCCGTAAAGAGCGCGGTGTTGACCAGTTGCTGGATGATCCAGCCGGACCCTGAAGGCGATCCAGTGGGCTGATAGGCGTCCATCACCAGCAATCTGTTGAACGTGAAGCAGACGGCAGTGGAGTTGAACGGAGTGCCGTCTTGGAATGCGATTCCCTGTCTGAGGCCCACGACCCAAGTGTGCGGGTTGACCTGAGTAATGTTCGACGCGAGCCAGGGGATGGGTGCTGCACTGTTTGTCCCGTTCCACCACATCAGAGCTTCGTACGAGTTCTCCAGAATACCGTAGTCGTAGGAGAAATAGGAGACCTGCGGGTCTAGATATTCGTAGTTGGCGGCGCCTTCGTAGACGAGCGTGTTGTCCTTCACGAACGCCGGCTCACTCGGAGGAGGCGCCGTTGAGGATGTCGTCGTGGTCGAAGTGGTCGAAGTCGTTGATGTGGTCGAAGTGGTCGAAGTCGTTGATGTGGTAGTTAACGAGGTGGTTGAGGTGGTTGAAGTGGTGGTCGTCGAAGGCCCAAGCGTGGCGTAATAGATGCCGACCGCGGCAGCTATGACAAGAACAATGACTATACCGACTGCAGCGCCTCTGCTAATTGCTGATCTTGAGAAACTATAAGATATTTTCATTCTCAAGTTTTGCGCCCCTCTCAATTTATTTAAGGATTGTTAACAGGAGATTAGGGTCGGAATAAACAGCAAGGACAGGCCCTTGCTCGGAAGACCGAGAAGAGGCAGAAAAATGCCGATTTACCTAAGGGAACGCATGAGCATGGCGTAACCCTCTGCTGTGACCCTGTAATACCTCTGCCTCGAACCGGTCTGAGTATATTCGACAAGCCCGCTGTCACGTAGCGTCCGGAGAGTCCTGCTTACTTGGCTAAGGTGTTTTTTCTCCATCGTGGCCAGCTCGGTCGGAGTCCTCGGAGTTCCAACCAGATAGTACAATAGCCTTAGCCAGCTCGGCCCCGAGATCCCGATCCTTTCTGCCGATGCCATCGACACTCAACGAAATAAGATGAGAACGGCAGATATAGCCGTTTCGGGATGCATAAATCTGAACGCTTTCCGTGAATCAACTCAAGCAATTTCGTAACCTCCCTTATGACTTCTCTCTAGCAACTCCTAAATCGAATACTGGCAAAAGCAGGCCGCGATGACGTACTCAATAGTTGCAAGAGACGCGGAGACTGGTGAAATGGGGGTGGCAGTCCAGTCTCACTTCTTCTCTGTCGGATCTACCGTGACCTGGGCGAAGGCAGGAGTGGGCGCTGTTGCCACCCAGGCGATGGTGGACATCAGGTACGGCCCGCTGGGACTCGAACTGATGTCGGGAGGGAAGAGCGCCAACGAAGCACTAGTTGCTCTCCTTAGGGCCGACCCCAACTCCGATTCAAGGCAAGTGGCGATGGTAGATTCGAAGGGGAGGGTCGCCGCTCACACAGGACGGAGTTGTCTCCCCCATGCCGGTCACGTCACGGGAAGAGGATTCTCGTGTCAGGGGAACATAATGAGAAATGAGAGGGTGTGGGGGGCAATGAAGAAAGCGTTCGAAAAGAATCACACCCTGCCCTTTGCCGAGAGGTTGGTCTCTACCCTGGAGGCTGCTGAGAGAACAGGTGGTGACCTCAGAGGGAGGCAGTCTTCGGCCGTCCTAGTTGTCTCCCCTGAAATCAAGCCAAACCACTGGGAGGGGAGGCTCGTGGACCTGAGAGTCGAGGATCATCCTGAGCCTGTGCCGGAGCTCAAACGTCTGCTGAGGTACCATCGGGGGTACGAATGGGCGAATAGGGGGGATGATTTTCTGACCGTGAAAGACTACTCGAAAGCCCTGGAGGCCTATGGAAAGGCCTATTCATTGGTCCCAGAGATTGACGAGCTGAAGTACTGGGCTGGTATAGGTCTACTGACGAGTGGCAGGTTAGAGAAGGCGGAGAAGATGCTCAAGGAGGTCATCGCAAAGAACAGGAACTGGGTGGAGGTCACCAGAGGAATAGCCAAGGTCGGCTCACCGCCAATCCCTCCCGACGCGCTGGAGAGGATACTGGGCAAGAAAAAGCATTCCGGCACTCTGAAGAGCCGCTAGCTCATGTCGAGCTTATCGCTATAGGACTGAATGTTGTCAAGGAAGTCTCCGAAAGCGAACACTGGGACGATGGCACCCCCGTCCACGAAACGTGCCCCTTGGTCTACAAGGACTAAGATGACCGAAGCAATGGGGCCAATACGGTCAAGGCTCTCCCGAAGACGAGAGGCTCTTCCCTTCTGAGCCTCCACTTGCTTCGCGAGGCTTGAGTAACCTGCGCCCCTGGCCCAGTGCTTGCAATCGATGGCAATCGAAATACCATTGGAAATCCCAAACACATCAACCTGAGCACGAGGATGCTTCAGGTAGATGTTCTGCCTCACTCTGTACCCTCTCGCTCGCAATATCCAGGAGCAGAAGTTTTCAAAGTCCCGCCACGTTAGGGACCTCGAAACGCGCTCTATGTCTTCCCCCCGGGCACAGAGTGCCAGGCCGGCGAGCTGCTCGTCTGTTGAGGCGGCGTCGGGCGCCCCCACCCTGAACGCAATCTCGGAGATGGCTGACAGTGCGCACTCGGTCGACCCTGTCCTCTTCACAAGCAGTTGAAAAAGCGGCCCAGCCACATCATTCGCTCTTCAAGCTAAGGATTTGAATGTGAGCAGCAACAAAGCGCGAGCAGGGGAGGGGTCGCCTTCAGTGACAGCCTACTCTGAAGGGACAGGGGTTTGCGCGGAACCCTGGGCGGTCTCGAGGGACCTCCTCTTGGCAAGAGTGGTGTAGACGAACCAGACATTGACGGCGACAAGAACGTACGCTATCAATTGCACCCAGTCAAGGGTCGGCGGGCTCTGGACGGAATTGCCTCCTACTACCATGGAGAACGACCGGGTCAGCAAGGAGTACGAGAACGAAGGCGAACTCCTCGTCACGCACACCTGCCCATAGAGGGGAGAGCCGAGGGCACATTGAATACGGTTCTGCACGTCCTGGACGATTTCGAACTCAGCAAGGAGCAGGATGACATCCAGGACCAGAATCTTCAGCACCGTCCGTACCATTGTTCCTGACCAAGTTAGGGACGAATAAAAAGGAATCAGGCTCAAAGCGTTTAACCGCATCCTCTCCAAAGGCGCCTACAAGTTGGTGTCTAAGGGGACAATAATCTATGTCGCCGCATTTTCCCTGCTCCTCTTCTGGGCATTCTTCGTCCAGGCCGACACCCGCAGGGTCGACGGTACCAGCATGCTCCCCACGCTCGAGGGAGGAGACCTGGTCGTGATCCAGAGCGCCACCGTCAGCCAGATACACGTGGGGGACATCATCGTCTATGGCGCCCCTTGCTCGGCATTAGGAGAGTCTGTAGTCCACAGGGTCGTGAACATAACCGTTGATGGGCTAATCACCAAGGGAGACAATAACGCTCGGACGGATCAGGCTTACGGCATAGCGAATTCGCCGATTACATCACAATGCCTCGAAGGAAAGGTAGTGTTCGTGATTCCCTACGTGGAGCTCCTTGCCTACTACATCGACCAGAACGGGCTCCCGCAATGGCTCAACTATATCCCGTCGATATTCATCCTCGTCATCGTGATAATCTCCGTCCTAGGAGAGCAGGACGAGGATAGGAGCAAGACGAAGGAAAAGCCGTTACAACCTACAAGCAACTCGTCCTAGGATGCAGGGGAGTCTAGCACCCAGGCAAGTCATTTTTCAGTCTCCGATTGGTGGCTTACTCAGGCTATCTCAGTTGGAAAGCGACTAAGAAACATCCCTCGAAAGTTAACAAGGGGAAGCCGTAGTCGGTCCATCCCTACACAAGCTACCAGAACCCGCATCCCGGCTTTATATACCCTTTATATACTGAGGAAAATTGGCCGTGTTAAATGCCTCAGACAAAAGCTATCGTCAGTATTGAAAATGTGGTCGCTTCCGCATCAATCAACCAGACAGTAGATCTCAACCTGATCACCAAGAATTTCGTGACAGTGGAGTATCACCCCGACCAATTTCCAGGCCTTGTGTTCAGGCTCAGGAACCCCAAGACAGCTACGCTAATCTTCAGCTCGGGGAAGATGGTCTGTACCGGCGCCAAGTCAGAGGAACAAGCCAGAAAGGCCGTAGAGGAAGTGGTCAGGCAGCTAAGGAAAGGAAAGATTCCAATCAAAAACGACGCGGTCGTCGAAATCCAGAACATAGTAGCGTCCGCAAGCCTAGGGGGCAAGGTCCACCTTGAGGAGGCAGCTCGTGTGTTGCCAAAGTCAATGTACGAGCCAGAGCAGTTCCCGGGCCTCATCCACAGGATGGCGGACCCGAAAACAGTGATCCTGCTGTTCGCCTCAGGGAAGCTCGTCTGCACGGGCGCGAAGAAGGAAAGCGAAGTCTATCGCGCGGTGAACAACCTGCACGTGACTCTAGAAGAGAAGAACCTTATGGTGTACTGATAGGTCCTTCTCCCCACTTTGTCTTTCCGGATTCTAGGTACCGCCCATAGATTTCGTTATCGCCTTTACGTTCTCCTTGCTAATGAGCTCCATTGAATAGAGCATGTCCGCCAGCTCGACCATGTCCGTCACAGCATGGAGGGTGATGCCTCTCTTGCTCAGCCGCTCGCGCGCCCCCTCCAGCCTGTCGATGAGCACGATGGCCGAGTTCACCTTCCCCCCTTCGTCCTGTATCGCTTCGGCAGCGGACATTATCGTCTTCCCGGAGGTGGCCAAATCCCCGACTACGACGACATTCCAACCTGGTCGGACCTCCCCCTCTACCTGACGCCCCGTCTCCAGCTTCTCGATCGGGGTGTAGAGCAGTGGCTTCTTCTTGGCTAACGCGAGGGGAGTAGCGAGCAGGAGGCCGGCCAAAGGGACGGCACAGTAGGCGTCTGCTCTGGGTACTTTCTTCGTCGTCAACTCGGAAAGCGCGTCAACCACCGCCCCGTAGACGCCAGGGTAACTCGGTAAGCTCCTGAGATTCACGTAGTACGAACTATCCTTGCCATCGGGCAGAGTAAACGTCCCGAACTGGAGAGCACCCACCTTTACCAGTCCCTCCGCGATGCTGTAGAGCCGGCTTCGGCGTTTTTTCCAGGCCATGGCTTCCGAGTATATCTTGTGCTTATAAAACAACCACGTGAGTAACACTGGACATGCCGGAGCTATGGATCCCCTACGGGGCAGTGGAGAACCTAGTGACGCTTCAAGCCGAGAACTTGGGGGTAGTCGCCGAGCCACCGGTAGATCAGGGGTCGATTGAAATTGAACACTTCTCGGAGCTTGCAAAGGGCGCCACCCAAATCTTCCTGTGCGACTCGGCGCCGTCAACTTTCGAGTTCCTTAGGGGCCTGCTCCCGGTCCTCGGGGAATCCCAGGGCGCTAGCCTCGTTGCCCCGGCCCCGAAGCGGGTCGAGGCGAGCGTTCCAGAGGTGAAGGGGAGAGTGATCACCTTGCCACCGCCGGTTCCCTCGGCAGCCGGTATGGACGCGGTTTACGCACCACGGCTAATAGAAAAGGGATTGAAGCTAGTCGTCGCTTCCGTAAGACCTGATCCTCTCTTTGGAATCGCCGACGCAAGGGTGCAGGCATGTCTGAACTGGGTGGCAAATTCGAACGCGATTGCAGCCGGCGCCAGAGAGGGGATGGAACCGCAGCCTTTCCAGAAGACGGGAGCATTCGACGCGATGGAAAGAATCGCATCGAAGATTCCGGACTCGAAATTCCTGTCCTTGTCATCGAGAGGCGGGAAGCTCTGGACAATCATGGAGGATGCGCCATTCGATGCCATCAAGAACTCATTTCCAAAGGTGCAGATGCCCCAGACCAAGGGGCTCGTCGTGGGGGCTGGAGGAAGGGGGTACGACGACACCTTCTCAGGTGCCCTCAGGGCGGTCTGGAGCGCCTTGGATGGGGTCAAGAGGACGGGGTCCGTGCTCCTGATGGCAGAGTGTTCTGAAGGAGTCGGCTCGACAGCCCTTGAAATGCTGGTCACCGGACAAATGTCTGGAGCCGACCGTCGGCGGGAGAAATACGTGGAAGGCCTGGAGGAAGTCTTCTACCTCAACAAGCTGAAAGAAGAGTATGACGTGCTCATGCTGTCAGGGCTTCCAGAAACGTACGCAAGATCAAAGCTCGGGATGACAACGGCCAAGGGTTCGGCGGAGGCAGTGGGGAGGATGCTCAACAGGGTCGGCCGCACAGGAAAGATCAACGTGGTTCCGCGGGCTCCGGAGTTCGCTGTCCAGTCAGGGTAGCGGAAAAGTCGCGATGCTGTGGGGGACAGGGAGGCACAGGAATGCAAGCACAAGGGAACCTACGAAAATCCACTGCCTCGACACCGACAGCCCGGACACCTCGTCCTGGAGCTTGAGCCTTACTGGTCTCCCCGCAAGGAGGAGGGCGACTATCGCCACCGCCCAGTATGTGGCGTAGTTCATATCCAAGACAAGCAGAAGCAGGACACTGACGTAGGTCGCGGCCCTCGCGGCCCTGTCCCCCCAGGCCGCGGAAGCCAGGAGACCACCATCGAAGAGCGCCATCGGAAGGAGGCCAATGAACACCAGGATGAACCCGAACGAGGCGCCGTCTGCGATCGGAGAGACTAGCACGTATCCTGATGGCGCACTGTGCACCATCGGCCCGAGAATGTAGTTCAGCCCCGTCTGGACAGCGTTAGGGTTGATCGAGACAGTCGAGTTCACCAGCTGCGTATTCTGAAATGCGACGGTCGATTGCACGGACGACAGTACCCCGATGATGTAGAGCAACACTGCGAAAATGAAGATAGCCAGGGGGCCCGCGATAACCACGTCGAAAAGTCTGTCCTTGTTGATGGCCGGCTCACGCTGCGTGTTGACGAAGCCGAGCGAAGGAAGGAAGGGAGTCAAAATGGGAACGCCGGGGACCACGTAGCTGGTGGAGTGACCCGCCTGACCCTTGCGGGCTGCGAACCTCTGCCCCAGTTCATGGACCACCAGGAGGACCCCAACGGTGGCGTCGAAGCCAAAGAACAGGAGATAAGTCGAGAACCCGGGTACGAGCTGCACATCAACCGAGGCCTGCAGGAACGAGAAGACCTGGAGGGATGTGACCGTTAGCAATGCTACCAGAACTGAGATTCTGGTCCGTCCGCCCGAAGGGGGCGCCGCCTTCTTAACCAGGAGCACGCACTCCTCCCTCGTCCCCGTGAGCTCGGGCCTGTATCCCTTGGCACCAATTTCCAAATCTAGCTGAGCGAACTTCGTCTTCGTGTCCGAGGCATAGGCTATCTGGAACTCTAGCTCCCCTTCTGGAAGAACGAAGAATTGCTTCACTGAGAACTTCGAGCGGACAAGCTGCTCGATATCCGAAGGCTGCGCGGACAAACCTGCCCCGTGTCCAGGTTTCCGATAATAAGGTGTCGCACCGACCCAGCAAGCTTTAACCGCCGGCGAAGGGCGAGAGCCATCAGAATTGCAGAAAGCCATCGTGGCGCGGGTGGGGGACTACGAAATCAGACGGTGCGAGCGAGACGATATCCGGGCGGTCATAGACATAAACATGGAGACCCTCCCCGAGCACTACTCGGACTTTTTCTACTACGAAATCTTGGCAGAGTTCCCTGAGACCTTCCTCGTAGCAGAGTTCGACGGAGCCGTGGTTGGCTATGTCATGTGCAGGATCGAATATGGGTTCTCTCACCTGAAGAAACTCGGCCTCGCGAGGAAGGGACACATTGTCTCTGTCGCCGTGCGGGAGCAGCACAGGGGGAAGGGAGTGGGAACCATGCTGATGAAGGCGTCCCAGGACGCCATGGTCCAAAAAGCGGCCACCGAATCGTACCTGGAGGTAAGGGTGACTAACCACGAGGCCATTTCCCTCTATCAGCGGCTCGGGTACGCTGTCACCAGCCGGCTTGAGGCCTATTACAAGGACGGGGAAGCGGCACTCGTAATGGCGTCAAAGATAGGCCAATGAGGCAGAGCGCCCCGCTACTGGACCTGGCCCATACGCTGGAGAGAGTGAAGGAGACCAGCGGGAAAAACGAGAAAGTCAGGATACTCGCCGAGTACCTGAAAGGTCTGAGCCCTGGAGACGCCATGGTAGCCGCTAGAATCGCCTCTGGAAGGGCCTCCGAACGTGGGAGCAAAGACGAGGCGCAGGTCGGCTACTCCACACTTCTCGATGTCCTGCGCGGCGTGACGGGTGCGACGGAGGAAGCGGTGTCGAAGACTTACCTTCGCCACGGCGACCTTGGGGAGGTGGCGGAGGATCTCCTCGAAAAGAAGAGGGAACAGGCACTGTTCAGCGAACCCCTCACGCTCACAGAGTTGGAAGAGGCATTCTCCAGGCTCAGGTCACTGAAGGGAAAGGGATCTTCCACGGCTAGGCGTGGGATCGTGAAGTCCCTTGTGCTAAGGGCAACACCCCTCGAGGGCAAGTACCTGGTCAAGGTTTTGACTGGGGAGATGAGGACAGGGCTGGTTTCGGGGCTGCTCGAGGAGGCGATCGCGTCTGCCTACGGCCTGTCAAAGGCAGACTCCGCGAGGGCCCACATGGTTTTGGGGGACGTTGGAGCACTCGCGAAGGAGGCTGCTGAAGGGGGCATCGCAAAGGTAAGGATTCAGCCCTTCAGGCCGGTCAATTTCATGCTCGCCGAGCCGATGGCGACTGCACGGGAAATAGCAGGCCACTATCAGAAGCTGGTATATGCCGAGTGCAAATATGACGGTGTCAGAGCGCAGGTTCACAAGGCCGGGGGAACCGCCCGCGTTTACTCCAGGCGGCTTGAGGAGATTACCCCAAGTTTCCCGGAGGTTGTAAGATCTGTAGACAATGTGAAAGGGGAGTTCATACTCGACGGGGAAATCGTCCCCTTCAAAGAGGGGCACCCTCTCCCTTTCCAGCTTCTGCAGAGGAGACTACGGAGGATGGAGAACTTCGAAGAGGCAGCTAGTAACGCCCCGGTGACCTATTTCTCCTTCGACCTGCTTCTGCTTGACGGGAAGGAGACCATCGGACTCCCCCTGTCTCGCAGGCGCAAGCTTCTGGCAAGGTTGACGAAGGGAACAGGTGTGAATCTTGCAGAGTCCGTAGACGTGAGAAACGAGGAAGAGATTGAATCCGCCTTCAGGCGGAGCCGCGACCTGGGCTACGAGGGGCTTGTTGTGAAGGACCCTGACAGCCAGTACGCCATGGGGAAAAGGGGTTCTGGGTGGGCCAAGCTCAAGGAGGAACTGGATACCCTCGATGTAGTGATCGTAGCCGCAGAGTATGGCCATGGCAAGAGGGCGGGTGTAATATCAGATTATACATTCGCTGTCAAGGACGGGGACATGCTCAGGACAATCGGGAAGGCGTACAGCGGCCTTACGGATGTTGAGATCGATGAGATGACGCGCAGGCTCAAGGAAATTACAATCAAAGACTACGGGTACAGAAGGGACGTCAAGCCCGAGGTTGTCGTCGAAGTGGCGTTCGACAGCGTGCAGCGGAGCGACAGGCATGACGGGGGCTTTGCACTTAGGTTCCCCAGGATAAAGAGGATCAGGGCAGACAAGTCATTGGAGGACATCGACACGTTGGAGAAGGTGGAACGCATATTCAACGGGCAGAAGCTTAAGGTCGAGGAAGGGTAGGAGACAGAGCGGCCTCCGGTGCTTATATGCGCAGGTCCGGTACGGTTCTTGGTTGTACGGCCAAATCCTGATCGCTGTATCCTTCGCTGTCGCCGCCTATCAGGACCTGAGGGAACGTGCGGTCAACGACCTCGTATGGATCCCTGCGGTCGCAGGGACGGCCTTCGTGTTCTACTCCCTCGCCACAACGGGGCAATATGCCGACCTCGAGTTCGATGTCATCAGGGTTCTCATCATAGGAGGGATGGCCTTCGTCATGGTTTATCTCGGGATGCTCGGAGAAGCGGACCTGATTGCCTTGGTTTTTTTTGCGGCCGATCCGTACGTTTTCGGCATTTTCTTCGCCCTCATAGGGGCGGTGGTAGTGCTCGTTCCCCACCTGGCGTACGTGTTCCTCACAGGGGAGGGGAGAGGGAGTCACACAATCCAAGTCTCGCAGTTTCTGAGAGAGCAAAAGTGGATCCCCAAAGCCACGATAGTGGACGGGGTCAGGCACGACGTAGACAGGGACGTCAACAAGGCAAGGGAAGAGGTCGAAGGCCTGCAAAGGGAGGGGATGCAGGTGGAGGTGGTCTACGGCGTCCCCGATGTGCTGTACTTCGGGATCGGGTACATCCTCTACCTCGCATATCTCATCCTTTTCAATTACGCTCTGTTTAGCTCACTGCCCTAGTCTCTCTGGCTGGCGCTAGGTTAAAACCCTCAAGTCGGAAAGTGTCGCGCGCAAATGACATTCATAGTTCTCGAGGGGTTTTCGGGCACAGGGAAGACATCCCTCGCGAAGGTGCTGGAGAGGCGGGGGTGGCTCCGGCTGCAGGAATCGGCACACGCGGTCCCCAGGGACGTCCCCGTCGCCGAACGGGCGGACTCTGCCGCTGACTTCAGCCTTCTCGGAGCGACAATGATGTACACCTCTGTAATCACCAAGCTAAGGGGAACGAGGAACATCGTCTCCGAAGGATACCTACTGGGCGACCTGGCATATGCGAAGATCAGGTATGAGCTGAAGAAGAGCGACGCTTACCCGTCGATGGTCGCCATGGTCCGGCGGATTCTTCAGGAGCCCGCCATGAGACCCGACCTCTATATCCTGCTGAAGGCAGGTCTGGAAACAATCGACAGCAGGCAGAGGAAAAAGGACGACAGAGATAGGAATCCAAGCGAGTTCTTCAGGACGAGGTACTACACGGCCCTCAAGGAGATCCACGACGAGATGAAGGAGGAGAACGTTGAGGTGGTTGAGACCGACTCTGATGTCGAAGCGACCCTCCAGACGGTTCTTGGCCTGCTCGCCAGACGCAGAGTGATAGCGGAGTGAAGCCCGAAGAGTGGGAGAAGCTCCTACTCGGCGTCACGGAGAGGGTTAGGGGCAAAATCTCCCCGCTTTCCCGGAGAGGGGAGAGAGGTAAGTCTGTGGGCGTAGGGGCGTCGGGGGACAGGACACTTCTGGCGGACAAGGTGGCCGAGGACGAACTGATGAAATGTCTCCTCGGCGTATCGGGGACGAGGGTCCTCAGTGAAGAAGCAGGTTACGCGGGCGACCCGGATGGTGACACCCTGGCCGTCGTTGACCCTCTCGACGGATCATCGAACTTCGCGAGGGGAATACCGTTCTACTGCACCTCCGTGGCTGTGGTCGAGGGCAACGCCCTCAAAGACATCAAAGTCGGGGTGGTCAGGGATTTGGTGACGGGAGATGTCTATCATGCGGTGAAAGGAAAAGGGACGAAGAGGAACGGCGTCCCAGTACAAGCGAGCCGGGTCGAAGACCTCTCCCGTGCGGTGGTCAGCATAGACATCAGCAGAGGGGGCGCGGATCTCATCGCGAGGGTGGCCCCCTTGATCACCGTCGCCAGCCGTCAGGTCCACTTCGGAGCGAACGCGCTCGAGCTCAGCCGCGTGTCAGACGGAACCATAGACGCGTTCATTGACATCCGGGGCAAGATCAGGATAACCGACCTTGCGGCAGCGTACCTTGTAGCCGTCGAGGCGGGAGCAGAGATAAGCGACGACCATGGGAACGAACTCAGAGTTGTTTTTGACCTGGAGCACAGGCTCAGATTCGTCGCCTCAGCGAACATGCGCCTTCATGAAGAAATATTGCGGCTGTGCGGCCCGGCGGCCCCCAGAGAGGCATCGAAAAGATGAAGGTGTCAATAATCTTGGGGACCAGGCCGCAGATCATCAAGAGCGCACCTGTGTACGCAGCATTTCGAAAGCGCGGCGTAGAGTGCGAGATCCTGAACACGGGACAACACTACGACTACGAGATGAACAGGCAATTCTTCTCTGAGCTCGAGCTCCCCGATCCTGCAGCGGACCTCAACGTCGGGCCGGGAGCGCCCAGCCAACAGGTGGCAGCTATAATCGCTGGGCTGGGAGGACTTTTCGAAAAGACCATCCCCGAAATTGCTCTCGTGCCCGGGGACACCAACTCCGCACTCGCAGCAGGAATCGCCTGCGTCAAATCAGGGGTACCTGTTGCCCATCTGGAGTCCGGGTGCAGGTCAGGAGACTACCGAATGGCCGAGGAGATCAACCGTCGACTGCTCGACCACATGTCACGTGTCTTGCTCTGTCCCACTTTGAGGTGCGTATCTAATGTAAAGCGGGAGCATGTGCTCGCAGAATCCGTCGTAAACGTGGGGGACACGATGTACGATTCGCTGCTGGTGCTGGCCCCCAGGGCAACAGCACCTGATTCCGTTTCGAAGCTCGGGTTAGAGCGCGGAGGATACGTCTTCATGACTCTCCACAGGGCTGAAACGGTGGACGACCCTGTCGCTCTGAGGAGGGTCATGGGCGCAGTGGGTACCCTTCCTCTGCCCGTCGCGTTCAGTGTCCACCCACGAACGAGGGCGCGGTTGAAGGAGTTCGGGGTCAGCCCGCATCCGAACGTGAAGCTTCTGGAGCCGCTCCCATACATAGAGACCCTGGGGATGGTGTCCGAATCCAAGTTGGTCATCACGGACTCGGGGGGCCTCCAAAAGGAGGCGTTCTGGCTGGGCAAGCCGACGCTCATAGCAAGAGACACGACGGAGTGGGGAGAGATAGTCAGCACCGGAGCTGCCATCCTTGTTGGAACCGATCCAAAGAGAATCGAGCGGGGGTATGAGTGGTCGCGGAACGTGGGCGCCGCGAAGTTCCGGTCGGCCGGCCGGCTATTCGGGAAAGGGAACGCCTCCGCGAAGGTCGCGGATGCAGTCGAGGGATACCTCAAGAAACCCGGACGAGACTGAAAATGGAACAGCCCAAGGGCGCGGGAATACGAAAGGTGGTCATGTTACTCACGAACCCTGCCACCTTCGACCAAAGGCCCCTGAAGGAAGCCCACGCCCTCTGCAGGGCTGGCAAGCAGGTGACGATCCTCGCCTGGGACAGAGAGCTCGAGACTCGTTCGGACTCGGTCTTCCAAGACGGCCTCGTCATAAAGAGGATGCGGGTAAGGGCGGGGCACGGCACACCCTTCCTCACGGTCCCCAGGCTGCTCCTGTTCTACGCCTGGTGCGTCGCCCATCTCGCGGGAATGGCAGCCGACGCCATCCACTGCCATGACGTCGACACCCTCCCGGCCGGCCATGCCGCAAGAGCAGTCAAGCTGTGGAGGCCGAGGCTTGTCTATGATATGCACGACCTGCCTGAGGCTTTCCTTCGGTTCTTCCCCCTCACAACTGTTACGCAGAAGGTCTTCTTGTCCACAGCGAGGAGCACGGCCGCGCTGATAGTAGTCGTCAACGACCGTTTCGTAGGGTACCTGGGGAGGCTCGGATTCCCCGCATCGAAGTTGGTCGTCGTCATGAACTCCCCTCCGACCGGGAGCGGGCGAAGAGACAAGAGGCGCGGGAAAGAATTCAACGTCCTTTACTACGGCTGGCTCGGGGAAGAAAGGGGGGTGAAGCTCCTCATCGAGGCAACGAAGGAGCTCGAAGGGGTCACACTCACATTGGCGGGGAGGGGAGAACTGGAACCCTATGTGAGGGAGGCAGCCTCAAGGGACCCGTCCATCAGGTTCCTGGGTTGGCTGAAGATAGAGAATCTCGAGCCCGTCATCGCCGAGTCGGACCTGATCCCCTCGCTTTATGAGCCGAAGACGACCAACGCCCAGATGGCGACTCCCGGGAAACTGCTCACGGCCATGTCGCTCTCCATTCCGTCACTGGTCCCGGCAGGCAGTTATCAGGCGGAAATAGTGGAGCGCTTTCACTGCGGCGTCGTTGTCGACTGGAGGGATGCAGCTGATGTCAGGCAGGCGATTCGACGACTCGCCAACGACAGCGAGCTTTACTCTTCACTGTCCTCCTCGTCATACGAGGCCTTCCGGTCGTCCTTCAGCTGGGAGGTAATGGCGTCCAGATTGCAAAGGGCCTACGACAGTCTACTTGCGCCAGGTAACTGAACCCGGGGCCGCTGGATTGACTGTTCAATCAAGTGGTTTGCCACCACAATATGCTCCGAAAAAACCGTTCCGACCGAGAACTCAGACATGAGCGAACCGCGAGCCTTAATTCAAGACCAGAGGAGCTGGTCGAGGTGAATAAGCTGAGAGCTAGTCCTCGCCAAGTCCTCGTCGATGGAGGTGCCAGATACATAGGGGGCCACGCCGTCGAAAGGCCGCCGCAAGACGGCCGGGAGGACGCTCCCCTCGATAACTTCACGAGGGGGACGCGTAACAACTTTGCAAACATGCAGCAGGGGTGGAAAATCCGCGTAAAGAAAGGGGACGTAAGGGAGCCTGCCGCGACCAGAAATGCACTGCAGGGTGTGAGCACATTCATCCACCCTACTGTGGGAGAGCTGAACTCCTGTTCCAGGGTAGCCCTCCAAGAAGGTCTTGCTCCCTATCTCCGACGGTACGCTCGCAGGAGGAAAGCCGTTGAGTGATCGACTGCGTCTGCTTTTCATCCATGATTCGGCCTCAGTCTGCGAAACCCTCGCACACCAGGCCAGGCTAGTCGGGGACGAAGTCACTATGATACTCCCTAGGAGAGGGCTGACCACATACCATGAGCTGAGCAGCTACGCGACGATTGTCCGGGGCGGGAGGATGGAGACGTCAGCGGAATACCTTGACGCCCTCTTCCTCAGGAGGTACGATGTAGCGATTGTGAGCAGTAGGCTGGGATGGGTGCTGGGGGCGCTCGCAAAAAATGCGACCAGGAGGAGATTGGTCGCAATCCTGCACGGCTCCGACATTCGCAGGCTCGGGTCAATCCCCAAGACCAGGAAGTTGCTCTATAGGCGGGGCCTCGAAGGCTGCGACTTCATATTCTACGCAAGCCCAGACACCGCACCCCTGGTCGAGAACCTTGGAATCCCCTTCGCTCAGCTCCCATACCCAGTGGACACCGAGCTTTTCGCCCCTCGGGGGGACGCAGAGAGCCTACCAGGTGACCCCGCCGTCTTCGTCCCTACGCGCATGGACGCTGACAAAGGAACGGGGACGATAGCCGATCTCGTCCGCCACGTGATGGCCACTTACAAAGACTCCATCTTGCACGTAGTAGATTGGCCGGCCACCGGGAGAGCCCTGCGCGCGATCCAAGAAACAGCGCCGCCCGGCAGGATCAGGATCCTGGGCTTCGTTGATAGGACATCCCTCCCAAGGTACTACCGAGGTTCGTCGGTCCTCATCGGACAGATGAAACTTGGCTTTGGGAGCATGACAGAACTTGAGGCGATTAGCTGCGGGCTCCCTGCAGTCTTTTATGATCGGTATTACGGCTACGGCACCAATGAAAACAACTCCGCCGCCATCTCCCATTTCTTGGATTCGATGATCACCGACGAGGCGGCCAGGCTGAGGAAGATCGAACAGGGATTCGACCTGATCAGGAGGGTCCATGACTCTAGGGTCGTTTACGCGGAATTCAGAAAGAAGCTGGTGCAGGTCGCCGGCTAGACTCATCTTGTGCAGGTTCAGGGCGCCTCGAGAGCAGAGAGGATGCGAGATTCCTGAACCTCGAATCGACCTCGAAGAGGACGCCAAAATAGAAGAGGCTCCCGACGACTGCAATGCCAGCCACCCGGAGCCCATTCTCGAACCTCCCGGCTCCCGCCCCGGGGAATATTGTCGCAAGCAGAAAGACCAGGACTGACATTGCCGCAGCCACCGCAAGATAGTTCAGGGCCCTCCGTGGAAAGGACAACTTCGCTACCTTTCTAACGCGTCTTAGTTTAATGGCAGCGCCCGCCGTCCAGATGGTAAGTTGAAAGCCGGCCCACACCAGCACCACAGTGGAGATGCCGAGCCCGCCTAGGACTCCCGCACTCGCGACCGTAATGACGCTGACGACGTAGACTATGGCCACTGTTACGTTGACCTTTGAAACGAACGAGAAACCGCTTTTCATGTAGGTGCCGAAGGATCTTGTTTCCTCAAGGTCCGCCCTCTCCTTGGCCAGAATGATTGAATCGAAGAAACCCGATATGGCAGACACCAACGCGGCCACACCTATAACAGCGAGGGCGGGGGACACGTTCCTCCCTGCCGAAACGTAGGCTGTCGAGAGGACTGAAAGGAGCTGAGGCGCGAGGGCGATGACACCGGCCGCCATCGGGATGCCGAAGAGGAGTATGAGGTCGAGGGTCGTGTCGGGTGCTTCGTCCGACCCTCCCCTCAACAGCACGGGGTACAGAGCATAGGTCAGGTACCCCGCGTACCCCACCAGGGATCCAATCTGAAACGATGCCTGGTAGTAGCCTGCCAGAATGTATCCTGCGACAGCGGAGGCAGCCACGGTGTCGGCAGAGGAAATCTGTGTGGCCAGTGTATAAACCACAGGCACCCAGGACTCTCGGATCCACCTCTTTCCCGTCTCCAGGTCTACGGGAATGGCCATCGCCTGCTGCACGAAAAATGTTGTCGCAATTCCCTGGACAGAGTAGGACGCCAGCATCGCGAGTATGACTCCGTTCAGTTCCAACCTAAAGACGAAGAGCGCGGCGTAGGCGACGACGAGCTTCGCGGATTCGGACAGCAGCAGCGAGTATCCCATCGCCGCGGGCCTGTAGCCCGTGGCCACAGAATTGGCTGCCTGACTCCAATAGGCAAGTGGGACCAGAAGGAGAGCGAGCAAGAAGGGAGCCAGGCTCGACCCGAGGAACGATGACCAGTAGAGGGAAATAAGAAAGTAAATGCCGGCCCCCGCCACGCTAAGGAGGAGATTCAACAGGATGACCGTTCTTCCGACCATTTTCCCCCTTGCGACGTCTCTCGTTGCCCAGAATCCTAGCCACCCGGCCGGATAGGAGGCGAAAGTCACGAACGTCAGAATGACCTCCCACTGGCCGAACCTCGCGGGGGTGAGCCACCCAGTTATCATGATGAGGAAGAGGAGCCCCGTGAAGATGCTGACCACCCGGCTACCGAATACGATTAGGCCCGTCTTCCTCAGGGGGATGCGGCTCAAGTTTCTGCTTGCGAACTCAAGAACCCCCTGACCGGGGATAATAACAAGTGCGCCCCTTTCCTCGTGCGGAACTACGGGTGTCCCCCATGCCGCCTTTGAGAAGCTGTACTCCACACATCCTCTTCCGGCGAGGACCTGGCCAGGGATTACCTACTGCTTTAGCGCCCGCTCGTAAATCTGGAGATATGCCTCTGCCGCCCTCTTCCAAGTGAAACGGCTGGCAACCATGGTCGCAGCCTTCCCCAGTCTCTTTCTTTCGTCCTGGTCCGCAGACAATGACGCAACTATTCCTGCAAGCTGAGCATCGTCCCCCGCCGCGAACTTGATCCCACCTTCCCCCACGTACTCGCTCGGCCCCCCGACGTTGGCCACAACCGCAGGCAACCCCGAGGCCATGGCCTCCAAGACCACGAGGCCGAAGCCCTCGAAGGGGCTCGTATGAACAAACAGGTCCGCCATGCCGTATAGTTCTGGGACGGATTCATAGGGGATATCGTAGACCAGTCTCACCGTATCCTCCAGTTCGTGGCGCTTGACGAACGAGTTGATGTCGAGGTCAGTCGGCCTGCTGTGCCAGAGCTTCATGACGAAGAAGACTTCGGGGTTCGACTCCCGGAGTCGGATAGCTGTCCGGAGGAGGGTCGCTGGATCTTTGTACGCCGTCCCACGCCCGACCCAGACTGCGACAGTCCTGTGTTCCGGAATCCCCAGGCGAAGCCTAGCGCCTCCCCGGTTCTGGGGGGCGCTGAACCAGCCACGCTCCACGCCATGGTAGACCACCGTGGGGGAGACCCCGACCTGGGACCTGATCGATGAGGAAGCGAACCTGCTTATGGTGGCTAGGGGGATCCCCGCGATATGCTCGGCCTTCAGGCTCCTCAATCTCAGGGCCCAGAATGCTCTCTCCTTCCCTCCCATGGCCGAATGGACGCCTCCCCCATGGTGAGTGATGACGATCTTCTTCCCGGAGAGCGTCAGGAGCGAGATTGCGTCCAGGTGGAATGCGTTGTTCAGGTGAACTATATCGTAGTCCCGTGCCAATCGCAAGAGCCTGGCAAGATCTTGGTTGGTGCGAACGACTCCGAAGAGCGGCGGGCGGAGCCCGACCCGCCGAACCTCGCACCCCAAGCCTACTAGGCCTGCGGTGAGGCCCTCGTTGTAATGCTCTACCGCATGGTCCTCAAAGAGCACTCTGATCCCCAATGGTCACTCACCGAAGGCTCTGACGGGATCTAGGGAATGTTGGTAGCCGTTCCGCCTCTCCCCGACTCCCTTCAAGGAGTTTCTCTCGCGGCCTCCAGCGACAGCACGCCGTTGACCATCCCCGATCCCGGGAGACCAGTCCTTGGGGTTACTCTGCGAACCGCCAAGATGAACAGCCAGACCATGCGCCACTTCCTGTTCATTTTCCAGGGCCTCATTCCTATGGCCGTCATGTCCCAGATCCTTCTTGAACTCTCCAGGACCCTAAAGGGCCCCCTGAAGGATTTTGACCTGCTCTTGGCCCTTACGCTCCAATCCGTCTCTACCACCCTGATGCCCACGCTTCTGAGCTGCCAAAGGAACCTAAGGTCCTCCGCGGTGTGGGTGTCGGGCCAGCCTCCTGCCTTACTAACAGCCTCCCGGGGGATGACGAGAAAGTCCCTGCCCTTGACGGTCATCCCTTCCATCTCTGCGTGATACCTTCGCAGGATCTCTCTGAGGTTCTGCCGGAAGACGTCATCTGTGTCAAAGTAAGCAAGAATGTAGTCCCCCTTGGAGTTAAGGAAGGCCAGCTGACGGCCCATTCCAACGGAGCATCTTCGGACGATGAGCCTTAGATTCCCCCTGGCTTCGTACCTTCTCAGAATCTCAGTCGACCCGTCTGTGCTCTCGGAATCTACCACCACGACCTCGGTGTCGTCAGCGTCTATCTGACTGAACAAGCTGGTAAGGGACGCCTCAAGGGTCCTCGCATCGTTCAGGGTCGTGATGCAGATGCTGTGCTTCAATTCCCCGCTGCGCGCGAGCACCCCCCGTATGGCACTTTAGTCTCTTCCCTCCCCCAGGAGGAGGAAGAAACATTCAGCAGAAACGCCCCATTTTCCCAACAAATGGCCCTTCGCCGTTCCACCATGCGGCCGTGCATGCTCGCAGCTTGGCCCCAGGCGTTGTTGGACAGCCTATTCCTTTTTCGTTTCTGGAGCCGTTCCAGTCCCGGCCGCGGGCTTCTCGGGGGCCATCTCTGGGATGTCCGTTATGGGCTCTGGAGGGGGCGTAGTCGCCATGGTGTATCCGATCCAAGCGAGGATCGCCAGCAGGACGAGGACCGCGAGAAAAGCCGTTATCTCGAGGACCAGCAGCGGCCACCAGTAGATCAGAAGGCCATAGACGATTATTCCGATGACGCTCCCGACCAGAATGCCTCCGCCGATAGCTCTGTCGTTTGCCATGAAACGGATTGGCGGCCGGGGACGCAGATATAACGGTTTTGCGTTGACGATGGATTAAGACAGAAGCCTTTCCGCGACGGCAGGCGTCCCTCTCGTGTTGATGTACACCCCGGGGAATCCCTGGTCCCGAAGCGCGATGACCACTTCTCTCTCCGCTTCGAAGAGGGCCCTCTCTCCCCTTTCCGCAGCTCTGAGGAGACTCTTGGGGAGCCGCCACCCGAAGTATGCTTCGCACTCCCTGACGTCCTTCATGTCCTTGAAGGGAAAGACGTTCAGGAGGACCCTGCCCTTCAGGCCGGCCTCCCGGATGAGCTTCGTGTGTCTGGCCAGCTCCCCGGAGCCCGTCGTCGGGGGCTGCGCCAGAAGGTAGTCCGCGCCCGCCCTTATCCTCCCCCGCGCCAGTGCCGCCCCTCGAGGTTCCTCGAGTCCATCGACGTCTACGGGGGCAAGGAACCTCGTCGTCCCTCTGGCCCTTCCACGAATAAGGGCGGCTTCCCGGATTGTTTCTGCCAGAGTCCCGAAGTCCCGTACATTCGTCGCGCCGGAGCCTGTTGGGTAGGAGTCCCCCCACGCGAGCATAAGATAATCAAGCTCTAGAGACACTCCCGTCAGGACAGCCGAGAGGAACTGGGGGCGGTTGCAATCGCGAGAGACCAGGACTGGGGCGACCTTCACCCTGAGTCTCTCCCGCAACAGTGCAGCGGCCTCAAGAGTCGAGAACTTTAGCAGCTTCGTGTTCTTGACGTCAGCGACCAGAAGAACGTCGGCATATGCCCGCATGCTTCTGGCATCATCGAAGAAGCGCTCGAGGCGGTGTTCGAAGTCGATGCGATCTTCCTTTCTTCTGGAATACGGAAAGAGCGGGGGGAAGACCTCTACCACGCGGAGGAAACCCATCCTCGCCGACACATATCGCCGGCTAGAAAACGGTTATCGAATGCGCCCCGCTCGGATGAGGCTCTACGCCCTTTGCCGGATTATGTACCACGACCCAAGTGACTTCGCGCACAGGGCTCCCTCGGCATCCCTTACCTCCCCCTCGACCACGACGACGCTGTTCCCGGCCTTCACCACCCTCCCGATGGCCCTGAACGGACCCTTCCTTAGGGGCCGGAGGAAGTTGACATTGAGCTCCGTCGTGAGCTGGTCCACCCCAGGGTTGACGCTCATCGCTGCTATGCCACAGGCGTTGTCGAGGGAGTACATCACGATCCCGCCGTGGACCAACCCGCCCCTCCTCGTCACTGCCTTGCTGTAAGGAAAGCTCAGCTCTGCCCTTCCCGTGCGCACCTTCACAACCTTGAACCCGACGATCTTGAAAAGATCACTGTCAGCGGTCATTGCCCTCTCCAACTCCGCTTCGATATCCACCCCCTGTTTCCTCCCCAAAGCGAAAAGTTTCCTGAAACTTCCGACCTCGCTGAGGAGTTCGTCGAAGCTCATGAGGGCATGGCGATCATGGTGGCTGTTTAACCGTTACAGAGGCCCCGTCTGGACGAGGCGTTGGCCCCGGCCCTGATACAAGGAGAGCCATTAGTTCAGGGCACTTAGTTTCAGAGACCTCCACAGACGATAGCGATCAAAATCAAAGCGGGTTCAAATGCGAGATTTGGCTCCCGTGAGATTCTCGGTGCCATCTCAAACTACGCCCAGAGACGACAGTAGGACAGGGAAAGTCACAAACCCCCAGAGATTCCACGATTCTGCAGACGCAAACGGCCCGTTAGTGAGGCAGGACATGGGGACTCAGAGAAATGAATGCTTCCCTCAATTACCACTTCGAAACCCTCACGGACGGCGGAATAGACCTCGAGTCGAGAAATTACTGAACTACGACCCCAAGGTCATAGACGGAATCCAGTCAGGAGAGGCGGAGTCGCTGCGGTTCGTTTCGGACTTCTGGGCCTTCACGCCTAGCGAACGGGACAAGGAGCAGTTCAGGCGGTTCTGCACTTTTGTCAGGAATGATGTTATCTAAGTCCCTTGGCGAGGTTGCTGCATGCATCGGCATACACCGAACGACAGTCTTAGAGTGGCGCACGGGCACTAGCTTACCATTCCTGGCTCGCCTTTATCGAAGGTACGTGACATCCCGCAAACTGCTACGAGAATACAACATCTTCATTCGACCTGGGTCGATAAACAGACATGTCCGCAGGATGAACACCAAAGCTGCCTCCTCCTTTCTTGACTAAGAAAGCAGTGCCTAGATTGGAATGGGGCCGGAATGAGGGGATTTAGGTCTTCGCAGCTACTTTCTTCTCGACCGTGCCTTTCTGGGTTATTTCCTGAATGATTCCAGCTGCAACGGTGCTGCCAGAATCTCTCAGGGCAAAACGGCCAAGCTCCGAAAACTCTTTGAAGTTTTCGGCTACAATTGGCCTCAGCGGAGCAATCTTGACAATTGCTGAGTCCCCAGTCTTAAGCGTCTTGGGCTTATCTTCGGTTGGCTGACCTGTTCTTGGATCGATTTTGGCGACGAGTTCCGTGATTGTAGCTGCAGTTTGGCTGGTTGCGAGGTGCAAAACAGGGGTATAGCCCGCTGCGATAGCGGTCGGGTGGTACACCACTATGATCTGCGCCCTGAACTCCTTCGCTATGGTGGGGGGAGCGCTCGGGGGGCCGAGCACCGATCCCCTTCTGAACTCGCCCTTGGAGACGCCTCTGAGGTTGAACCCTATGTTGTCCCCCGCCATCGCTTCCTGCATCTGTGTGTGGTGCGTCTCGATGGACTTCACCTCAGCAGACAGGCCCTCGGGCATGATGACGACTGTGTCACCGACCTTGATCTTGCCTGTTTCGACCCTCCCTACGGGGACGGTCCCGACGCCTGTGATTGTATAGACGTCCTGTACGGGGAGCCGGAGTGGCTTGTCGATGGGCTTCGGGGGTTCCACGAACTCGTCCAGCGCCTGAAGCAGCGTCGGACCCTTGTACCAGGGCATGTTGGTGGAGGGCTTGATCAGGTTCTCCCCCGTCCATCCAGACACGGGGACAAAGCGGATCTTGGAGACGTTGTACCCCACGGTCTTCAGCAGGTTCTCGACGTCCTGCTTGGCCTCGTTATACCTCTGCTCTGAGTACTTTACAGTCTGGTCGTCCATCTTGTTGATGCAGACTACTAGCTGGGTGACTCCGAGGGTCCTCAGTAGGAAAGCGTGCTCTCTGGCCTGGCCGCCTGCGCCTAATGCGACGTCTTCCTCCCCTTTCTTTGCTGAGACCACAAGAACAGCCGCGTCAGCCTCGGAGGCGCCCGTGATCATGTTCTTGATGAAATCGCGGTGGCCAGGGGCGTCGATCAGCGTGTAGAAGTACTTCGGGGTTTCGAATCTCTGGAAGGCGAGGTCGATGGTGACACCCCTCTCCCTCTCGTCCTTGAGCTGATCCAGGACCCAAGCATACTTGAACGAATCCCCTGCGCCCGTCTTCTCGGACTCCTTTGCGAACTCCTCGATCATCCTCTGGTCGACGACGCCGAGGTCGAAGAGGAAGTGCCCCATGGTCGTGCTCTTGCCGTGGTCCACGTGGCCGGTTACTATCAGGTTCAGATGGGCCTTATTCGCCATACTATGACACTCGTTACAAGAAAACGACCCCCTTCCAGCGTATATAAGGGTAACGAGATGAAACAGAGCGCGCCGGAGAGCTGAGGAGCCCAAGTCGACGTTGAAGGTGATGACTAAGCAGTATCTGGGCAAAGGGAAGGGCAGGAGAAACACTTAGGGCCTTTAATGAAAATGGGAGTATGGGTGCAAGCAGAGGAGCGGAATCTAGAATCGCGCGAAATTGCATGAATAGTCGTTAGATGGGATAGGCGGTCGGGGGGCGACAGAAATGCGGGAGCGCGAGCTGGGTCGAGCCTCCCGCTCTACGCTCTGAGGACCTTCTCTGTCTAGCTCGATGAGAGGTAGCTCCACATGATGACGCCCACGAGCATCACCAGCGACCCGGCAAAGCCCGTAATGAGGGCCCCGGCCGCGTCAGAGCTGAGACCGATGTTCTCAAGGGCATTGATCACCGGGCCCCTAACGAGCCAGGCGAAGAAGCCAAGGGCGTAACCCAGGAGCCAGAATCCGAACAGTACGAGTTTTCTTCCCATGCTGTATCGATGGGCCAATATCACTGACAAAGTTGGTAAATGCGGGGAAGGTAGTATTCCTTTACGGCTTTGTCGAATTGTCTAGACGAGGATTCCGGCCACGGAAAGGACATAGGTGGTAACGATGCTGCTGACCGCGCCGAGAATTAGGCACAACACGCCTTCGGCGACCATCTTCCTGTCGGGCTTGACATAGTCGTCCCTGATGCAAACGGAGAACAGCCCGCCGAATATCGAACCGGGGTCCCTGCTCAAATCCGACGCCGCAAAATCTCTTTCCACTCTAATTAACGGTTGTGGAGATGGTGTCCATCCATCCGATTGGACACGTCTGTGCGAATTGTACCCCGATGCTTGGGCGAGCCTTGATATACCCATGGTGAAATTCGAGTTTGGCAAGGCCAGGCCTTGCCGGCAAGTTTCATTACAAAACTAAAGTCCGCCCGTGACGTGTACACGTTCCGCGACTTCATTCTCCTGCCAGGGAGGAGCGAGGTCGAACCTCTGGAGATAGACGTCTCGTCGAAGCTGACCAGGAAGATCAAGCTCAGGTTACCTCTTGTCTCCTCTCCCATGGACACGGTAACAGAGTGGAAGATGGCCCTTGTGATGGCCCGGCTGGGGGGTGCAGGTGCCATCCACCGAAACATGCCCCTCCAGGACCAGGTGGACCAGGTAAGGAAGGTGAAGGGTTCCAGGGTCAGGGCCCTGAGCACGGATGACAGGGGTCGCCCTCTGGTCGGTGCCTCCGTATCCCCGCTCGACGGAGAGAGGTGCAGGGCCCTCGACCGAGTGGCAGACTTCCTGGTGGCCGACGTGGCACACTTTCACACCGCCAGGGTGATTTCGGCAGCGAAGAGTGTGCTTCCGGAGCTGAGTTCCGATTTCATAGCCGGGAACGTCGGGTCGCGCAAAGCCGTCTTGGACATAGTCGATGAGCTCCCTAGGGTGGACGGTTTCAGGGCAGGAATCGGATCCGGGTCCATCTGCATCACTTCGGAGGTGACACGGGTGGGAGCGCCTACGCTGTTTGCCGTGGCAGAGGTTGCTGCCGGAATTCAGGAGCGGAAGCTTGACCTGCCCGTGATCGCGGACGGGGGAATCAGGGGGCCGGGGGATGCCGCTCTTGCCTTCGGCGCCGGGGCCTCGTCGGCCATGCTGGGGTCAATGTTAGCTGGTACGGAAGAGTCGCCCGGGACGGTGATCCTAAGGAAAGGCAGGAAGTTCAAAATCTACAGAGGAATGGCGAGCGCAGCCGCGAGAAAAGCCCGGTTCGCCCTGGACAGGTACGGTGTACCTGCAAAAGGACTTGACGAAGGGGTGGAAGCTTTCGTCCCGTATGCGGGGAGCGCGGATAAGGTGCTGGGCCGAATGGAAAGCGGTCTGAAGGCAGCGTTCGGGTACGCTGGAGCTACAAACGTCCAAGGCATGTGGGAGAAGGCTTGCTTTGGGCTAGTAAGCGCACTGGGGGCTACAGAACTCGGCGCACACTCCTTCGAGGTGAAGCAGTAGACGGCGGGCAGACTGGACGGCGGGATAGCCGTCCTCGACTTTGGAGGGCAATACGCCCACCTCATCTGTAGGAGGGTGAGGGGCCTCGGCGTGTACTCTGCCCTCCTCCCCCATTACACGAAATACGGAGACCTGAAGGGGAGCGGTGCGGCCGGCATCATACTTTCGGGAGGGCCAGCAAGCGTATACGCCGATGGGGCTCCGTCCCCAGACCCGGACATATTCAGAGGAAACATTCCGCTTCTCGGCATATGCTACGGTTACCAACTGATTGTAACGGCCAACGGAGGTGAAGTAGTGAAAGCGGACAGGAGGGAGTACGGCAGGACTGTCGTGACTGTCATCACGGGGGGAGGTCTCCTCGACAGCATGGAGGGGGAGAGGCTAGCATGTTGGATGAGCCACTCGGACTCGGCGGCCAGGATACCTCCGAAGTTAGAGGTGCTCGCCTCGAGCGAATCCTCGCCCTACGCGGCAGTCAGGCTGACCGGTGCGTCGCAGTATGGGGTGCAGTTCCACCCCGAGGTCTCACACACCCAGAACGGGGAGGCAATGCTGTCCAACTTCGTCTTCGGTGTTTGCAGGGCGGAGAAGAACTGGGACATGAAGGGATTCCTCGACGACTCCGTCAGGACGCTCTCCCGTCTGGAGGGGAATGTCCTTTGCGCTGTGTCAGGGGGCGTTGACTCGTCCGTTACCGCGGGGATACTCAACAGGGCAGTGGGGACCAGGCTCACGTGCGTGTTCATAGACACGGGCCTGCTCAGACAGGGAGAAGGGGAAAGAGTCAGGAAGTTTCTTGGCCAAGAGCTCGGCGTGCACGTCGAAATACTAGACGCGTCCGACAGGTTCCTGGGGGCGCTAAGGGGGATCAGAGACCCAGAAGAGAAGAGGAAGGTGGTGGGGAGAACGTTTGCAGAAGTTTTCGAAGGATTTGCGGAAGCAAAGGGACCTTTCGAACACCTCGCCCAGGGGACCCTGTACCCGGACGTGATAGAGAGCGGGCGCTCAATGGGGCCGGCGTCGATAATCAAGACTCACCACAACGTCGGCGGCCTCCCCAAGAATCTCTCGATGTCAGTCGTCGAGCCGCTGAGAGAGTTGTACAAGGACGAGGTAAGGGAGCTCGGTCATCTTCTTGGTCTTCCAAAAGAAGTGGTGGAGAGGCACCCCTTCCCTGGCCCGGGGCTTGCGGTGAGGGTTGTGGGAGAGGTGACAAGTGAGAAGCTCAGAGTCTGCAGGGAAGCGAGCGAAGTGGTCGAAGAGGAGCTAGGGCGAGAGGGACTCTATCGGAAGGTCTGGCAGGCGTTTGCATACGTTGGGGACGACGAAGTAACGGGGGTCTTGGGGGACGAAAGGAGGCTCGGGCACCAGGTGACCGTGAAGGTTGTTGAGTCGGTGGACGCCATGACCGCAGATTGGAGCAGGCTTGACCCACGAGTCCTCGAAAGGATTTCGAGCAGGATAACAAACGAGGTGAGCGGCGTGGTAGCCGTTTCGTATGCTATCTCGTCGAAGCCTCCCGCCACCATCGAGCCACAGTAACACCCGCGAATGGAAAACTTTGAAAGGCGATTCACCGGGCTCGTCCCAGTTGGAAGCCACGGAGAAGGTGCTCGACGTCGGCGAGTTCACGATAAATTTCGCGTCGGTCGGCAACGGCTCCCCCCTCCTCCTCTTGCACGGCAGTGAACCACAGGAGAGCTGGCGAGTCTGGCAGCCAATCCTTGCGATGGCGGATAACTACAGGCTCATCGCCCCGGACCTTCTCGGGTACGGGAAGTCCACCAAGCCAGAGGAGACGCCGGACTTTCGGGCCCAGGCGCGGATGCTCCGGGACTTCGTGGATAGGCTCGGGGTCCGGAGGCTGAGCGTGATGGGGGGCGGGTGGGGAGGGCAGGTGGCCCTGGAGTTCGCCCTCGACTGGCCCGAGAGCGTTGACTCGATCGTCCTGGTGGCGTGTTCGTACGACAAGGACCAGCTCAGGCGGCTACAGAAGCTGAGGAAACCGACGCTGATCATATTCGCCGAGGACGACATGGTGACCCAGCTAAAGGCCGGGTACCTGCTCAGAGACGCGATAGGCACCTCGCGCCTAGAGGTGCTCGGCGCGGTGGCCCGAGACCCCAGGTACGACTTCCGTGTGTCCCACAGGCTGCAGAATTTCAGGGCACCGCAGGTCCTCCAACTTGCGAGGAGCTTCCTGTCTAACCCCGAGGCGATGATATCCGAGCCCCCGGAGATGGAGAACGAGCTGAAGGGGATGGAGCTGAGGAAGGGAGACCAGGAGAGAACAGCGGGAACTAGCGACTAGCCATGGCGACGCGTTCCTGTTCGTTCTTCTTTTTTACGGCGTAGCTGCTGGCGTCACCCGCAGCCGCCTGGATGATTTCGTCCGCGAGCACTTCTTCGACCGTCCTCGGTGAGTTAAACGAAGCCTCTCTGACTCCTTCTGAGATGAACCTGAGCGCCAGGTCGACTCTGCGGACGGGCGAGATGTCCACCGACTGGTGGTAGACCACTCCGCCGTAGCTGAGCCTTGTGGTGTCCTCGTTTGGGGACGCGTTCTCGACAGCCTTCACCAGCTGCTGCACAGGGTTCTGGCCTGTCCTGAGCTCTATGATCGCGAAGGAAGTCTTCACTATGTTCATTGACTTTTGCTTCTTGCCCCCCATTCTACCCGTGTTCTTCGCATATTTCTTCCCCGAGTGCATCATTCCATCGACGAGCCTTTCCACTATGTTCACCCTTGTCTTGCCGAACTTCTTGTGCTCGTGCCTTCCCCCGGAGTGAGGGATTAGCATGGGCTTCAGGCTGATGACGGTCTGGAGGCCTGGGTCCTCGACCTTGACCCCTGTCAGATCCCACCTCTCCCAGAGTAGGAGGTTGGGGTACTCGAGGGACTGCCTGCTCATACCTATCTCCTCGGCTTCTCCTTGCGGCCGTAGACCAGCTCGTTCAAAGAAACGCCGTTTACCTTGAAGACCGTCCAGCGGACACCTGGGATATCCCCCATAGCTCGCTTCATTGAGCCTCCTATGCCCTGTAGCATGACCTCATCGTGTTCGTCGACGAAGTTCAGGGCTCCGTCCCCTGGGAGGAAGGCCGTGACCTGCTTGCCGTTCTTAACGACCTGCACCCTTACGCATTTTCGGATCGCCGAGTTCGGCTGCTTCGACTCCACGCCGACTTTTTCCAGCACAATCCCCCGGGCCTGAGGTGCCCCTTCAAGGGGGTCCGCCTTGAAATCGAGGCCAAGCTTCCGCCTCTTGTACCACTTGTTGGACCAGCGGAGTCTCTGGCGCTTAAGCAGCGCCTGGCGCGCCGCGAACTCTCCGCGGGGTGAACCTGCCATGCTTCAGACGCCGCCTTCGCTCATTGTATTTAACCACTTAGAGCTCGCTTGTGATCTGGACGTTGCTTATGTCGAAGTAGCGCTTCGCCAGGAGCCTCACCTTTTCGGCGTTCTTTCCGCCCAGGCCCAGCACCGCCCCCTTCTTGCGCGGGTCCACCACGACGACAATCCCCTTCGTACCGTCGAGGCGGTCGCTAACCCTCACTTCCTGGACGAACTTTGTCCCCAGGGAATTTCTCACCAGCCCTTCGATGTCATCGGCCCACTCCACCACCTCGACCGGGCGCTTTACCGCGCGCTCGATCTTTTTCACGGAGGCCCCATCCTTACCGATGGCGAGTCCCATCTGCCCCTGGGCGATGACGAATATGACCCTGTCGCGCTTATCGTCGATTACGCAGTCTCGGGCCGTAGCCCCCGTCATGCCCTGGAACATGGACATCAGGGAGAGCTGGTCCGAGCTCAGTTTGATTTCGGGCATGGCACCATTACCTTGTGAGCAGCTTGATGTCAGAGTCGCTTACGTTCTTTATTGCTATGGCCGACACCCTGTACGGCTTCCCTACCATCTTCGCGAGCTCGGCCGAAGACTGTGTCAGCTCTACTAGGGGTACCCCCTGCTTCTTGGCCTCCTCCCTGAGCCTTGCCCCCAGCTTGGCGGGGATCGATCGGGTGCAGAGGATCGCCTTGCTCCCTTTCACCGCGGCCATGCTCTCCTTGGCTCCCACCACCGACTTGCCCCCTTTCATGGCGTCCTTTAGGACCTTTGAGAGTTGCGCGCTATCAACCATCAGCATCAGCTCATGTAGAGGTCGATCATCCCCGTCCCCACAGGGATCGGGAGCCCGACGATGACGTTCTCTGTGACGCCCTTCAGGTCTTCGACCTCGCCCTTGACCGCAGCCTCGGCAAGGGTGGGCACAGTAATCTCGAAAGCTGCCCTAGCGAGGACGCTGCTCTTTGTCCCGGCAATGCCGTGCCTCCCGATCTGCTGTATGTAGCCTCTCGAGGTCATCAGGTCTGCCACGAGGAAGATGTGGCGTATGTCTACTTCGAGGCCCTGCTCGTCCAGGGTGCTCATGAGCTCCCTGACCAGTGTCGCCCTTGCCGCCTCGATGCCCAGGACCTGAGCTACCTCGTGGACGTTGTTGGTGTATACCCGGGTGGGGTCGACCCCCACGATCTGCACGACCTTCCCAAGGTTGGATCCGGCCGTCTGGATGAACCATTCCTCGCCCTCCTTGACCACGGTGACTCGCGTGATGCCTGGAATGCCTTTCAGCTTCATGTTGAGGATCTTGTTCCTAAGCGTGAACAGGGCGGAGAGGTCGGCATCGGGCATGCTGACGTGTATGACGCTGGGGTTCCTCTTGTCCTGCTGCACCTTCCTCTTCCCAGTCTCGATGACCTTGGAGATCTCCTCAGGGTTTGTATCCCTGTCCGTCATAAGGTCGGGGTCGAGGTGCAGCTTGATCCCTTCCGTGGGGTCGACTTCGCTGAAGGCGACAACGTTCCCGACTTTGGTAAAGAGTATCTCCTTGGCGACCTTGACGGCCTTCTCGTTGTTTGCGGCAAAGTCCTTTGTCAGGTATATGTCCATCGAAGGTGTGGCAGGGATCTTCCGAGCGTCCACAAGCTCCATTAGCCTGGGGAGGCCAAGGGTCACGTCCCTCTCCCTCACTCCTGCGAAGTGGAAGGTCCTGAGCGTCATCTGGGTACCGGGCTCCCCGATTGACTGAGCTGCCACGATACC
>Ga0187782_10000206_pt1 | contig 37046 bp, 32 predicted proteins | sample 0715_SJ02_MP15_2_FD_132454 | JGI IMG/M metagenome (GOLD analysis project Ga0187782, IMG submission 132454) | Tropical peat soil microbial communities from peatlands in Department of Meta, Colombia - 0715_SJ02_MP15_20_MG | ecosystem: Environmental > Terrestrial > Soil > Wetlands > Peat | place... | reverse complement strand
CTCGGCACCTCGGCGGCGATCGGCTCGGGGGGCGGCGGCTCGGTCAATGAAGTGCAGCCGAGCGTGAAAACCGTCGCGAAGGCGATCGCATGCACGCCGTGGTAAAACCGATTGGGCATGGCCTCGGCAGAGTTACTGCGGGGGCGCGCCTGAAGTCAAAGGCATCTGAATGTCGCGGATTCTCCATATCGAGGACGACCCCGCCAATCGGCTCCTGGTACGAAAGCTTCTCGCGGCCGAGGGGCACGAGGTCATCGATGCCGCCGATGGGCTGGAAGGCGTTCGATGCGCTCTCGCCGTGCGTCCGGACCTCGTTCTCGTGGATCTGAACATTCCCGGCCTGGACGGCTATGAGGTCACCCTGCGGCTGCGCAGCGAACCGTCGCTCGGCGGCATCCGGATCGTCGCCATCACGGCCGAAGGCGACCGGGACACCAGCTTCGCCGTCGGATGCGACGGGTTCATTCAGAAGCCGATCGATGCTCGTGGGTTCGCGTCGCTCGTTCGCTCCTACATCGCGGGTCACCGCGAGCCCTACACGTCGAGTCCGGACGCGACAGGTGAGCGCCTGCGGCTCCAGAGCCATCGGATCGTCGGTCACTTGGAACAGAAGGTGGCGGAGCTGTCCGAGGCCAACGATCGCCTGCGCGAGGTCGAGCGTCTTCGCACCGAGTTCTATCGGAACATCAGCCACGAGCTGGCGACTCCGATGACCCCCATTGTCGGATACCTGCGCATGCTGCTGGACGAGGAGCTTGGACCCATCAACAAGCCTCAAGCGAAGGCAATGCGGGCGATGGACGATTGCGTCCGCCGCCTCCGAGCGACCCTCGACAATCTCATCGACGTCACGGGTCTGGAGACCGGCAAGATGCGGTTTTTGCACCGCGAATACGACTTCCTCGACACCATCCGCAGAGCCATGGCCGCCTTCGCCGACTCCTTCGCGGATCGCGGGATCACGCTGCTGGAGGAGACGCCCCTCGGACCGCTTCCGGCGTACGGCGACTCCGATCGACTCGCGCGCGCGACGGGTCAGCTTCTCGACAACGCCAGCAAGTTCACCCCCCCCGGCGGTACGGTCGGCGTGCGGGTTCGCGTGCTCGAAGCACACTACGAGGTGCTGGTCGCCGACAGCGGCCCCGGCATCCCCCCCGATCGCGCGGAGCGGGTCTTCGACCCGTTCTACCAGCTCGACGGCTCGCCGACGCGATCGCACGGCGGTGTGGGCGTCGGGCTGGCGATCGCCCGCCGGGTGGCTCGCGGTCTCGGCGGAGACATCAAGCTTTCGGGGGGGGCCACGGTGGAGGGGCGGTATCTCACGGGCGCGGCCTTCTGGCTGACCGTCGCCAAGCAGCCCCCTACGGTCGTCCTCAACGCGTGAAGCGCATCTACCTCGACTGGAACGCCACGACCCCGCTCCTGCCGTCCGTGATCGACGCGATGACGGATGCGGCGCGCAGCGCCTGGGCCAACCCTTCCAGCAGTCACGCTTTCGGACGGGCGGCGCGTGCCCGTGTCGAGGATGCACGCGAGGCCGTCGCCGCTCTGGCGCAGTGCGATCCCCGCGACGTGGTGCTCACGTCCGGTGGGACGGAAGCGAACAACGTGGCGCTACGCAGCGCGTTTTGCGAGATTCGAGGCGTTCTCCTCACGAGCCGTCTCGAACATCCGTCCATCACGCGCGTCGCCGAGGCGCTCGAGAGCGAGGGGCGCGCGGTCGTGCGGTGGGTCCTCGTTCGACCCGACGGCACGATCGACCTGGAAGACCTGGAGCGTGCCACCCGTACCGAAGGAGCTCGCCTGCTGGCGATCCAGGCGGTCAATTCGGAGACCGGCGTCATTCAACCCGTCCGCGAGGCGATTGCCCTGGCGCGCCGGGCGCACCTGCGTGTCCACGTCGACGCGGTCCAGGCGTTCGGGCGCCTGGAAGACGTGGCGGCCGACGCGGACACCCGAAGCCTGGCGGCCCACAAGATTCGAGGCCCGAAGGGCATCGGAGCCCTCGTCGGGCGGCCCGGGATCGCGCTTGCGCCCGTGCTCGTCGGAGGCGCTCAGGAGCGGGGGCTTCGCCCGGGGACATCCGATCCCGTAGCCGCCGCGGGACTGGCCGTCGCGGCGCGCCATGCCTCGGGCTCGTGGAGCCGCTGGCGTGCTCTGGGTCCCACGCGCGACGCGCTCGAGATGGCGGTCCTGCGCTCGTGCCTCGGGGCTCGTGTCAATGCAGCCGGCGCGCCGAGGGCACCGCACGTGGCGAGCATTGCTTTTCCCGGGTGGAGGGGGCCCGAGCTGGTCGCAGCGCTGGACCTGGAAGGTCTGGCCGTTTCGAGCGGAACGGCATGCAGCGCTGGGACCGCCGAGCCGTCGCCCGCACTCCTCGCGATGGGGGACTCCGCGGCCGCGGCGTCCACGGTACGCTTCTCTCTGGGCGAGGACACCACGCCGCTCGAGATCGACGCTGCCATCGCGCTGCTCGCCCGTGTCGTGCCTCGTTCCTGCTCAGAGCCCCGAGGTTCCTGCTCAGAGGCTCGAGGCCAGCGCCCCCCGTTGCCGTGAACGGCTCGACGGCCCCGCCGCACTCTCCCCTGCCGGGGGGCTCGGGCGGAGCGGCGCTTTCCGCATTTTGCTCATGCTGGGGGCGCGAGGGAGCGGCGCTCCCCACGACGTGAATGGCTTGGCGGGTCTGCCGCAGCGGAGCCGAGCGAGCGCCAGCGAGGCGAGGCGGAGCGAGGCTCAGGATGAACTGAGCCCCCGAAAACAAAAAGGCTCAGGATGAACTGAGCCCCCGAAACAAAAAACTGACCCCCAAAACGAAATCACCTGGTGAGCGCCGTCTGTGTTTGCCCCGCGGCGCCTGCGACATTGAAAGGAATCCAGAATGCGCGCACCTGGGACGCCGCTGCATCCCGCGTGTAACCCGCAAGACCGAAGAGCACGTTCCAGAAGTAGCCGTTCGGATTTTCTCCGTAAGAGAAGAATGGCAGAAAATGAAATTGCCAGTCGATCCCGCCGGGGACACCTTTTTGAATGTAAAGCGTGTTTGCAGCCACCTGGAAGACCGATTGATCACGCGTGTCCGCAAAGCGCCAGTAGACGGGGAATCCGATCGTCGTTCTGCCGTTGGTGTTGGCAAAGTCCCAGAACACCGGTGCAATGACGGTGTGGCTCGAATCGTCGTTCCGGCCCGTGTAAATGAACGGGTGAAAGTCGTTCTCCCAACCGTGAGTGTTCGAATTGAACGTGAACGTGGGAAAGACCCACAAAGTGGTCGATTCGCCGTAGGTCTGAAATCGTCCCGCCAGCGGCGTCATCCACTCGTGCTCGGCGGGGCTGTCGGACGTGAAGTAGAAGGGCACGAGCGCCCAGGCTCGCGTTCCGACGTCACGGTCTTGGTAGGACCACCACAGCGGTACGATCGGCCCGGCGGCGCTGAGCGAGGTGGCGCCGCTCCGCGTCTCGGCATGCGAATAGAAAAGTGAGAGGAGGGTGTCCGTCGTCTTCGTGACCCGACGATAGTACCCAGGCAGGATGAACAGTGACTGGTTGGGGTCGTGGCCATAGTGGAAAAATGGAAGCAATGTCGTGTGCTCTTCCGGCACGCCTCCGGTTTCCGGCTTCCCCTGAATGTGAAAGTAGAGCGGCGCGACGTCGAAGACGTCCCGCTTCGGATCCGATTGGTGAATGACGGGCCCGACGACCGTGATGGACGAGCCGTCGAGCTCGTGCTCGGCGGTGTACGTCAGGAGGGGCGGGATCAGCGTGTACGCGCGTCGATTGCCCTCGAGACTTCCGTTGTCCCCGTGAAAATAGAAGGGCGCGACTCCCCAATCGACGTCACGACCGCTGCGAGCGCGGAAGTACGGCCCGACGAGCGTGAACGCGCCATCCGTGCCCCAGTGGGAGGTGGTGAGCAACAGAGGCGAGTGGAAGTAACCCCCGTCCTTGCGTGCTCCCTGGAAATAGAGGGGGGCCAGCCAGTTGTCGTTCTCGCCCGGCGCCTCGCGGTGAACGACTGGCCCGACCACCACCACGTGGCTGTCACCGTCCCGAACCCGCCAGAACGCAGGAAAGACCACATCCATGTCAAGCCTGAGCGAACGGCGTCGGTAGTAGAGGAGCCCGTAGAGACCTTGGGTGTCCTCGGTGTTCGGGACGCCGTAGAGCGCCTGGCTCGGATCCCGTAGCCCCCGTGTCTGTTCGACGAACAGCGGCGGCAGGAGCCGCAATCGCGAATCTCCCTGCCGCGACTCGTAATAAGGAAACCAGCGCGTGTGCTCGATGGGCCCGTCCGGTGAAGGTGGTCCGTGGTCCCAGTCGGTCCCGATGCGCGCGCGAGTGTCCGGCGACACGGCCAGCGGGTCGGCGGGCGGAGTCACCTCGGGCTCGCCGCGGAGAACCGAGCTGTGGTCTTCTTCATCGTCCTGGTCATGGGTCGACTGCGTCGGCTGGGACGACTGGGAGCGCTGCGACGGCTCCTGCGGGCGCTGGCCGCGTCGCCCTTGGGCCCAAGCCGGGCTGGCGCTCGCGGCGACGGCGAGAGCCGAAAGCCAGGCCAAGATCCGACCCGACGCGCTTCCAGCAGGCGCGCGCCCGGCGGACAGGGTCACACTCACGGTCGCTCCGATCGGGTCGGCGGGTCCACGCTCCGCGACGCCGCCATCAGGCGGTCGACCACCACCCGTAACGCGGGCTCGCGAGGCATCCGCTCCTGGCTGTGCGCTTCGAGGTCCTTGACCTGGACCGACCCGTCTGCGAGTTCGCTGTCGCCGAGGATGAGCACCATGCGGGCGCCCAGGTGATTTGCCCTGCGCAGCTGGCTCTTCAGCGAGCCACCGCGCGAGTCGATCTCGCAGCGAATCCCGAATCGTCGGAGCCTTCGCGCGAGCTCGAGACCCGGCGCGATCGCTGCGTCGCCGACGGGCGCGATCAGGGCATCGGTGGCGCTCGCCGGTGCCGACAGCTCGCTGGCGATGAGCAGGCGCTCGAGGCCCGCGGCGAATCCGATTGCCGGGACCGCGGGCCCTCCGAGGTCAGCGACGAGCCGGTCGTAGCGACCGCCCCCGACGAGGGTGTTTCCGGCGCCGAGCTTGCCGTGCGCGCCCTTGATCTCGAAAAGCGTGCTCGTGTAATAGTCGAGCCCGCGCACGAGTCGTTCGTCGACGCCGTACGGCGTTCCGAGGGCGTCGAGGTAGGTGAGCAACTTCGCGAAGTGCTCGCGATCGCCCGCATCGACGAACTCGCGGATGGTCGGCGCGTCGCGGACCGCTTCTCGATCCCGTTCGTCTTTCGAGTCGAGGATACGCAGCGGGTTGGTCGCGAGCCTGCGCTGCGATTCGGGCGAAAGCGATGTTTGGCGCGGCGTGAGATGGGCGACCAGCGCGGCGCGGTAGCGACTGCGCGCCTCGGGCCCCCCCAGCGAATTGACCAGGAGCTGCACGTCGGGCACCGCAAGGCTCTGCAGAAACTCCACGAGCATCGCGATCATTTCGGCGTCACATCCGGGTCCGTCGTCGCCGAATATTTCGGCTCCCAGCTGCGAGAACTGACGGTAGCGGCCGCGTTGCGTGTTCTCGGCGCGAAACATCGGCCCCGCGTACCACCATCGGGTCACCGGCTCCCGCCCCTGCACCGCATGCTCGAGGTAGGCGCGAACGGCCCCGGCCGTCCCCTCCGGGCGCAGCGTGAGCCCGTCGCCGTGGTGCTCGAAGGAGTACATCTCCTTTTCCACCACGTCGGTGGCGTCTCCCATGGCTCGGACGAACAGCGACGTCTCCTCGACGTAAGGCGTTCGTACCTCCCGATATCCGTGAAGGCTCATCGTCCGCGCGTACGCGCGCTCGATGTGTTGCCATCGCCCGATCTCGTCGGGGAGCACGTCGTTCATGCCTTTGACGGCTCTGGGCGGGATCATCTTCCAGGAAAAGGTTCGCCGAAAACTTCGGAGAGCTGGGACTTATGGACCCTAGCGGACGGTCGGGTCAAGCCCGTGCAACCGGCGAACTCGTCATGGCTCGGGTCGGTGCCCGTGGCGGCCCGGCGGGGCACACGCTAAAAGCGGGGTTGTCGTGACTGCAAACCGACGCCGCACCTGCGGCGTTGATCCGGGGGCCGTTCGCGTCGGCTTGGCCATCGATGACGAGCTCGGACTGCTGGCTCATCCCCGCGGGGTGCTCGACGCGCGGGACCCGGGCGCACTCCTCGCCGCGCTTTGCCGCTTCGCGAACGCCGAGAACGTGGAGCGGTTCGTGGTCGGCTTGCCGCTCGACATGAGCGGCGGCGAAGGCTCGGCGGCCCGCCGGGCGCGCGATCTGGCCCGACGCATCGGCACCGCGACGGGATGCGCCGTCGAGCTGTGGGACGAGCGTCTGTCGACGGTGCAGGCCCGGCGAACCCTGGCGGCGGCCCATGTGAGAGGACGCCGAGCCAGAGCCCACATCGACGAGGCCGCGGCGTGCGCCATCTTGCAGTCGTGGATCGACGCGCGCGACGGAAACAAGCATCAGCCATGAGCCAGGAAGCCAAGACGCGCGCGGGGACACGCGGCAAGGCGATGGCTGCGCCGCCCAAGCGTCGACGGGCTCGTCCCCGGAAGGCGGCGGCGCCGAAGGGCTCCGCATCCGGAGCGGGGGTCGAGCGTTCCGCATGGCGCAAGGCAGGCGAGGTCGTCGTGGCGACGGCTCTGGGGTTGGCCGCGATGGTTTCGATGACGCTTTTCATCGTGTACCCCATGGGCCGAGGTCCGGGCGCCGGAGACCCGGTGGAAGTCAGGATTCCCGAAAACTCCAGCCCGGCGAAGCTCGCGCGCCAGCTTGCCGACGCGGGACTGGTCTCGATGCCCGGGGTATTCGCGCTCTGGCTCCGCGCGACGGGCGGGACCCGGGACGTCGCGCCCGGCTTACATCTGCTCACGGACGACTCGAGCCCGCGCGAGCTGATGGCGCGGCTCGAGCGGCGGGGGCGTGGCGGCATCGCCAGGATCACGTTTCCCGAGGGCTGGAACCGCTTCGAGATGGCGCGCAGGCTGCAGGACAGGCGCGTCGTTGCACTGCGCGAGTTCCTCGACGCCACCGTGGATCCCGCGCTGCTGCACGAGCTGGGTGTCGACGGGGACAGTGCCGAGGGGTTCCTCTTCCCCGCCACGTACGATCTGCCCCTCGACGACGAGGCGCGCGAAGTCGTTCGAACCATGAAACGCGAGTTCGATCGCCGCTGGGACGCCCTTGGCCGCGCGCATGGCTCCACGCTCGCCGACGTCATGGCGAGCGCGGACCTCACGGTCGCGAACGTGGTCACCCTCGCCTCGATGGTCGAGAAGGAGGCTGCCGTCGACGACGAGCGGCCGCTCATTGCGAGCGTCTTTCTGAACCGCTTGCGCGATCCGGCGTTCCGACCCAGACGGCTCGAATGTGATCCGACCGCCAGCTACGGATGCCTGGTGGCCCCCGAAAAAGCGGCGTCGTGCGCGGCCTTCACCGGGAGACCGACGGCGGCTATCGAACACGACGCCGACAACCCTTACTCCACCTACACCCACGAAGGGCTGCCTCCGGGGCCGATTGCGAATCCGGGCGCGAAGTCGCTCGAGGCGGTCATGGCTCCCTCGGCGTCGCGCTATTTCTTCTTCGTCGCCAAGGGGGAGGGAAGACACACGTTTTCGGAGACGTACGGCGCCCACGTAGCGGCGGTTCGTGAAGCGGTCTCGCGCCCCGGCCCCCCCGGATCGAAGTAGCGCTTGAGAGCGGATCGGCTGCGCGGGCCTCCGATGCGCCGGGTGCTAATGGAGCGGCATGCCCGGATGGTCCCCCGCCGCGTTCGGAGCCGCCCTGTTCATTTCCGTCCACTACCTGCTGCTTCGGGCCGCTTCGGGGCGTATCGGGGATCGAACGGGAGCCCTGGTGCTCGAGGCGAGCGCCTCGGTCGGCATCGCGCTGAGTCTCCTGCTCGGACCCCGCGGCGAGACCGTACCCATGACGCGGGCCGGCTTGGCCCTTTCTGCGGCAAGCGGGCTGGCAGTGGCGGCGGCGAGCGTGCTGCTCTTCGCCGCGCTGCGACGCGGGGGTCCGGTGGCGCCGACCGGAACGATCGTGCTGGGGGGAGGTGTGGCGCTGAGCGCGCTTGCGGCCCCCTGGCTCTTCGGCGAGACGTTTACCGCTCGGCGCACCGTCGGGGTCGCGCTCGGCCTCGCCGCAATGTGGGTGCTGGGCGGCGACTCGTGATAGAGGGGTCCTGCCCGTGATCGTCATCGGGGACATCGGCGGAACGCACACGCGGCTCTCCCTTCTCACCGCGACGGGGCGTCCGAAGGCACATCGCGTGCTGGAGAGCCGCAGGTTTCCATCGCTCGAGTCCGCGATGCAATCGTTTCTCGCCGATGCGTCGACCCCGACGACGAAGGTCACGGCGGCCGCATTCGGCATCGCCGGCCCGGTGGTGGCCGGGCGGGTCGTGACGACGAACCTGCCGTGGGTCGTCGACGCAAAAGCGCTCTCTCGCAAGCTTTCGATCAAGCGCGTGACCCTGCTGAACGACCTCGTTGCCCTCGCTCTTGGTGCTCTCGGCGTGTCGCCGCACAAGCGCCACGTTCTGGGCGACGCCGGCGCACCGAAGAGGAAGGGCGCAAACATCGCCGTCCTCGCCGCCGGAACGGGGCTGGGCGAGGCGATGCTTCTCTGGGACGGGGCGCGATTCGTGCCCAGCGCCACCGAGGGCGGTCACACCGACTTTGCTCCCAACGACGACCTCGAGATCGAGCTCTTGCAGTTCCTGCGGGCCCGCTTCGGTCACGTGAGCTGGGAGAGGGTGCTCTCGGGCGAGGGCCTCGCCAATCTGTACGACTTCTTTCGCCAGGCAAAGAAGATCGAGGAAACCGCCGAGAACGCGCAGGCGATCGAGGAAGCGGCGGATCGAAACGCCGCGATCGCGACGCTCGGGATGAAGGCACGCAGCGAGGCGGCTGCGCGAGCCGTGGAGCGGTTTGCGATGATTTACGGAGCCGAAGCAGGAAATCTCGCCCTCAAGACCATGTCGGTCGGCGGTGTCTACGTTTGCGGCCGCATTGCCGGGTACTTGCTGCCCGTGCTCGATCGGGGCGGCTTTCGCCGGGCGTTCGCCGACAAGGGGCGGTTCATGCCGCTGATGGAGAAGATTCCCGTCGCCGTGGTGCTCGACGAGCACGTGGGGCTGGCAGGGGCCGCACGGGTGGCTCTGGAGCTTTGATCATCCAGTGAGGCCTGCGGCTTCGCGATCGACGATCCAGGTGACGGCTCCGCGGCATTCGCGCACGACCCGCGCCGGAGTGTCGTGGACGTCTCCATGAACGTTCCACACGCGCTCGAGCGGTTGCCTCTTTGCCGCGCCGACCGCGAGCACGAAGACTTCCCGGGCCGCCTGGAGCAACGGGGAGGTCATCGTCATGCGGGCCTCGTTGCGCTCCGCCTTCGGCGGCACGCTCACGACCAGTCGATCGACGATGTCGACCGTTGGGTCGCCGGGGAATAGCGACGCCGTGTGCCCGTCGTCGCCGACGCCCAGAACCATGCCGTCGAAGGCCGGTACATTGCGGTCGTCGGCTTGGACCTGCTCTCGGATGAGACGCTCGTACTCTTGCGCGGCGACGTCGAGGTCGGCTCGGTCAGCCGGCATTCGGTGAACCAGGGTCGGCGGGATCTGTGCGGGATCGAGAAGAGTCGCCTTGGCCCAGCGATAATTGCTTCGATCGCTGGTCGGAGTGACGGCGCGTTCGTCGACCCAGAAGACCCGGACGTTGGACCAAGGCATGCCAGGCGCTTGCGCGAGCCGGGCGTAGGCGTCCCGTGGTGTGTTGCCGCCGGAGAGGGCGATGGCGGCACGACCCCGAGCCGCCACCGCGCGTCGTACAGCCTCGGCGATCCGGTCCGCAGTTTGCTGCGCGACCTGGGCCGGTGCGCCGAGAGCAAGCAGGTGCCCCGGGACGAGTTGCGTGCTCATGCGCTCGCGACCCGAAGGTTCGAACCGACAGCGCACCATAGCGCGCCAGAGCGCTCACGTGTAGGCAAGTTCCTCTCCGCGCAGCTCGTCAGCCCAAAGAACGGCGTCAGCGAGCGCATCGTCATGCGGCGGTCGATGCAATGTTCGCTCGAGTACCTGGGCCGGCTCGACGCCACGGAGGTAGGTGTGCTGCTCCAGGCGCTGCGCTTCGCCCCCTTCCGATACCTGCACTCTCCAGGTCGCTGCATCGGCCTCAGCGGAATGGTCACTGGCAATCTCTCCTTGCATGGTGAGCTCACCGGAGCTCGCTGCAATCTCGATTCCGATCAGGCGCTCGCGACCGCGTCCTCCGGTGCCGCCCGCCTGCAACTGCGGCCTCAGCTGAATCTGAACGTACCCGCCGTCGGGCCGAACGAGGCGCAGGTTTCCGGCGAGCGATGCCGTCTTCCATCCGAGGCGCGTGGCCATCCAGCCGAGGAGCAGCGCCGCTTCGGGGCCAAGCACGTCGTCGGGTGCGGCTTGAACGATGCGAATGCGGTTGACGTGCTGAATCAGCGGACGCAGCCGTGGCGGATCGAACATGCGCGCGCAAAGCTCTTGCCACGACGCAAGCCGGGTCCAGGCGAGATCGCCGAGCCCGGGCCGTTCGCGCTCGGAGATGGCACGCGTATAGCGCACGACGCGCGACAGGCTGGCAATCGAGCTCAGGGCGGAATCGAGCACGATCCGGCTGGCACCGCGCGCCAGCGGGATGAATGCCAGGTCGTCCGAGTGAACGCGAGCCAGCCAGACCAGCGTCATCGGAACGTCCGTCGCGCAGATGGCGTCGACGCAGCTCCAGAGGCGCGTGCAGAGCGCTCCCCGCGCGACCAGCGTCACGCGTTCCGAGCATACGGAGGGCGCCCCGCCTGGCTCGGGAGCGCACACCGCGGCCACCGAGGCCTCGAGATCGTCGGGCCCGTCGGGATCGAGGCCGACGAGAATGGCCCGAGCCGGAACGTGCGCAACGACCCTGTCGATGACCGGAATGCACTGCGTCGCGAAGTCCGGGCCCGCCCCGACGACGACGAGATTCATCGTGCAAGCTCGCGACTTGGGCGGCTCGCCCGCCGTCGAAGGCGCCGTCCACAGCGCGCGCAGCTCCTCGTCCACGCGTGCGAGCACGAGGCTCGGCGTCGCCGTCACGGTTTTCTCCAGCGCCGTCCGTCGCGCACGAGGAGATCGTCCGCTTGCTCCGGACCCCACGAACCGGCGGCGTATGCGTGGGGTGGCGTGCCTTCGTCGGAAGCCCAGGACCGCAGGACGCGATCGATGTAGGCCCATTGCTCCTCCACCTCGTCGCGCCGCGTGAAGAGCGTCGCTTCGCCGCGCATGGCGTCGAGCAGGAGCCTCTCGTAGGCCTCCGGAGTGTTCGAGCCGAACGTCGCGCCGTAGCGGAAATCCATGGCGACGTCGCGCAGAATGGTTTGCTGGCCGGGTTCCTTCGAAATGAACCGCAGCGCAATGCCTTCGTCGGGTTGAATTCGAAGCGACAGGACGTTCGGAGTGGTCCCGCCTCCTCGGGCGCGGAACAGCGTATGCGGCGCTTCGCGGAAAACGACGGCAATCTCCGTGACCCTTCGAGCCATTCGCTTGCCCGCTCGGACGTAGAAGGGAACGCTGCTCCAGCGCCAGTTGTCGATGAAGACCCGCATGGCGACGTACGTTTCAATTCGCGAGTCGGCCGAAACGTCGGGCTCTTGCCGGTACCCGGCGACTTCTTCACCATGCAGGACTCCGCGGACGTACTGTCCTCGGACGACTTCCTTCGGCACTTCGCTTCGTTCGATTGGACGCAGGCTCCGGAGCACTTTCACTTTCTCGTCTCGGACGGCGTCTGCGGACAGCGAAATGGGCGGCTCCATCGCGGTGAGACAGAGGAGCTGCATCAAGTGATTTTCGACGATGTCGCGCGTGACTCCGGTCTGTTCGTAGAATTTTCCTCGTCCTTCGACGCCGAGGTCTTCCGCCACGGTGATCTGCACGTGATCGACGTGCTCGCGACCCCAGACCGGCTCGAAGAGCGAGTTGGCAAAGCGAAAGACCAGGAGGTTCTGCACCGTCTCCTTGCCCAAATAGTGATCGATGCGGAACACCTGTCCTTCGTCGAACGCCGCGGCGACGGCATCGTTGAGGCTCCGGGCGCTGCTGAGATCATGCCCGAACGGCTTCTCGAAGACGACACGAGTCCAGGGTCCCCCTTGTTTCTCCTGTGCGGCCGGGGTGACGAGACGCGAGGCGCGCAGACCCTCGACGATCGGTCCGAACTCGCTCGGGGGTACGGCGAGATAAAACAGCCTGTTTTTGCCCGTGCCTCGCTCGGCATCGACGCGCTCGAGATGCTCTTTGAGGCTCTCGTAGGTCGCGCGGTCGCTTCCCGCCCCACGCACGTAGCTGATTCCCTTTTCGAAGTCGGACCAGACGGCGGGGTCTACCGGCTTGCGACGAGAGAATGACGACACGGCCTCCTTCATCTCGCGGCGAAACGACGCGTCGTCTTTCTCCCGCCTCGCCACGCCGATTGCCGCGAATCCACCGGGGAGCGAATGTCCCCACGCGAGGTTGTACAGCGCCGGCATCAACTTGCGTCGAGTGAGATCCCCGGACGCGCCGAAGATGACGACCGCGCACGAGTCACTCGGTCGGTCCTCCACGAGGCCCCGCCGGAGCGGATTGGGTGCGACCATGAGCCCAGCCGTACGCGAGAGCTGCGCGCGGCGCAATACGGCGAGGTGAGCGGCGCGCGCGTCCGCGCCCGGCTCGGCCGCGCACGAGCCGCACAGTCCCCCGGGTTAGATCGTGTGCCGTATCCGTGCGTGGCACGGCTCGGCAGGGCGCTTCCATCCGCGTCACGGGCTCAGGCTTCGTCATTGGCCCGGGCCTTGCGCGACCTGCGGTGATGTTTAGCTTTTGAGCTCAGAGGTTGGTCATGCCGATCATCGGGCATTCAACTGGGCGGCTTTTGGGCTACGTCCAAGTGCAAGTGGCTTCGCGCGTGTTCGTGTTGCCCGTGGAGGCCCGCTCGCTGATGCTGGAGGACGGGTCCGTCCTCGAGCCCGGATTCTTCGAGGAAGGTCCGGGAGATTTCGGGATTCGCGTCGACAGCGGTGCGACCGACGCAGTGGTGCGAGAAACCATCGAGCACGCGTCGGAAGCGGCGGCTCGTCATCTTTCCCGAAAACTCCTCAATTAGCGGTCAATCTCCGAAGCAAATCGAGCGGGAGCCGCCGTCGCTCGCCGTAGGGTGTCGGTCTCGTCTCTCGTGCGAGTGCGCACGCGCGCCGGCTCTCTCGTGCGCGGGGCCCTCTCTCGCGCATCGGCGTCTCCCTTTCGCCTTTCGCCTCGTCTCTTTCGCGTCGTCTCTCTTTGGCGTCGTCTCTCTCACGCGCGCGAGGGCCCGTCGAGAGTTCCGACCCGGCGGCGCCCGACCGCGTTCCCTCGGGGGCCGCAGCCGCCGAGCGCGAGCGAGGCACACGCGTGGCGAATTGGCGCGAAAGCGTCATTCCGCGAGAAGAGCGCTCGGCGTGGCGAATTGGTTGGCGGTCCGTCGCGCATGATGTGTGCAACAGCCCCTTCGGGCGATGGCGGACGGAGGCCAAAATCGCGCTTGCCGAGACACGCCATCAAGCAATGACCGCAACAAGCCGAGAGGGAATCGCAACATGTGCGCGGAAATCAATGGAACCTACCCCACGACGAACGAACCGACCCCTCACACTACCGAAAAAGAGCCCGGCGCCTCCGCTCCGCACGCGGAGCCGCAAGAGCTCGCGCCCGATCGTCCACCTCATCGCGTGGAAGGCTCGGAGGCCAAGCCCAAGCGCCCGCGCGGATTCGCAGCCATGGACCGAAAGCTGGTGAGCGAGATTGCCCGCAAGGGCGGCAAGGCGGCCCATTCGGCAGGCACGGCTCATGAATTCACCAGTGAGGAGGCGCGGGTGGCGGGGCGCAAAGGCGGACGAGCAACGCACGCAAAGCGACGCAAGGCGGTTGATGAACCGCAGAAGGAGCACGCCGAGGAAAAGGGCGGATGATGGCATCCGTCGCCGAGAGGACGTTCAGGACCCGGAATCGCCGTCAAGGACGCGCGCGAGCAATTCGAGCGCGTCCGTCAGGCGCTGACGCTCGGCCCGCGACATACGCTCCAGAAGCGCGGCGTAAGCCGCGGTCCATTCCGTAGTGACCGCTTCCGCTGCGCGCTTGCCGCGCGGAGTGAGTCGAACGTCCGTCTGTCGGCCGTCGTCCGTGGCCCGGCGACGAACGATGTAACCGCCGCGCTCGAGCCCAGCGAGATTACGGCTGGCCGTCGAGGGATCGATTCCGAGCAAGAGTGCGAGCGCCGAAGTGGAGGTGGCGCCGCGATCTGCGATGAGCTGCAGGGCCTCGGCTTGCTGCGGCGTCAGATCGCCGACCGAGCGCGCGCGTTCGCGACCGAGGCGGCTCAACCCGCGAGCAACGACTTGAAGCGTCCGGATGCTTTTTGCGTCAGCCATCGGTCCAGCCGATGGCCAAGGTCCAGCTCGGCGTCAAGCGCCGCGGGCCAAGATGCGCGTTTGCGCTGGCTGCTCGTCAAAGGTCGGCGCCGCCGACGGGCCCGCGACGCCCGCCACGACGACTCGGCTCCGTGGGGTGTTACCTCGCCGTGACATTTATTCGGGAATGTAAACGAACTGTTACAGGGCAGAGTAGCGGCCCGCACGCGCGGCCCGGGTATTGCGCAACCTCCTCCATCGCTCTACCGTACGCACGAAAGTTCGGAAGGACCGCCCGCCGCGTCGCGTCGAAGCCATGCAAACCTCACTCGCACCGCGATCGACACCGGATCGCTCTCCGGGCTCCCGGGGCGAGACGTGCCGCATGTTCGAGAACGATCTGCTCGAGCGGTTCTCACGCATTCATCCCGCGACCCCCTTCGTCGTCTGGGTGCCCGTGGCGGCGCTGGTCATGGGGCACGCCGTCCTGCGACGGGGCACGACGGCGCCGGTGGCCGTCGCAGCGTTCCTCGGCGGCATGTTTGCGTGGACGCTTGCGGAGTACTTCCTTCACAAATACGTCTTTCACTGGGAGAACGACACGGCCTGGGGGAAACGGGTGCATTTTCTCCTTCACGGTGTGCACCACGAGTTCCCGAGCGACAAGGACCGCCTCGTCATGCCCCTTTTGACGAGCGCACCGCTCGCGCTGATTTTCTATCTCCTCTTCGTCGCGCTCTTGCGGGGCGCCGTCGGCGAGCCGTTCTTCGCTGGATTCGTCGTCGGATATCTATTTTACGATGGATCTCACTATTACGTTCACCACTTCGTTCCGACGACTCGGTGGGGCAAGCTTCTGCGCCGGCACCACATGACGCACCACTTTGCGGATCACGACGGCGGTTTTGGCGTGTCGTCTCCGCTCTGGGATATCGTATTTCGCACCATGCCTGCGAAGAGGAAATAAGCTCTGCCGAAGGGGGGATCGTCGTCCGTGAGCGAGCGGCCGCGTGGAGGACGGCTGCAGGGCCGATGCGCTAGACTGGTTTTACCGCGCGCATGACGACGGTAGGGCAGAATCCAACTGCGAGCCCGGCGGCGAATGAGATCGGTACGGTACTGGCCCAGCGCTACGAGGTCGTGCGCGAGCTGGGCCGGGGCGGCATGGGGGTCGTCTATCTCTGCAAGGATGTCGTCACGGGCGATCGTGTCGCCCTCAAGCGCCTGCGGTCGCCGGACAAGGGCGGACCGCGGGCAGCCGAGGAGAACTGGTGGTTCCATCAGGAGGCGCGGGCGGTGTCGCTCCTCGACCATCCAGCCATCGTGCGCGCGCGCGACTTCGGGCAACTCGCCGACGGTAGCCCGTTCTTCGTCATGGACGTTCTGCCTGGCCGGAGTGTCCACGAGTGGATGCACTCGATGCATCTGCCCTGGAGCGTGGTCTGGGCCATGGTCGACCAGGTCCTCGCGGCGCTCGCGCACGCCCACGCTCGCGGCGTCATCCATGGGGACCTGAAGCCGTCGAACATCATGTTGGATCTTGCCTCCAACGCCGCCGGCCCTCGAGCGTACGTGCTCGATCTGGGACTGGCGTGGCTTCGTGAATACCGGCACGACTCGCGCCTCGACGGAGCCTCCGCTCCGCAGGTCGCCGTTCATTCGGGCGCGGGGACCGTCGGCTGGGTCGCGCCCGAGCAGATCCGGCGTCAGGCAGCGCTCGTTGGCCCCGCGACCGACCTGTACGCCCTTGGCTGCGTCATGTATCGGGTTCTCGGGGGCCGCGAGGTTTTCGAAGGGAACGCCCAGGAGGTGCTGCGCGCTCACAAGCGAGTGGCCGTGGCTCCCGTTCGGCTGCCGGAAGATGCTCCGCCGACGGCGAGCAAGTTCGTCCTGAAGCTGCTCGAGAAAAAGCCGTGGAACCGCTACGAGGTGGCCGCGGACGCGCGCAAGGCGTGGACGCGAATGAAGCCCCCGCACGCGTCGACGCTCGAGGAGATCGTCGAGAGCCTTCCGAGCTCGCGCACAGTGCCCGCGACGTATACCCGATCGCTCGCACCGGGAATTCTGAGTTTGCGAGCGCCCATGCTCGTCGCCCGTTACGAGGAACGCAGGGAGCTGTCGAGGGCGGTCGGGGCCATTGCGAGCGGGCTCGAGGCGCAGGAGCTCATCGCCATCATCGGAGACGCCGGAGTGGGCAAGAGCCGCATCGCGGAATGGCTCTGCGCTGAAGTGCACGAACAAGGTTCGATGCTGCCACTTCGAGCTCGGTACGGGCGGACGCCTTCTCCGCTCGACGGCATCACCGGCGCGATCAATGCCCATTTCGGGCTCACGAGGGCCGACCGCGCCACAGTCGAGCATACCCTGATGGCACGTTGGGACGTCTCGGCCGACGACGAGGAGGCGCTGGCTTGGGTCGCTGCGACTGCCGAATGGCTCCGTCCGACCCCGCCGGGCTCCGTCGCTCCGATTGGGCCAACGGGCAAGCGCTACGTGCTCGACAGACCCGAGCTGCGCTTTCTCGTCATAAAGCGCCTCCTCGAGCGACTGGCTGCGGAACGGCCTCTGCTGCTGTGGCTCGATGATCTGCATTACGCGTCGCCGAACACGTTCGAGGTGCTCGCCCGGTTGAAGCGCGAAGCGCCCCACTTGCGGGTGCTCGTGCTTGCGACCGCGCGGAGCGAAACTCTCGCCACCGATCTCGACGCCGCCCTGCGAATGGAAGCGGTGCGCGCGGCGTGGTCGGGGCGAGTCGTGGACTTGAAGCCGCTCGGCACCGAGGACACCGAGACGCTCCTGCGAAGCGCCCTTCCACTCGAAGAAGGCGCGGTCCGGCGCGCCGTCGAGCAGAGCCGAGGCAACCCGCTGTTCGCCTTGCAGTTGCTGTATGCCTGGGCGGGCGGAGGCTACCTGACTCTCGACGGCGACTGCTACCGGGTTCCGGATCATGCGCTGCACGGGCGACCCATCACGACGGCGGAGCTCTGGGACGAGCGAGTCCGCGCGATCCCGACCGAGTTGCGACTCAGTGCGTACGCCGCCGCGGCTCTCGGCGACGATATCCGCGGCGAGGTCCTCAAGACGCTCTGCGCCTCGCTCGGAATGGATGCGCGCGACGCGTTCGTCGCTCTCACTCGCGCTCAGATTCTGCTGGCGTCGGGCAACGATCAGTACCACTGGCCCCACGCGTTGCTTCAAGAGCACCTGATCGAGCGCCTCAACGAGCGCAAGGACGCGCCGGCTGTGTATCGCTTGGCGGCGAATGCGCTGTCGAAGCACCCTGCCGTGGGCTCTCGTCGCATCATGAAGCACCGGGTCACGAACCTGCTCCGAGCCGGCGACGACGACACGGCGGCGAGGCTGATGCTCGACTTCATTCGAGCATCGTGGCGCCGGGGGCGGGATACCGCAGCCACCCTTCGCGATCTCCAGATGCTGGAAGGGCACCTTCATCGGTCGAACGCAGCGGAAGCCGCGCTTTGGCGGGCAGAATCGCTTCGGTACATCGGACGCCTCGACGAGGCGCGCAAGGAAGCCGAAGCTGCGCGAATGGCATTCGAGCAGGCGGACGACCCTGTGAACGAAGCGTCCGCCCTTCGTCTGCTCGGCCACATCGCAAGCGACCTGGGACACCCGGCGCAGGGCCGTGTGCTCGTCGCCGGCGCGCTGCAGCGCTTCGGGCGGCTGGGCGACGCCGCGGGCCGCGCCCACGCGGAGGTCGTGCTCGGCGAGATCGACTATCTGCTCGGTGATCACGGTCGTTCTCGTGCCACGCTCAACAAGGCAATCGAACGATGCACTCACGTCGGCGACGTGCTCGGTCGCGCGCAATGCCTCATCCTCCTCGCGCTCATCGAGGAGGCGGCGGGCGCTTTCGAGAAAGGGCGCGACCTGCTCGCCCAGGCTCGAACGGAATTCGACGGAATCGGCTACAGGCTCGGGGTCGCGCAGTGCGACGTCGCACTGGGCCACGCGGATCATCGCGCCTTCGAGTTCCCGGGTGCGAGGGCACGGGCGCTGGCGGCGCGCGCGAGCTTCCGCGAAGTGGAAAATCCGAGAGGCGAGGCTGCGTGCGAGCGCCTGCTCGCCATGATCGCCCTCGACTCCGACGACTTCGAGGCATCCGAGGCGCATGCCCGGGTCGCGTTCAAACTCTACGAGCGTTTGCAGGATCCCTGGGGCGAGCTCGAAGCTCGCCTGCTCCTCGCCCAGGTCGCATTGGCGCGCAACGACGATCGGGCCACCGCGATCGTGGCTGCGTGCGACCGGACGGTGCTCGAGGAAGCGGAGCCCCGTCAGCATCGCCATTTGACGCGGGCGTGGCTGGCGCAGAGGCAGGGACGCTGGGCGGACGCGGCCGCCGAGCTCGACGCTGCCCGCGCGGCATTCGTCGTCCCGACCCTCGAGAGCGGGAGCGCGCGCGCGGCCGAGGCACGAGCGCGCACCGGCGACCACACACCACACCTTTTGGCCCGGCTGGCGCGGTTGGCGTGGATCGGGCCTGCGCTCGAGAACATCGAGACGTGGCTTCGACAGATCGAAACGGCTGGTGGTCTTGCCGTTCCGGCGCTGCCGTCGCGGCGCGCGTGACGCGACCCTCAGCCAGCGACCAAGTCGAGGACGAAGTCGACAACGTGCGAAGCGCAGAGCCGCGCGACCCGAACGAAACCGGCGGAACGCTCGAGGTGATTTAGACCCGCGACTCGTATAAAAAGGGTCACCATGACGACCCCCCAGGATCCCGGAAGGCGACGGAAGCAGAAGATTCGGCGTTCGAAGCGGCTGGAGGCCTGGCGGGCCGCTCGCGCGAACTCCACGTCTGCGGTGAAGCCCAACCCGACGTCCAAGAGCGGCGCCGAGTGAGGCAGTAGCGCTCGAACTCGATCGCCTGGGGTCTCGTCGTTAGACTCGAGTGCGGCGTCCCGATGGAGAAGAGTCTTCAGGATACGTACGCGCCGGAAAGCTCGTGCTTCGGATGCGGTCCCAAGAACGAGAAAGGGCTTCGCATCCGCAGTTTTCCCGAGAGCGACACCACGTGCGTGGCGCACTTCCGCCCCGAGGCTCATCATCTCGCGTTCCCTGGCGTTCTCAACGGAGGAATCATCGGAGCGCTCCTCGATTGCCACTCGAATTGGACCGCGGCGTGGCATCTGATGCGCGTCGCGGGCGCAGCGCATCCTCCGTGCACCGTGACGGCCGAATTTGCGGTGAAGCTCAGACGTCCGACGCCCCTCGATCAGCTTCTGCTCCTGCGCGCCACCGTCGTCGCGGGCGAGGCCGATCGGGCGACGATCGACGCGGTGCTCGAAGCCTCCGGGCTGCCGACCGCCACCTGCCGTGGGATTTTCGTCGCGGTCAAGGAGGGCCACCCCGCCTTTCATCGCTGGTAGGCGGCGCCAGGGGAAGCGGGTCCTCGAGCCGATCATCGATGATCCCCTCGGTCGGCCACGGCCGGTCCGTCGCGAATGCGTCCCTGAGCTCTTGCGCGTCTCGGCCCTCCAGCCTCTGACGTCTCCGTCGGGCAATCCAGACGGCCCACATTCCGATCCCCAACACCACCACCATCGGTGCCAGAAAGAGCGTGGCCAGGCCTACCGGAATCAGGAAGGCCGCGATCAGAATGAGGGCCCCCATGACTCCGACGAGCCATCGGACGGCGGGCGGCAAACTCGAGTTGGAGTGCTCGGCCTGAAGCGCGTGGGTTTTCATGCTGCGCTCGATGCCCACGAGCAATTCGTGTGCCTCGAGGTCGACGCGCCTTCAGCGCACTCGCCATCTGGCTCGGTCGCAGAACTTGGCCGCGACGCTTCCGTCCGGACACGATTTGGCCACCCAGATGCGCACCCTAGTTCATGCACACGAGAGGCGCGCCGTGCGCCGAGCCATCGGCTTCGAATGCCAGGTCGTCCGAGCCCACGACTTTCGCCTCATCGGAAAGCGAGGCATCGATCTGTCGCCCACGGGAATGCTCGTTGTGGGAGACGTGCCCACGCTCACCGGCGAGCCGGTCATCGTGACATTTCGGCTGCCCCGCATCCGCATATGGTTCGATGCCCTGGCCGCCGTCGCCCGCGTGGTCCACGGCCGGCGGCCTCGTGATCGGGCCGGGTTGTGCTTCGGCCTGGAGTTCGACCCGCTGGCGCCGAACGTCGTGCGTTATCTTCGAAGTGAGCTCCACGGCCTGCCTCCGCCTCTTCCCATGCGCGAGCCGCGGATCGACTACGCTGGAACGGTCCACCTCGCGGCGCTCTCGTGATGCGCACATGGGGATCTAGCCCCGATCGCGGGGATGCCGACTCGCCAGCAACTTGGCCCCCGTGCGTCTCGAACGGTTACGATCATCGCCTGACAGGAAGGGGTGTCCACCATGTCCCTGCGCTTGACCTCGCCTCTGCCTTCGTCTGGACGCGGGCACGGAGTTTCGCGCGAGTCGTTCATTCGATCCGTTCGCCTGCTGACGCCGTCTCTTGCACGTGCCGCGTGTGGCGGGCTGCCGCCCAACCGGCGCGGCGAGATCCGCAGGGCGTTGCGCTTCGGCTGTCGGGTGCGCAGGACCGACAACCTCCGGATCGTCGGCGATAGAGCCGTCGATCTGTCACCGAAAGGCATGCTGCTTCTTTCCGACGAGCGTCTCGGCTGCGGGACCGACCTTCAGGTGAGCTTCATGTCGACCGATTTTCCGATCTGGTTCGACACGCAAGCGACGATGGTACGCGTCGTGGAGGGCCGGCGTCCCGGTGATTCGGGACGCGCGCTCGGCATTCGTTTCGATTCGCTGCCATCCGTCGCGCGCTTGATATTGCGCGGACACTTGCAAAGGGTCCCACCGACGACGCCTCAGCGCGAGGTGCCGCTCGACCTGAGGCAGAAGCGAGACCCGGACTACGGGCGCATCGTCCAGGACATCTTCGAAGGGCGCGGATAGGCGCGGCCGCTCATGAGGCCGGCCCTCGTCGTTGCGCGGATCCGGGCGGCTCGATAGCATTCGCGGATGCGCCATCAGTGGCTCGGTCCGAACGCAGCCGGAGCTGCGCTCGTGGTTCTTGCCGCGTCAGCGCCAGCGCGCGCGGACGAACCGAGCGCGATTGCCGAGGCTCTGTTCCGCAGCGGGCGTGAGCTCATGGTCGCCGAAAAGTACGTCGAGGCGTGCCCGAAATTTGCGGAAAGCGAGCGCGTCGACCCGAAGCCCGGCACCCTCATGAACCTTGCGCTCTGCCACGAGAAGACCGCCAAGACAGCGAGTGCTTGGGCGGAATACCTCGAGGCGGCCGAGATGTCTCGCCGCGCGGGCGAGAAGGACCGCGAGCGCGTCGCTCGGGATCGAGCGGCGGCTCTCGAGCCCGGCCTTTCGCATGTCGTCATCGAAGCCGATCCGGCCTCGACCGCGCAGGTCGCTCTCGACGACCGGGTGCTCGGAGCGGGAGCGTTCGGCACGCCCATCCCGATTGATCCAGGCGACCATGTGCTGCACGTGGTCGCCCCGGAAAAGAAGCCCTTTTCCGAGTCGTTTGCAGTGTCGGCGGGCGCCGAGCCCGTTCACCTCCGGGTGCCGGCTCTCGAGCAGGAGGTGCTGCCTCCGCCGGAGGTCGCGCGCACCCCGGTCGCATTGCCCGGCGCGCGGCCCCTGCCACCCCCGGGCGCCGGGGTGTCAGGCAAAGCCGTGGCCGGACTCGTCTCCGGCGGAGCGGGGCTCGTCCTGATCGGTGTCGGGGCTTTTTTCGGGCTTCGCGCCTTTGCGGAGAAGCACACCGCGGATGAAGACTGCGAAGGGACGCTCTGCACGCAGCCCGGCCTCAACGCGATACAGTCGCTGAAGACCGCCGAGGCTGTGTCCACGATCGCCATCGCGGCGGGAGTCGTCGCAATCGGCGGAGGCCTTTACCTCGTGCTCACCAGCAAGCCGCACGGTCCGCGTCCTGCCGCGACATTGCAGGTCGCACCCGACGTCACGATGCGCGGAGCTCGGGTCCTCGTCAGCTTCTGACTCACCATTTCGCGGCCTTCGCCAGATCGATCGCCGCCTGCGGCCAGAAGTCTCCCGCTTTGGGGCCGCCGTTGCACTCACCATCGGATTCGCCGGGCGGCTTGAACCAGAAGAACGCGTCGACCAGCGGGTCGCCCGTATGGCTCGTCGGTGCCGGACCCAGGGCACGACCCTTCGGGTTGCACCACTCGGCGTCCTCGGTCGCGCCATTGCCGTTTCGGCCGGTGTCGATGACGAAGTGCTTGCCCCCCAGTGCCGAAGAAATGGCGTGACCGTACGCAATCGACTCGTCGGTCGCCACGTAGTTCGAGACGTTCAGCGCGAACCCGTCGGCGTCCTCGACTCCGGCGGCCTTGAGGCGCTTCGCCATCTCGGGAGCAGGCAGCCACTTCGCGTTGCCCCCGTCGACGTAGACGGAAACACCTGGGGTCGCCTCGAGCACGTCCACGGCGTCGTGAATCATCGCGAGGCGCGCCTTCTGATCCGCCGGCTTGAGGCATTTGGTCAACTGGCCGAGCGCGTCCGGCTCCAGGACGGCGATGAAGCGAAACGAGCCAGCTCCCTTGGCAAAATCGCGGATCCACCTCTTGTACGTGTCCGATGAGGTGGAGCCGCCTTTCGAATACTGGCCGCAGTCGCGGTTGGGCACGTTGTAAACGACGACGACGGGAACCATGCCCAGGCTGTTCGTCGCGTTGCCCAGGTTGTGCACGGCCGGCTCGATGTCGCCGCTCCATTCGCCCATCCACCATCCCGTCGGCTGCTGCGCAATCTTCTGCAAAAACTTGGCATCCGAGGGGTGGCTGCTCTGCCATTCCTGCGCTGCGCTCGCGGCCTGACCGTACGGATTGACGTACAGACGGATTCCGTCGAACGGGTTCTGTCCCTTGACTCGCGGCGGCACAGAGGTGGCCGGTGCACTCACCGTCGCAGCGGTCGCCGCAGGCGGCTGCGCTGCGGGAGCGGGGGAGGCGGGTGTGACGCCGCTCGGGGGTGGCGCCGCGGTCGCGACCGTGGCCGGGGCGCTCGTCGAGCTCGACGACGCGCACCCCGCGAGACCGAAGGTCGCGAGCACCGCCGTGCCCGCCGCATAGCGAAGGTCAGTCAGAAGGGGCTTCATGCGGCCGCCACTTTAGCCGCGCGCCGTACGGTTTTCGAGAGGGCTGGGCCGATCGGACCACGGCTTGCGCGGCCGGAGGTTGACCAGCGCGGGAAACGTACGATAGACGTGCGCCGCCGACTCCCTTGCGCCCGCTTCAGCGCCTGTGACGCGCCCGGCGGTCGGTCCCGACCCCATGGCCAGCAAGCCGCCGCCGTCCGCCGAGCCGCAATCGACGGCGGAGCTCGACCGATCCTGCTTGCTCGCGTTTGCCGTGCTCTTGCTCGCAGGATTCGCGTTCCGGGTGTGGCTTTGTTTCAATGACGACGGGATCTACTGGCCCGACGAGATCTACCAGAGCCTCGAGCCCGCCCATCGACTGGTCTTCGGCTATGGGCTCATCCCCTGGGAATTCGTCGAGGGAGCGCGAAACTGGGCATTTCCTGGCCTCCTCGCGGCCTTGCTCAAGGGAATTACCCTCCTCCTCGGCGACAATCCCCGGCGATACCTGGTTGCGATCCGCCTCGTGTTCTCGGTCATCGGGATGGCGACGGCCTGGGGGACCTACCGGCTCGCCCGCACCTGCAACGCTCGGCCGATCGAGGCCGCGCTGGGCGCGACTTGGTTCGCCCTGGCTCCGCCGGCCATCTACTTCGCCCCGAGGGCGCTCAGCGAGACCGCCTCGGCCCTCGCGGTCGTGTTCGGCTTCGCGCTCGGGCTGCAGCGCGACGGAGCGAAGGGGCGTGTTCTGGCGGGAGCGTCGCTTCTCGGTTTCTCCACTCTTCTCCGCCTCCAGAACGGGATCTTCTGTGCAGGCATCCTCGGCACTCTCCTGGCTCGCCGTCGCTGGCGCGACTGCGGCATCTCCGCCCTCGTGCTCTGCGCTTGGGCCCTCGCGTTCGGGCTGCTCGACCGCCTCACCTGGGGGGATTGGTTTCACTCGGCGGTGGCCTACGTACGCTTCAACGTAGTCGAGGGAAAGGGGGCCCAGTGGGGGGTTTCCGAGAGCACGTACTACCTACGCGTTCTCTGGACATCGATGCCCCTCGTCACGGTCTGGGCTGCCCCCTTCAGCCTGCTGGCGGTCCGTCGTTCCGCAGGCCTCCTCGTGACGGCCTGCGTGTACCTGCTGGCTCACGCGCTCGTCCCACACAAGGAATTCCGTTTCATTTTGCCTCTTCTGCCGATCTGGTTCGCCCTGGCGGCATCCGGGCTGTCTTGGGTCCTTTCGCTGCTGTCCGTCGACGCACGCTGGCCCGCCGCCGCGATCGCGTCGTGCGCGGCGGTGGCCGGTGCACGTTTTCACTCGCTCACCTTCGGTCAGCTGGGCCAGTACGAGCGTGAACGTCCCAGCGCGAGCGCGTACGACGACTTCGGCGCGGTCAACCGACTGCTTCTCGCGGCGCACGCGCAGCCCGATCTCTGCGGCATCGAGGTCGAAGCGGTGCACCTGGCATGGAGCGGTGGGGCAACGTACCTGCACCGGAATGTCCCCATCTATCCGCGCGGCGCATGGGCCGGGGCCAACCATTTCAATTACGTCCTGTCGTTCGGCGGGGCGCATCGAGGAGGTCGCATCGTCGCGACCGAAGGCCCGTTGGCGCTCGTCGGCCTGCCGGTGTCGTCGTGCAGCCCGGATCCGAGCTACCGCTGGAAGCTCCCCTGAAAACGGGTCAGGACCCCCCGCGCGCGCGGGCCGCCCTCGAGCCGGCCTCAGGCGGCGAGCCGCCCGCCGCGATCCGCCTTCGTAGGAGCGGTCGAGCGCCTGCGGTGGCGCGCATCGTGCTAATGAGGCGCCCATGGCGGCGCCGAACCTACCCGTCCTCGAATTCATTTTGAAGAACTACAAGAACTTCAATTCGCGCGCGACGAGAGACGCGCTGCTCGCATACTGGCGACACGTCGAAGGCGGCGGAAAGATGCTGTGGGCGGTCGCCGGCGCGATGTCCTCGGCGCAGCTCGGCATCACGCTGGCACCGGCGATCCGAGCGGGGTTGATTCATGCGCTCTCGGTCACAGGCGCCAACCTGGAGGAATCGCTTTTTCGACTGGTGGCTCACCACAGCTACAAGGACTTCCCGAACTACCGCTACTTCACCAAGCAAGACGACACGAACATCCTCAAGGATCGGATGCGTCGCGTCACAGATACGAGCATTCCGGAAGACGAAGCCTTTCGAGCGGTGGAAAAGTACATCGTTCCGATGTGGAAGAGTGCATCTGCAAGCGGGAAACGCCGCTTCTGGCACGAGTACTTCTACGAGCTCGTCGAGACCATCGACCCGCAGCTCTACGAGGGCGATCCGGAAGAGTGTTGGCTGCTGGCCGCGGCGCGTGCGAAGTTGCCGATCGTCGTTCCCGGTTGCGAGGACTCGACTTTCGGAAACATTTTCGCGTCGCACGTCAAGACGAACGAATGCAGCGCAAGCATCGTGAAGTCGGGCCTCGAGTACATGGTCGAGTTCTACGATCAGTACCGTGAGCTGTCAGGAGGCGCGGGAATCGGCTTTTTCCAGGTTGGCGGCGGCATCGCGGGCGATTTCCCCATCTGCGTCGTGCCGTCGATCAAGTACGATCTGGGCGAGCCGGTGAAGCCCTGGGCCTACTTCTGTCAGATCTCGGATTCGACGACGTCCTTCGGGTCGTATTCCGGCGCGACACCCAACGAGAAGATCACGTGGGACAAGCTGACGCAGGACACTCCGATGTTCGTGATCGAGTCCGATGCGACCATCGTCGTGCCGCTCCTTCTGAGCGCGCTGCTCGAGTGCAAGAGACATCCGGCCGAGGCCAACGCGCGCATCAATGCGGGCAAGTGAGCTCGCCCGAGTCGAGTCGCCGGCACCGGTCGCGGCCCATGCCGTCGCCCCCGCCCACGCACGCTCGGAGACGCGGATGAAGGCTGTCATCGTCGGGGGTACGACGGGGATGGGGCGTGCGATCGCGCGGCGCCTGGCCGAGCGCGGAGATTCGGTCTTCTTGTTGGGTCGCCACGAGACCGACCTGACGCGAGGCGCCGCGGACCTTTCGGCCCGTCATCGCGATGGTGCCGTGGTGGGACACGCGCACCTCGATCTCGAGCAACCGGAAGGGTTTGCGTCGGCGCTGGACGCCGCGGACGCCGCCCTCGGAGCTTTCGATGCCGTCATCGTGACCGCTGCGATGTTCGCGACTCAGGAAGCCCTCGAGGAGGACGTGGAGCTCACACGTCGTCTGGTCACGGTCAACTACGCGAACACCGTCGTTCTCTGCGAGCACGCGCGCAAGCGGCTCCTCGCGCGCGGCGGGGGCAGGCTCGTCGTCTTCTCGTCGGTCGCGGGAGACAGGGGTCGGAAGCCGGTGGGAATCTACGGCTCCACCAAGGCCGGACTGTCCGTGTATCTCGAGGCGCTCGACCACAAATACCACGCGGCCGGACTCTCGGTCCTCTGCGTCAAGCCGGGTTTCGTCAAGACGGGCATGACGGCAGGGCTGCGCCCGCCGCCTTTCGCGGGCGACCCCGAACGCGTTGCGAGCGACGTGGTACGGGCAATGGACCGAAGAAAGCCCGTTCTGTACACGCCTCGAATCTGGGGTCTCGTCATGCTGGTCATCCGGCAGCTGCCGCGTTTCGTGATGCGCAGGATCGGCTTCTGAAAAGACTTTCCGATGCACGTCCCCGCCGGGTTTTTCTCATGACGTGCGCGATCGACGTGCACGACCTGTCGTTTCACTTCGACGACGGGACGCTTGCGCTCGAGAGAGTGTCGTTCCAGGTCGCGGAAGGCGAATGCGTCGCGCTGATTGGGCCGAACGGAGCGGGAAAATCCACGGTTCTTTTGCACCTTGCGGGCATCTTGCCCGAGCCCGGGATCGGCCACGGGGAGGGCGACGTCGTTGTCCTCGGAGAACCCCTGCGTCGCGAGACGGCAGGCGTCGTCCGTCGGCATATCGGCCTGCTCTTTCAAGATCCGGACGACCAGCTCTTCTGCGCGACCGTCGGCGAGGACGTAGCTTTCGGTCCCCGTCAGCTCGGATTGAAGGGAGACCCGCTCCGGCGGCGCGTCTCTGAATCGCTCGCGAAGGTAGGCCTGGCCGGGTTCGAGCCGCGCCTGCCGCACCGTCTCAGCGGCGGCGAAAAGAAGCGTGCAGGTCTCGCGGGCCTGCTCGCGTACGAGCCGAAGATCCTTGCCTTCGACGAGCCGACGAGTGGGCTCGATCCGCGGTCGCGGCGACAGCTCATCGCAATCGTCCAAGGCTTGCCCGCGACTCGCGTGCTCGCGACGCACGATCTCGCACTGGCGGCGGAGACCTGCTCGCGGATCATCGTCCTCGACGCCGGTCGAGTCGTGGCGGACGGACCGACCCGGGAGATTCTGCGCGACGACGAATTGATGTACGCGCATGGGCTCGAGCGCCCCCGCCTCGATCTACCGGACCGATTCCTGGAAGGTCGCGTCACGGAGTAGAGTACGGGGCGAAATGGCCCGACGAGGCGTGCGACGTTCGGGGCTGGCGAGCAGCCCGCGCGCCTGCATCGCCGTCGTTTTCGGAGCGACGGTGCTCCTGCTCGCGGGTGCGGCGGCGGCACACCCTGCGGGGTTTACCTCGGTCAACCGCTACATCGGCGTTGCGTGCGACGGGCGCGGTCATCTGCGCGTCGACTACCTTCTCGATTTCGCCGAGCTCCCGTCCTACACGGAATTTCAGCAGCTCGACGCGGATCACGACGGCGTGGTGACGCCGGACGAGCAGCGTGCGTATCTCGAGCGGCGACTTCCACCGCTCGTCGCCGCGTGGACGGTCGAAGTGAACGGCGCTCCGGCCTCGCTGCGCGTGACCGGAAGCAACCTCGAAGCGGTCGAGGGCGAGCGCGGGATGCCCACGCTCCGGATTGCGGCGGAGATCGACGCAGAGCGCACGGTACCGCTGGATCCGGACGTGCGGGAGATCCACGTCTACCTGCGTGATCCCGACTTTTCCGAGCGATCGGGATGGCGCGAGCTGGCGGCCCAGGACTCGGCCGACGCCCGGGTGACCGCCGGATTCAAGGAAAGCTCCTCCGCAGCCCTGTCGTACAGCCGATCCGCGAGCCCTCCGCGACAAGACGAGGCGCGACTCGCGTTCCGCCTCGCGCCCAGCTCGTCCGAGGCGGCTGCCGGTCCTCGGTTCACACGCTCGCCCATCGTCGTCGACGAGCGACTGGCGCGTCTATCCTCCGCCCTGAGACGAGCGGCCGCAGCCGGTCCGTTCCCCCTCCTGGCCGTCGCGCTGGCCGCATTGCTGGGCGCCGTGCACGCGCTGTCTCCGGGCCACGGAAAGGCACTCGCAGCCGCCTATCTGGTCGGTCGTCGGGCCCGCCCGTGGCAAGCCCTGGTCTTCGGCACGACGGTGAGCGTAGCCCACACGGTGGTCGTCTTCGGGCTGGCTGGGCTGGCGGTCGCGATCGAGCACACGATCGGAACCGATCGCGTGATGCGCGGCCTCGAGATCGTGGCCGCCGTGACCGTCCTCGTCCTCGGCTTGCTCCAGCTGCCGCGACGATGGAAGGAGGTCACCACCGAGGGCGCCGGACACGGTCACGTGGGTGCGCCTGAATGTGCGGGCGCGGCGGCCTCGATCGCCGCGCTGGGTGCCTCCTCCGGCCTCACGCCGTGCCCGTCGGCCGTGGCGGTCTTGCTCACGGCGATCGCACTTCACCGCTGTGGCTTGGGGCTCGTGCTCGTCCTCGCATTCTCGATCGGCGTCGCGACGACGCTCACCGGTGCCGGCCTCTTGGTGCTGGCCGCCCGGCGGGTGCTGGATCGCGTGTCCCGTGCGGCAACTGTCGTTCGATGGTTGCCCGTCGTCTCCTCGGCATGCGTCCTTTTGATCGGCGTCTTCCTGTGCGCGTCGGCACTCGCGCAGTGACCTGCGACCCCAGACCCCGAAGCACTACCTAACCCAGCGATCGGTGACGATTGCGTGTGGCGATGCGAACCGCGGCGCTGAAGACCGCCACGAGGGTCACCAGGACGAGCGCACCCGCCCACGCTTGATGATGCCAATCGTCGTACGGTGCGATCGCGTACGTGTAGACCTGCACCGGAACGCTGCTCATCGGCTCGTCGAGAGCCGCCGAGAGAAAGCGGTTGTTGAACGCCGTGAAGAGCAGCGCGGCCGTCTCGCCCGACACTCGCGCGACGGCCAGCATGACTCCGGTGATGACCCCGGACGCTGCGGCGGGAAGAACGATCTGGAGCGTCATCCGCCACTCGGGAATGCCGAGAGCGAGGGCCGCTTCGCGGAGCGGTCGGGGAACGAGCCGGATCATCTCTTCGGCCGTGCGCGTGATGGTCGGGATCATCAACACCGCCAGCGCCACGCTTCCGGCAAAAGCCGAGAATCGGCGCGTCTGCAGGACGATGAGGGTGTAGGCGAAGAGCCCCGCCACGATGGATGGTGTCGCGTTGAGCGTGTCGTTCACGAAGCGAACCATGCCCGCGAACCAGCCGGTGCCGAACTCGGACAGATAGATGCCCGCGAAGATGCCGACCGGGATGCTGATTGCGGACGCGACCCCGACCATGATCCCGGTCCCGACGAGGGCGTTGAGAAACCCGCCGCCCGACTCCCCCACCGGCACCGGAAGCCTGGTGAAGAACGACAGGCTCACGAATCGACCGCCCTGCACGAGCACGTAGCCGAAGATCCACGCAAGAACGGCGAGAGCCGCGGTGGTGGCGACGACGCACAGCCCGAGCATGACGACATTCGACGCTTTGCGCCGGGCCGAGATGACGAGGGGCGCGGAACGCGCGGCGGTGGCAGTCACTCGTGCCTTCCCGCTCCGCGCGCCATCCGCCAGATGAGGACGCGCGCGCAGCCGTTGACGGCGAACGTCACGACGAAGAGCAGGAGCCCGACCTCGGTCAGAGCCGACAGGTAGAGCGGCCCGGACGCCTCGGAGTACTCGTTGGCAATGACGGACGCCATCGTGTAGCCCGGCTGAAAGAGAGAGGCGGCAATCTGAGGAGTGTTGCCGATGACCATCGTCGCGGCCATCGTCTCCCCCAGAGCGCGGCCGAGTGCGAGGATGATCGCGCCTCCGATGCCCGCACGCCCATAGGGGATGACCACCTGCCAGATCGTCTCCCACTTCGTTGCCCCGACGGCCAGGGAGCCCTCTCGTTGGGCCTGGGGAACCGCGGCGAGCACGTCGCGGGACACGGCCGCGATGAAGGGCAGGATCATGATGGACAGAATGAGGCCGGCCGTCAGCATCCCCACGCCGAACGATGGGCCCGAGAAGAGGGGGATGAACCCGAGCGTTGCGCGCAGAGCAGGAGCCAGGTGATCGCGCACGATCGGCGCCAGCACGAAAAGGCCCCAGAGTCCGTAGACGATCGAGGGGATGGCGGCGAGCAGCTCGACGAGGAAGCCGACCGTGACACTGACCTGTCGGGGCGCCATCTCGACGAGGAAGATGGCGACCCCGACGCCGAGCGGCACGGCGATCAGGAGCGCGATCGCCGAGCTGACGACCGTCCCGTAGATGAACGTCGCCGCGCCGAAGCGCTCCGTGACGGGGTCCCATAGCTTGTCGACCACGAAGCTCGATCCGAAGCGCAGCAGCGAGGGCGCCGAGCCGCGGACGAGCTCCGCCACGATGAACACCAGGAGACCGACGATGGCCAGCCCGAAAACCGTGCACGCCTTGCGGAACAGAGCGTCAAGGTTCGTCCACCCCTGCAGCGCGGGGGGCCCCCAGCGGCGCAATGTTCGCTGACCCAGCATTTGCGTTTGGGCCCGGATCGCGTCCAGGTTGGCGGCCATCCTCGGTTCCTTCTCAGATCCGCCGCCCCATCACTTCGCCGCGACCCCGATCGACTCGAGCTTGGCGTCGGCGCGCTGGACGAGGTCGGCAGGCAGCGGCGAATAGTCGAGTGGGCCGCAGAATTTTTGCCCCTCGTGCAGGACCCACTTCAAAAACCCGACGAGAGCCTTGCGAGCGGGTCCGGGAGGGGTGTCCTGGTACACGACGGCCCAGACCGTGCCGCAGATCGGATAACCGTTGGGGGCGGGCGAATTGGTGATCGAGTAGCGCAGGTCGTCGGGAATCGTCGACAGGGCGCCGGCCGCCGCGGCCGTCACTGAATCGATTGTGGGCTCGACGAAGTTCCCCGCCTGGTTCTTCACTTGACCGAACGGCATCTTGTTCTGGATGGCGTACGTCATCTCGACATATCCGATCGCGCCCGGAGTCTGCCGAACCGTGCCGGACACCCCTTCGTTTCCTTTGCCCCCGATCCCTACGGGCCAGTTGAGCGACGTCGCGGCGCCGACCTTGGTCTTCCATGCGGGCGACACCTTCGACAGGTAGTCGGCCCACACGAAGGTCGTGCCGCTGCCGTCCGATCGGTGGACCACCACGATGGGGGTCGCCGGGAGCTTCATGTCCGAATTGGCCGAGGCGATCTTGGAGTCGTTCCACGTGGTGATCTCGCCGAGAAAGATGCCCGCCAGTGCCTCGGGCGAGAAACGAATCGCGTGCGGAAGGTCCGGCAGATTGTACGTCGCGACGACGGCCCCCATGACGAGCGGCACATGGAGAACCGGCGACTTGGCTTCCTTCAGCTGGTCGTCGGTCATCGGCGCGTCGGTCGCCCCGAACTGCACGGTGTGGGCGATGAGCTGCCGGATGCCGCCGCCCGAGCCGATCGACTGGTAGTTGACCTGCACTTCCGGAGCGAGCTTCTGGTACTCGCTGGACCACCTCGACATCATTGGATAGACGAACGTCGAGCCTGCACCGTTCAACGTGACGGGACCCGCAGGAGCGGCCTGCGCCGCCTGGGGACCTTCATTCGATGTCGCAGTAGGCGAAGACTGCTTGCACCCGACGCCCAACGCGAAAGCCAGGCTCCAGAGCAACAATGTGGTCAATCGATGCATGGCGGTCCCCTTCCGACGCTAATGGGTACGTCGCATCCGTGGCAGATGCACGGGCCCGTGTGACTTTCGCGCGAACGATGCGCGTCATCGACGAAACAATTCCACGCCCAGGCGCATCCACACGCCCGGGCGCATCCGGTCGAGCTCGCGTCGATCGGAGCGCGGGCGGCGATCGACAGGGAGCCCGGCGTCGCCGCTGCGGGTGCGAAAGTCGGGTTCGGCGAGCGTGATCGCCGACGCGGCTTCGACGCACCTGCCGATGGTTCCGTCGGAAGCGCGGTGAAGGGGACGCCGCGGGCAGAAGAACGATCGCGGCCGCGCGCATCGAAGCGGCGATCCGTTTCGCCAGTCCGCTTGCTCGGGGTCGGGCGCGTCGCCGGCGAGCACCCGCGGGTCGGGCGCCATTCCGCACGGACCAGCGCGTCGACGGATCGAGCGACGTTCCGCACACGGGATCGCGCTGCTGCGGTCCGTCGAATCTGCGCCTCTCCGACGCGGTGTGTGTGGGGTGCATGTACCCCCCCACGTTTCGGGTCAATTGGATTTTCATGGTCAAATCTTTGCGACCGTGATTGCAAGGCGTGGTACAAAGTCGCACTTGCAATTGGATTGGGGGGCCCCTCCGGGGGGCCTCCACGGAGGGACTTCCGATGTCGAAGCGAAGAGCAGCACGATTCTTCTTTTTCGGGGGTGTGGCTACCGCAACGGTGGCGGGAACGCTGGTGGGCGGAGGTTGCAGCAGCAGCAGCACGACGCCGTCGAGCTCGACGAGCACGAGCACCAGTACGGGCACGGGCGTTACCAGCACCAGCAGCAGCACGAGCAGCTCCACGAGCAGCAGTACGAGTAGCTCCACGAGCAGCTCCACGAGCAGCAGCACGAGCAGCTCCACGAGCAGCAGCTCGGCGAGCGCTTGCAATACCGCAGCCACACTGCTGGGGGATGCCGGCGGAATCTTGCTATTTGATTTCGACGATGGGGGAATCGCGGAAAGCCTGCAGGGCGTTACGGGCAGCTGGGCACCGACGCAGGTCGTCGATCCAGCCGATGCGGGGCTCGCGGCGAACCTTGCCATCGCGGGAAACCCGACGGTCGGCGATACGTGCCCTGGTTCGCTCGAGTTGACGATTCCTCTGACGACGCTGAATCAGGCGGCTACGATCGGTTTCAGCTTTCCTTCACCCCCGGGCGTGCTCGTAACGGCGACGGCGATGCATTTGTCGCTCAAGCTGGTCATCGCGGACGCTGCGGACGCCGCCGCTGCGAAGGCGGAGCTGCTGGGTAACGAAGGGGTCGAGGGGTTCAGCTATTTGAATGCATTTGCCCAGTGGGCCTATCCCAACCCTGTCGACGGCGGAGCTCCGGACGCGGGTTATGCGAAGAACAACTACGGCGGTAGCCCCATGGGGTACGGGTTTGGTGGCTTCCCCGCCGACGGGGGTTGGGCCGAGTTCGTTCTGCCGATCCTCGCTTCCGATGGCGGGGCGTTCACGACGCCGACGCCGATCTATTTGAACCAGATCGGGCTTCAAGTGGGAGGGCCTCCGGCCGCGGACGCGGCCACCGGGCCCGCGACCTTGCCAATCCCCCTGAACCTCCAATTCTACGTCGACGACATCTACTTCCAGTAATCCGCCGTCGATTCCCGTTCGTTGGAGGCGTCGCTTGCCGCCGGCCGCCGGATGGGTCTTCATCCGGGGCCGGGTGGCCCAGGATCCGTCGATACCCCAGCCTTTTTCGTCCATACGACCGTCGCGATGGATCGTGGGGGCATGGGCACCGCGTCGCCTGGGGACAACCCGAGCTCTCTCCAAACTTCCGACTCACCCGGCCGATAGGTCGTTCGGTACGCGACCGTGGGCGCGGTCTGGAAGCCCGTTGCCTCGAGCCGCGCGTCGATTGGGCGCGATCCCGTGTTGAGGAGGACGGTCGTCAAGCGGTCACCGCTGGGCGACACGAAGGCCGAGGCGCGCAAGTCGGACGAGTCGGCGTGGGCGCCGACGCGCACGTCGCCTGGATGGGTGAACCGGGCGTAGTGCCTCACCGAATAATACTGGTCTCGAGGCGTCGCTCTCGCGCCGTCGACCGACACGAGGCCGTGCCCGGGCGTCCAGACCAGGTCCCAGTACAGAAACGCGACTACTCCCTCTTCCACCAACGAGTTGTGGATGAGCCATGCCGTCTCGAAGCCCCCGTCGATGCCGTTGTCCTCGTCCGTCTGGAACTCGGTCTGGAAGAGTGGCTTGCCCCGTGCCGCATCCCGGGCTTCCCGCATCGGTACGATGAAGCTGTCGGGGCCGGGGCTTCGCCAGTCCCAGACGCCGTCGTCACCCTTCTCGTAAAGATGGTGCGCTACCCCGTAGATCCAATCGAAGCTCATCGGATCCGCATAATGGTTGACCTTCTTCGAATGCACGCCGACCACCTCGGGGGCGAGCAGTCGTGGGGGTGAGGGCAGCCGCGAGATTCGCTCGGCCACAGCCTCGAGCGCGCGATCGAGCCCGGGATATCTCGCAGTCTCCGCGGGCGCGAACATGCAGCCTTCCCAGTCGGGGGGAATGAAGTCCGGCTCGTTCTGGATCGTCACGTAATCCGGGACGATTCCGAGCTCCGAATAACGCTCGAGCGACTCGTACCAGTAGTCGCCGAATCGGTCATATACGAACTTTCCATTCTCCCTTTTCAACGTGCAATCGCCGTTTCCGTGGCACCGCTCGGCGCCGTTTGCTTTGAGCGCGGCCGGCGGCGACCAGGAGCTCAACATAATCTTGGGGCTGTGGCCGAGCGCCTCCGTCGCGCGCCGCACGATCTCGACCTCCTGCGTCAGGTCACCGTCGCGCGGGTCGCTGCGTCCGTACCGGTTGCGAAGGCGCAGAATGTCGATTCCAAGCTCCGGGAACAGGACGCGATAGAGCCCTTGCGGCGTGTTGCCCACGGCTCTATCGATGTAGAAGGCGAGCGACGCGCCGAACCCTTCGAGCGTCTGATACCGCTCCGTGGGCACGATCGTGACGCGATGGGCGACCGCTGGCTCCGCGCCGTGCGGGTCGGTCTTCTTGATGCACGACGACAGGATCGCGACCGTCACCGCCAGCCACGGGCTTCTCAACATGGGCATACGTCGGGCGGCGGACCCGCGGTCTGGCCGGGGGAGCGCTCGGCCCGCTGGGCGACGAGAAATCCGCCGACCTGTCGCTTCCAGAGAGCGGAGTACGTCCCCCCACGAGAAATCAGCTCCGCGTGGGAACCGTCTTCCACAATTTGACCGGCCTCGAGCACAATCAGTCGGTCGAGATGCGCGAGCGTGGACAGGCGATGGGCAATCGCGATGACCGTCTTGCCGGCCATCGCTTCGGCGATCCCCGCCTGAATGAGCGCTTCCGATTCGCTGTCGAGCGCCGAAGTCGCCTCGTCGAGGACGAGGATGGGTGCATTCTTGAGCAATGCCCGCGCGATCGCGATGCGCTGCCGCTGTCCGCCGGACAGCTTGACCCCGCGTTCCCCTACGAGGGTCTGGTATCCCGTTGAGAGGGTCGATACGAATTCGTGCGCGTGCGCCCGCTCGGCGGCCCGCACCACCTCCGCGTCCGTCGCGTCGGGTCGTCCGTAGCGGATGTTCTCCATCAGCGTTCGATGGAACAGGACCGCATCCTGCGGAATGAGAGCAATCGAGCGGCGAAGACTCGCTTGTGTCACCTCGGCGATGTTTTTGCCGTCGATCAAAATGGCCCCTCGCTGGACGTCGTACAGGCGCATCAGCAGCGTGGCGAGTGTGGTCTTGCCTGCACCCGAGAGGCCCACCAGCCCGACCCGTTGTCCCTGTGGGATCCGCAGGTTCAAATCCCGAAAAACGGGCTTCTTCTGATCGTAGACGAAATGAACGCCCGCGAAGTCGACCTCGCCGCGGGTGACCTGCAGATCGAACGCACCCGGTCGGTCGCGAATGTCGCGTGGAACGATGAGCATGTCCAGCGAATCCCGGATGCTGCCGATCATGTCGTAGGTCTCTGGCAGCCCGTTGGCCATGTCGAAGACGTTGCGAACGAGCTGAATCATCAGGGTCCAGATGATCCCGAACTGGCCCACGGTGATCGCGCCGCGAATGAGGCTGCGGAGCGCGAGCGGAAGGAGCAGCGCGTAAATGACGAGGTTGAGGGCCTGCAGAATCACGCGCATCTGCACGAAAGCGCGGTACTGCGCGCGCTGCGCCTCGAACGTGTCCGCCACGGAATCGGCGACGATTCGATCTTCCTTTTCGTGTGCGGCGAAGAAGATGACGTTGCGGATGTTCGTGATCGAGTCGACGATGCGACCCGTGAGCTGCGCCTTGGCCTCGCTGTGGGCGGCGCCGAAATCGGCGATGCGGCGGCCCATGACGACGGTGACGGACACGTAGACGCAGAGCCAGCCGAGCAATATCGCAGCGAACGTGGGTTGAGCTCGAAAGAAGAGCAACAGGAGCAGCAAGCACTGCACCGCCAGAGGGAGGTAGTCCCAGTTGGTCCTCTCGAAGAGCGAGACCGTCTGCTCCGGCAGAAGCATCGCCCGGTGGGCCACCTTGCCCGTGAGCATG
>Ga0187782_10000205_pt1 | contig 37070 bp, 28 predicted proteins | sample 0715_SJ02_MP15_2_FD_132454 | JGI IMG/M metagenome (GOLD analysis project Ga0187782, IMG submission 132454) | Tropical peat soil microbial communities from peatlands in Department of Meta, Colombia - 0715_SJ02_MP15_20_MG | ecosystem: Environmental > Terrestrial > Soil > Wetlands > Peat | place... | reverse complement strand
GTAAAGGAGAAGCGGTAGGTAAAGGCGAAATAGCGAGAGAACCGTTTCATCGCGCGCTCTTGGCTATCCTTCCGTTTCCGATCTTCGTGCCAACCCGCACTATACAAAACGCTCCGGAAAGCGTCAAGGGATGGTTCGCATAAACACAGGTTATGCCGTCCGCAACAATTACAAATTTGACTCATGCCGTGAAAACGGGCGAAAGTAGGGATCCTACCGCGGTCTGTGGCTTCCGGTGTAGCGGAGAGACCAGGCGCGGCGGAAAGCGATTGTCGATTGGCAAGCGGGACGTTACTCTATGGCGCGATCGATTCCTGTAGCCGTATTCGTAGCAATCGGGTGGGGGCCACCTTGCTAAGCTAAGGTCAGCCGTAGGCGCCCCGCACCGGAACCGGTCGCGGGGCTTTTTGTTTTTCTATTAAAATCGACGGGACCATGCACAGCGACGTGATCAAAAAGGGAGTTGCCCGAGCGCCGGCGCGCGCGATGCTGAAAGCTACCGGACTCACGGACGACGATCTGGCAAAACCTCTCATCGCCATCGCCAACACTTGGTCCGACGTCACACCCTGCAATATGCACCTGCGATATATCGCGGAAAAAGTGAAGGAAGGGGTGCGCGCGGCGGGCGGCACTCCGATTGAATGCAACACGATCGTGATTTCCGATGGCATCACCATGGGTACCGAAGGAATGAAAGGCTCGCTCGTTTCGCGCGAGGTGATTGCGGACTCCATCGAACTGTTCGTTCGCTCCCACGCGTTCGATGCCGTCGTGGCGATCTGCGGCTGCGACAAGACCATCCCGGCCACGGTGATGGCCCTTGCGCGACTGAATATTCCCGGACTCTCGTTCTACGGCGGCTCCATTCTGCCCGGCCACTATGGTGGCCACGATGTGACGATTCAGGATGTATTCGAGGCCCCCGGTGCGTATGCCACGGGTAAAATGAGCGAACAGGAGGTCCGGGAACTTGAGGACGTTGCCTGCCCCGGAGCCGGCGCTTGCGGCGGCCAGTTCACCGCCAACACCATGGCCACGGCGATCACGTTTCTCGGCATCTCGCCGATGGGCGCAAACGAAATTCCAGCTCTCGATGCCAGCAAGCCACAGGCCGCGATGGATTGCGGCCGCAGTGTAATGCGCCTGCTCAGCAGGGATATTCGTCCGAAACAGATCATTACTCTGGCCTCGCTTCGAAATGCGATTGCATCGGTCGCCGCAACCGGTGGCTCGACAAACGCCGTCCTGCATCTGCTCGCCATTGCGCGCGACGCCGGCGTCCCGCTCACCATTGATGAGTTCGACCGGATCGCGGCCAAGGCGCCCATCCTCGCCGATTTGAAGCCGGGAGGTCGCTTTGCGGCACCGGACATGTTCAAAGCAGGAGGGATGCGCTTGCTCGGGAGGCGTCTTTTAGAGGCTGGCCTGCTCGAGGACAGCATCACCTCGTCGGGACGAAACCTCTTTGAGGAAATTCGCGAGGCGCGCGAGACCCTCGAGCAGCAGGTGATCCGCCCTCTTTCCAACCCGATCAAAAAAGACGGTGGCCTGGCGATTTTGCGCGGCTCGCTCGCACCGGAGGGCTGTGTGGTGAAGCTTTCCGGTCATGAGCGCGTGTTTCACAGCGGGCCGGCGCGTGCCTTTGATTCGGAGGAATCCTGCTTCGAAGCCGTGCAGCGGCGGGAAATCCGGCCGGGTGACGTGGTGGTCATTCGTTATGAGGGACCGAAGGGCGGGCCCGGAATGCGCGAGATGCTTTCGGTAACGGGCGCGCTGGTGGGGCAGGGGCTGGGCGAATCGATTGCGCTCGTCACCGACGGCCGTTTCAGCGGCGCCACACACGGCCTGATGGTCGGCCATGTCGCGCCGGAGGCAGCCGTCGGCGGACCCATTGCGTTCATTCGTGACGGCGACACGATCACGCTCGATGTCCGGGCCCGGCGGCTCGACGTCGATGCGAATCTCGCCGAGCGCCGCGCGCAGTGGAGCCCACCGGCCTCGCGCTACACGACCGGGGTCATGGCGAAATATGCCAAGCTGGTGTCGTCGGCGTCGGAAGGAGCCGTGACGAACGCCCTATAGAGATGGGGGAGCTGGATCGAATCTTAAGGAGACAACCATGGCCAAGATGTTCTGGGAAAAGGACGCAAACCCGCGCGCGCTCCAGGGCAAGCGCATTGCCGTGATCGGCTACGGCAGCCAGGGACGCGCGCATGCTCTGAATCTTCGCGACAGCAGCCTCGACGTCGTGGTCGGGCTGCGCCGCGGCGGCACGTCGTGGGCGCAGGCTGAGCAGGACGGCTGGAAGCTGGTGAGTCCCTCGGAGGCCTGCGAAGGCGCGGACGTGATCGTGATGCTTGCGCCCGATATGGCCCAGCCCGCCATTTACGGGAAGGAGGTCGCGCCGAATCTCAAGTCCGGAGCGATGCTGCTGTTCTCGCATGGGTTCAACATCCACTACGGCCAGATCACCCCGCCCAAGGAAGTTGACGTGACGATGGTCGCGCCGAAAGGGCCGGGAAATCTGGTTCGTCGGCAATATGAAGCCGGCCGGGGAGTGCCCTGCCTGCTCGCCGTCCACCAGGATGCATCGGGCCACGCCTTTGATCGCACGCTCGCGTATGCGCACGCGATTGGCGGTACGCGGCCGGGCGTGATTCAAACCAGCTTCGCGGAAGAAACCGAGACGGATCTCTTTGGCGAGCAGGCTGTGCTGTGTGGAGGTGCACGCGCGCTGATTCAGGCCGGCTGGGAAACCCTGGTGGCCGCCGGCTACCAGCCCGAGTCGGCCTATTTCGAATGTCTGCATGAGCTCAAGCTGATCGTCGACCTCATTTATGAAGGCGGCATCGCGGAAATGCACAAGTTCGTGAGCGAAACGGCGAAGTATGGGGATCTCACTCGCGGAAATAGGGTCATCGATGATCATGTCCGGCAAACGATGAAGAAAATCCTGGAAGAAATTCAAAGCGGCGCGTTTGCGAAGGAATGGGTGCTTGAAAATCAGGCGGGCCGCCCCCAATACGCGAAGCTGTTGGAGCGCGACAAGAACCATCCGATCGAAAGCGTGGGCCAGGAACTGCGCTCACAGATGTCCTGGATCAAGCCGGAGTCAACCGCGGCCGGCCGAGGTCGAAAGTGACAGCCATCGCGTTCGTGCCTTTCCGCCAATCGGGCTCGCGATGACGAGCCTTTGCTGAAGATGGCGAGCCCTATTCCCTTTCGCCGCGTCGCGATCATCGGGACCGGCCTGATCGGCGGGTCGTTTGCGCTGGCACTCCGTCAGCAGTTTCCACACCTCTCGCTGGTCGGTTTCAGCCGATCCGGTTCGGCGGCCCGTGCCCTCGTGCGCGGGGCGATCGACGAGGCAGCACCTGATCTGGCCTCGGCCGTTCGGGGCGCCGATCTTGTCTACATGGCGTTGCCGATTGGCGCGACGATGGAGGCGCTTAGCACGATTGCGAACAGTGCCGAGCCGCACGCACTCGTCACCGACGCGGGGAGCACGAAATCTGCGATTTGCCAGGCCGCCCGGGAACGCTTTCACACCGGCGCGCTGTTCCTCGGTGGACACCCGATGGCAGGAAAGGAACAGTCCGGCATCGATCGAGCCGAGCCAGAGCTTTTTCGCGATGCGCCGTACGTGCTGATGGGAGTCGAACAGACCGCCGATCGGCGCGCGAAACACTTCCAAGAAGTTGTCCGTGCGATTGGCGCACGACCCGTTTGGTGTGATCCGGACACGCATGACTGGGCCGTGGGCATTGTCTCGCATCTCCCACAGCTGGTGGCCATAGCGCTTGCGCGCGTCGTCGAGAATGAGACCGACGAAACCGGATTGCCCCTTTCACTTGCAGGCCCAGGGTTACACGACACGCTGCGTTTGGCCGGCAGCCCGTACCGTGTATGGCGAGACATCCTGCTGACCAACACAGACAATGTATCCCGCGCGCTCGATCGGCTGAGCCAGACCATCGAATACCTTCGTATGAACCTGACCAGCAAAGATCTGGAACAGGAATTTGCGGGCGCAAACCAGTTGTACCAACAGCTGCGCAGACCGCCCTAGTTCCAGTACCATCATCGCCCTCTCATCGCTGACGACGCTCTGGTAATTCGGTCCCTAGGTTTGTTAGCCTTGTGCCGCAGGGGCGCGCGAACCCAGCCCGGGCCGTTGGTTCGGACATTCAAGGCGGAGGTTCCATGTCGCAGAGTCCCCAAATTCCTCAGCAAAATCTCCCGACGATTCCTTTGCAGCCGTTCCGGGTCGATGTCCCACTGCACCAACTCTTGCAGAAAGCGCCGGAAGAACCCGTCGCTCTGCGGCCCGTAAAGCCATCTGCCGAAGAGCTTTCGTTGCCGACGCCAACTTTCCCTGAACGCCCCGAACTGCTGCACGAATTGGACGCGGCCGATATCGAGGCTCACGAAACCGTCCTACGCACGGGGACGCGGAAATGGCCGCCCTCGCGGATATGGGACAACATGACGGGCTGGATGTTCCCGTACTTCAAGTCACGCCTGCTGCCGGGTGATTTTCAACCCATCATCGCCTACCTCTTTACGGACTGGAAGTGCAATCTCGATTGCCATTACTGCTGGTCGTATGACAACCGCGTAAAGGGCATGAGCGAGGACACCGCCCGCCGAGCGATTGATTGGCTGCACGAGACACCCTGCCGCGTGCTCGCCCCCACGGGAGGCGAGCCATTGCTGAGGCCAGACTTCGTGCACAAGGTTGTTTCCTACGCGGCCAAAAAGGGATTCTGGGTGTACTTAGCCACGAATGGTCGTCTCCTCCGCCCGGAAGTTACCGATCGGTTGGCCGACGCGGGCATCGCGACGATCAACTTTGCCGTGGACTGCATCAATGAAAAGCCCGGGCTGCCGAAGGCGTTTGAACACGTCAAGTCTTATTTCGAGTATCTGGTGAAGCGGCAGTATCGCTACGGGTACACGATGTTCTTCAACACGAACATTTGCCGGAACAATATCGAAGACGTAAAACAACTTGCCGAAATCGCGCACGACAACGGCATCGCGATCACCTTCCACATCAACGAAGCACCCATGATGGAGCAAAGGGATTTCAAGCACTTCCAGCAGAACGGTACCTACATCTACCCCGAGAACTTTCCGGAAGTCGACGATCTGCTCGACTGGCTGATCGAAAAGCAGCACCGAGGCTACAAAATGGTCGATTCCGTCGCGCGCCTTGAGAATATGAAGGGCTTCATGCGCGGGGTCGGTGAACACTGGGGTTGCCGTGCAGGGCAGAATTGGCTGATCGTCCGCACCAATGGAACTCTGGCACCGTGCTTCCCCATGTACAACGCAAAATACGACTGGGGCACAGTCGCCAACCATAAGTTCGATACCAAGCAGCTCAACGAAATGAAGCAGGGGTGCGAACCGCACTGTTTCTCAACCCTTGGATACAACATTGCCTACTGCTACAGCACCACGCGGGTAATGAAGTGGCTGTTCAAGCAGGCGCGGCGTGGATTCCAAGGCGTCACTGGGAGTTTCGAGGACTAAGGCTCGGACGAATCTGGGTGGCGCATTCCTCAGGCTTGGGGGTCTGGGGGTGCAGCCACGGCTTTGAGGAGGTCCACACGATGAGAGGCGTGATACTTCGATCGGTGGTGACCCTCGCCCTCGTATTTTTTTCAGCGGCGGTCCCCGCTCTGGCTGCGGATATCAGCGGCCAGTGGACGGCGACGTTTGACACGCAGGTGGGCGAACAACATTACGTCTACACGTTCAAGGTGGATGGTGAAAAGCTCACCGGGACCGCCAAATCCGACAATGGAACGTCGGAAATTCAAAACGGCACGGTGAAGGGTGACGACGTCTCGTTTGTCGAAAACCTGAACTACCAGGGCCAGCAGCTCACCATTACCTATACCGGCAAGGTTTCAGGAGACGAGATTCACTTCACTCGCGACGTGGGCGGCTTTGGCAAGGAGGAGCTGGTTGCCAAGCGCGTAAAGTAGCCAACCGCGTCGTCTCACATTCGGCCCGTAGGACGGTGCCAGGCCCTACCGCAGGTTCCGTCCAAATGATTGCTACGAACATTCTCACCGGGAGCGCCTCGCACCGAATATCTCCTTCGGGAGGATTGGATGGGAAGAGGTAAGCAGATCACGCACACCCCAGGGCTAGCGATGGGGGGTGGTGCGGGTGCCATCGGGATGCTCGCCCGCGGCCGAGCCCACGCCGTGCCGCACGAGCGCCACAAATGCGGAAGCCGAGCGCGGAAGGGTGCGATCGCGTCGGTAGACAATGCCCAACTCGCGCCACACCTCCATGTCAGAGATGGGGATCAGTTTGGCTTGACCCGCGCGAACCTCGTCCTGCGCGAAGCTCTCACTGATTACGGAAACGCCCAGACCAGCGGCGACGAAGCGCTTGATCATGCCGACACTCGCTAACTCCATGGTGACCCGCAGGCGCGAGCGAAACGGGCGGAACTGTTTGTCGAGCACCTGACGCGTGAATCCCATCTTCGGGAAGATCAAAGGCTGTTCGGCCACATCGCTCGTTTGCACGGTCTTATAAGACGCCAGTGGGTTCGCTGGGCTAACCATCAGAACCAGGCGGTCGCGGAAAATCGAGTGGACTTTCAAGCTCGGAGACTTCACCGGCAGCGTCACAATCCCCACATCCACGGTGCCGTCCTCGACCTTCTCAAGAACCTTGTGACTGAAGTTTCGGTAGACGCTGATCTGCACGCCGGGAAAGCGACGGCTATATTCAGCGAAAATGTCCGGCAGCACGTAGAGGCAGGTGGCTTCGTTCGCGCCAATGGCCAGCGTGCCGTGTGGCGTGGTGGACTGATCTGCTACCGCCCGCAACGATTCGTTGCGAAGCGTCAGCAGCTTGCCCGCGTATTCCAGCAGCGTTTCCCCGGCAACCGTAAGGCGCACCGATTTCCCGACGCGGTCGAAAAGCTTCTGGCCGTACTCCTGCTCAAGCTGCCGGATTTGCGCGCTCACCGCGGGCTGAGAGCGGTACAGCTTTTGCCCGGCGCGCGAAAAACTTCCCTGTTTGGCAATCTCGACAAAAGTAACGAGGTGATCGAAGTCCATGAGCTGTCTTTTTTGCTACGTCGGAATTCCTGTCCAGATGTGCGAGATTATAGCAAAAAGGCGGGTCGGGGCAGGATTAAAACCGCGGGCCAAGCCCGGTCTTCTGTTTCTGCACCGAAAGTCAGTCATCCGACGGCTAGGATCTGCTCGTGGCGGCCGGAGAAGAGGCGGTGGAGGCGGCCGCACGATGGGGTGTGTTGCGGATCGGGTCGCGCCATTCACGGCCATCGCGGCCGAGGAGCTCGTCCGCTTGCACCGGCCCCCAACTGCCACCCGCGTAGTTGGGAAAATCGCGCGGCGGAAGCGCCTTCCAGACGTCGAGAACCGGCTGAACCACCGACCAACCTGCTTCGACCATGTCGGCACGCTGAAACAGAGTGGGGTCCCCCATCATGCAGTCGTAGATCAAGGTCTCGTAACCGGTCGAAGGGGTCGTACCAAAGTAGTCGGAGTACTGAAAATCCATGTTCACCGCTCCTAGGCGCACCACGGGTCCGGGCACCTTGGCTTCGAAGTTCAACGATATCCCCTCGTCCGGTTGAATATTGATGACGAGCTCGTTCGGTGTAACGCTGCCAACCTTCGTCTTGCGGAACAGAACCAGCGGCGGGCGGCGGAAGCGGATCACCACCTGCGTGACGCGCCGCGCCATGCGCTTGCCCGTGCGGAGATAAAACGGGACGCCGGCCCAGCGCCAACTGTCAATCTGCAAAGCCATGGCGACGTAGGTCGGAGTCTGGGAATCGGGTGCCACTTGAGGCTCTGCGCGATAGGCGACGACGTGCTTGTTCTGAATCATTCCCTCGCCGTATTGTCCACGAACGGCGTGGTCCAACACGCGCTCCGGACTGAACACCTGGATCGCGCGCAGAACCTTAATTTGCTCGTCATGCACGGCCTGCGCCTCAAAAGAAATCGGCGGCTCCATCGCGGTGAGCGTAATGAGCTGAAAAATGTGGTTCGGCACCATGTCGCGCAGTGCGCCAGCCGTTTCGTAATAGCCGCCGCGCAGCTCGACGCCCAACTCCTCGGCGACCGTCACCTGCACATGGTCGACGTAGCGACGGTTCCACACCGGCTCGAAGATGCCGTTGGCAAAGCGGAAAGCGAGAAGGTTCTGAACCGTTTCCTTGCCGAGGTAGTGGTCCATGCGGTAGGTCTGCGTCTCCTTGAGAACCTCACCGACGGAACGGTTGAGCGCGATGGCAGAGGGGAGGTCGTGTCCGAACGGTTTTTCAATGACCACGCGCCGCCAGGTGTGGGCATCTTCTCGGGCGAGATCGGCCGCACCGAGTTGCTGGACTACGACGGGGAAAAACTCCGGGCTGATGGCCAGGTAGAAAACGCAATTCCCCGTCGTGCCCTGGTCCTTTTTCACCTGGTCGAGGGCTGCTTTCAATTTGGCGTAGAGGCCGGCATCGCGAAAATCGCCCGAGACGTAGTGGATGCGGTTGACGATCCATCCCCAGACGTCTTGGTCGACCAAGCCGGCTGAGAATTCACGCATATTCTCAGTGGCCCGCTGTCGGAATTCCTCCGATGAATAGGGCTCAATTGAGACTCCGACAACGGCGAACTGATCCGGCAGCAGTTTGCTCCGCGCCAGGTTGTAGATTGCGGGGAAGAGCATCCTCTTAGCGAGGTCGCCCGCCGCGCCAAAAATGACCATGGCGCACGGGCCTGCCGGAATGCCCTCGCCATCAAGCCCATACTCAGAAGACGTAAAGGAATTCATGCCTGAGGCCCTTCCCATGTCGCGGCGATTTTACTCCACCAGGGCCAGTCGAGCGACCCTTCTCATGTTGCGGCGCGATTACAGGCTTGCGACCGAGCCGCCGTCGACGCGATAGTTCGAGCCAGTAATGAAGGAGGCCTGCTCGGATGCCAGGAAGACCACGATCCCCGCGGTTTCCTCCGATCGGCCGGCACGGCCAAGAACGATATTGGGACGAAACTCGCGCAGGAGAATTTGTTCCACTTCATCGACCGAAACGCCTCGCGTTCGCGCCTGGTGCTGAAACATTTCTTCAACCAGGGGCGTGCGAACGAAGGCGGGCGAGACGGTGTTTACGAGAATTCCATCCTTGCCGTAAGCCTTCGATAAACTTTTCGTAAGACTATTGAGGGCGGATTTTGACGCGTTGTAATGCGGCATGATGGGGTCGGGCTGCGTGCCAGACTCCGAAGAGACGTTAATGATGCGACCCCACTTCTGCTTTTGCATATGGGGAAGCACGGCGCGCGTCACGCGGACCGCCGAAAGAACGTTCAATCGGAACACATCAAGCCACTCCTCGTCGGTGAGTTCGTCAAAAGTGGCAAAGCGGCCGACGCCACCGGCGTTGTTAACGAGAACGTGGATGGAGCCGAAGCGGCGGACCGTCTCGACGACGGTGCGCCGAGCGCCTTCCGCTTCGGTGACATCGGCGACGATCGAGTGCACCGTGCCTCCCGCAGCGCGCAGTTGGTCGGCAGCGGCTTCTAACTCGGAAGCGTGGCGGCTGTTGATTGCAACCTGGCAGCCCTCGCGCGCGAAAGCCAGAGCGATCGCGCGTCCGATTCCTTTGCTCGACCCGGTAACGAGTACCGCCTTCCCTCGAAGCCCAAGGTCCATGGTGCGCCCCTTAACGTGAGTTATGGATTAATTGGATGCGTTCTTGCTGGCCATCGATCCACGCGACGACGCTGTGCCGCCCACACCATACTTGCCCAATAAGCGCAAGGGACGCAGGGCTGCATAGAGCGGCGTCAGACGGGGCGGCAAGGGCATGGTGGACCAATCGTCATCAGAAGGCTGGGTAGCCAAACGCAGCGAATAACGCCATCCCTCCCAGCGGCGCTCCAACATCTGCCGGCGAAGGTGAAAGCGGGCAATGGCTCCGAGCTCGCGAGGAGAGCGCGCCAAAAGGCGATGCGCAATTTTGGAAGCGAGGGAGCTCGCCACCGAGTCTGGGGCAGGCGGGCAGTGATTTCGTGTGGCGGGTTGAAAAGCCGGACGGCCAGTGCCAAGCTGACAGAAACCATGCGATGGGCGCGCATCGATTGCGCACGGCGGAAAAGCTGGTCCCAATCAAGTTGAGGATAAGCCTCCACAAACGCGGCCAAATCGGCGATCCAGGATAGCTGGGCCCAGAAGTGCTTCGAGCCGTGGATGCACAGGAGCAGGAAGGTGTCCTCGGGAGAAAATGTCTGGAGTTCGTGTCCGCCGACGGAGACCGCTACGAGGCGCGTGGCCAGGTCATCAATGTCGGCAGGCACCGGAAAATGGCGAAGCGTGCGCTCGGTATGGAGCTCAACGATCAACTGCCGCGACTCGTCGCGATAACCGTATTCACCGGGCGCCAGCGACGCGACTTGGGCCGAGAGAATCCTAGGGAACTTGGGGCGGTAGCCGAGGCCGATCATGATGTCGTTGGCTCGGGCCATATCGCGCTGGCGCAGGACGATATCGAGGTCCTCAAACTCCCGCAGGGCCATGTCACCGTACACCTGAACGGCCAACACCGGCCCTTTGTAGGGAATCGCCTGGAGGCCTTGGCAATGAAATCGATCCATGATCGTCATCAACTCGGCGCTGAGGACCAAATTGCGCAGGGCGAAGACCCGGGCCGCCTCCTTCAGGCGCGCCAGTTGGGTAGGATCGAGAAGGTCCGAAGCCGTCAGGGAAAGCTGACGGCACAGCAGGGGCGTGACCGCTTGGTTGGAGGCTTCCCGAAGCAGGAAATCCCAGTCAAGGGGCGAGCGGACAAGCCGCCGAATCTCCTCCCGAACCCGAGCCTCCGCAGTCGTGCGCGCACAGCAAACCAGTAGCCGTTTTTCAGGCGAGGGGAGTTCGTCCGATGCTGGGACCATCACGCTTGCGCGACGAGCGCTGGAACCGATTCTACGATATCCGGGACAGGATCGGAATACGCGTCGAGCGTTTCGGAGGCAGGCTCAGTCGAACACAATCAGAAACTACTGGACTACGGCGCCACCGGCGTGGCAAAGATTTCGCTCAACTTGGAAGCGAGAGTTGTCAGGGTGAAGGGCTTCTGCAGAAGAACGGCATCATCTGCCAAAATGCCCTGCTGGTTGACAGCCTGTTCGGTGTAGCCCGACATGTAAAGAACCTTAATGTCGGGGCGTAGCCGGGTCATGCGTTCGGCCAACTCACGGCCGCCGATTCCCGGCATCACCACATCGGTCATCAGCAAATGAATGGGACCGGCGTGCATGGCGGCCAGCTCGAGCGCCGTGTGGCCATTTTCGGCAACGAGCACGGTGTAGTGACTCATCTCTAGGTACTCGCGCGCGAGCTCCCGGACGCCTGCCTCGTCCTCCACAAGCAGAATCACCTCCGAGCCTTTCGACGCATGGCGGAAATCCAACCCTGACTCCTGGCCGGTGACCGGAACCTCCTCTGCGATTTGCGGGAGATAGATCTTGAACGTCGTTCCATGTCCCGGCTCGCTGTAGACCCAAACATAGCCGCCGCTCTGTTTGACGACGCCGTAGACGGTGGCGAGGCCGAGGCCCGTACCCTTCCCTTTCTCTTTGGTCGTGAAGAAGGGCTCAAAAATGTGGGCTTTCGTCTTTTCGTCCATGCCGATGCCGTTGTCGGTGACCGCGAGCATGACATATTTGCCCGGGGCGATGGCTGTAGCGCCCCTCGACATGGCCGAGTCGAATTCCACGTTAGCGGTCTCAATCGTAAGGCGGCCGCCGCGCGGCATGGCATCGCGAGCGTTCACGGCCAAATTCATGATGACTTGTTCGATCTGGCTTCGGTCTGCCTTTACAAGCCAGAGATCCGGCGTGGAGACCGTCTGCAACTGGATGTCCTCGCCAATGACGCGCCGAAGCATTTTTTCCATCTCGGCGACGACCGAATTTACGTTCAGGACCTTGGGAGCCAAAATCTGCTTGCGGCTGAAAGCGAGGAGCTGCCGTGTCAGCGCCGCTGCACGCTGCGCCGCGGCCTGGATCTGCTCAGCATTGCGGCGCAAGGATTCGCCCGCCGGGAGACGTTCGGCGAGCAAGTCTGCGTACCCCTGAATCACCATGAGCAGATTGTTGAAATCGTGAGCGATGCCGCCGGCGAGGCGGCCCACCGCCTCCATCTTCTGCGCCTGGCGGAACTGTTCCTCCAGTTTCTTGCGATCGGTCACATCCAGGGACATGCAGATGGCGCCCTGCACACGGCCCGCGGAATCTCTGAGCGGCTCCACATGGCAGGCGTAGGAGTTGTCCTTCCACTCGAGGGAAAAGGCAACGCGTTCGCCGGCAATCGCGCGCCGATGGGCTGAGATCGGCTGGAAGGAAGGATCTTCCGTCTTGAAATACTCTGTGAGTGACATACCCACAATCTCATCTGGCTTGAGCCCGAGTTGGGCAAGTCCCAGGCCCAGTGCAGATGTGAAGCGGAAGTTTCTGTCAACGGTCCACAAAACAGCCGGAAGCTGCTCGACGAGAACCCGAAGGCGAGCCTCGCTTTCGCGGACCCTCTCTTCGGCACGCTTACGCTCGATGACCAGCGCGATCTGCCCTCCCACAGAAGAAAGGAACTGAAGGTCGCGTTCGTCGTAGGCATTTTCGCGATGATAGTTCTGGACCACCAAGACACCGATAGTGCTCGAAGGAGTCTGCAGAGGGACGCCGAGCCACGAGGCCGAGGGTGTGCCAACCAGCTCGACCTCGCCGCTCTCGGCTAGACGAGTAAACGCCTCTTGGGGGATGCTGGCAGCCCGGCCGCTGCGAAAAACGTAAGCCGTGCAACTTCGGTCTAGCCGCTGTGGAGGAGGTGGGGCATCGAACTTGTCCACGAATAGAGGGAAATGAAACATGCCGGTGGCCGGATCATGAAGGGCCACAAAGCAGTTGTCCGCGTCAAGCACCTCGGTCAGCGCCGAGTGAATGCGCCGCAGAAGGTCGTCTAGATTATCCGTGATGCTTACGGCGCGTACGATATCGGTCGTAACCTGGCGTTCGAGTTCGGCACGTTTCCGGCTGGTGATGTCTTCAGCGGTTCCGTCGTGGCTGACAATTTTCCCACGCGCATCCCGCAGGGCGCGAACATTCAGCGATACCCAGATCTTGCTGCCGTCCCTTTTGAGCATCCGGCACTCGTAGCCCTCGAGGATTCCCTCCTGCTCGAGCCGTCGCAGAACCTCTTTGCGTCCATCCCCGTCCACGTACAGCTGCTTAGCAATGTCGTGGATGCTGTGAATCATCTCATCGGGTGATAGATAGCCCGCAATGCGAGCCATCGCCGGATTCACCGTCACGAATCGCCCCTCCGGGGTCGATTCGAAAAACCCCTCCACGGCACCGTTGAACATCCGTTCGTACTTCCTCTCGGCGCGGCGCTGGGCTTCCTCGGCCCGGCACTGCTCGGTTATGTCTTCGTACATGCCAAAAGCGCCGGCCAGCTTGCCGCTGATGACCAGCGGCACTCCGATGATCCGGACGTCGACCAACGAGCCGTCTCGCCGACGGCGTTGGGTGGATGCGCGAACAACCTCACCGCCCAGCGCACGATCCAGAAGACCCAGCATCTCTGTGTGACGATCCGAGGGTGCCAGGAGCGCATCGAGCTCCCGTCCATGGAGCTCGGCCGAGGAATAACCAAACAGACGCTCGAAAGCCGGGTTGCACATTTGCACGCGGCGTTTCAGGTCGAGGGCCACAATGGCGAGAGGGTTGTTTTCACTCAATCCCTGGATATAGGCGGTGTGCCTGGCGACCTTCTCTTCTGCGGCCTGGCGGTCGCTGATGTCGAGCGCGACGCCCAGTACCGCATCGTGCCCGGCGAATTGGATCCGCTGCGATGTCACTTCGACAGGGAAAATTTCCCCGTTCTTGCGCCTGTGCCTCCACTGCCCTCGACTGGCGAGTGACTCACGTTGTGCTTCGAGAGACTTTAGCAGGCGGGGTACGTCTTCGGCCGGGCGAATGTCGGTGAGTCGCATGCTGAGGAATTCCTCACGGGAGTAGCCGTAGGAGCGGATCGCCGCCGGGTTGGCCTCAAGAAAGGCCAAGCTGTGAATGTCACAGACATACATGGGGAGCGGATTGCTTGAAAACAGAAGCTCGAAGCCAGAGTCCATCGCAGGTGCTCCCGTCCGGGGACGGTCCACTTGGCCTTGCGGCCCGGCCGGGTGCTCTGCGGGAAAGGGACCTGAGGCGTCGTTTTGCTCGGGACGAAGCGTGCCTGTTCGACTCGACATGACTTTGGCAGAGCTAATTGCTGAAAACGGGACGGCGCTTCCAAAACGACCCCACAGCTAGGTATAGGCGGTGGAACCACGCCTCACAATGGTACCTTGGTACCAATTCAATTCCCTGATTTCAGTGCACTTGCGCCGGTCCCGGCGAAGGGAGCCAACGAACAAAGGTCGAAGACCGTTTATCCCAAGACTCTGGGCAAGAACCGACCCGGTGCCGCAACCCGAGCCTCCTGGTGGCCCCGCTTCCGCCGCTCTGTGACCCGAGCGCGCACTTTCCGCTCCGTACGCGATTTCTCCCATTCAATGCGGGTTTAAGACCTTTCCATGCAGACGATTGACCTTGCGCGCGGGCCTATGCTAGCGTTTTGAATTTCGGTCTCATTACCAGAAGGGTGCGAGAAGGATCGCACGGCGCTTTCACGCCTTCGGAGGACACTGTTTTGGCACACGCGCATGAGAAGTTCCTGTTCACCTCGGAGTCTGTAACCGAGGGCCACCCTGATAAGATTGCCGACCAGATTTCCGACGCGGTCCTGGACACCGTAATGCAGCACGACCCGATGGGAAGGGTCGCTTGCGAGACGCTGATCACGACAGGCCTCGTCGTGGTTGCCGGCGAGATCACCATCAAGAAGGAGGCCCGCGGCGCGCTTGAGTATGAGCGCATCGTGCGCAATGTGATCGCCGACATCGGCTATAACCGCGCCAAGTACGGCTTTGACGCAGAAACCTGTGGCATTCTCTCGGCGGTCAAGCCGCAGTCTCCCGACATCGCCATGGGGGTCGACACAGGAGGAGCCGGCGATCAGGGCCTGATGTTCGGCTACGCCTGTGATGAGACGCCCGAGTTGATGCCCATGCCGATCCAGCTGGCCCATCAACTGACACTCAAGCTTTCCGAAGTCCGCAAAAACAACGTCCTTAACTTCCTCCGACCAGACGGGAAATCCCAGGTATCGGTCGAATACGCGAATGGGCGCCCCGTCCGCGTTGACACGGTCGTTATCTCGACGCAACATAGCGATAGCGTTTCGCACGGGGATCTGCGCGAAGCAATCATCGAGAGGGTCATCAAGCCCGTCGTCCCCAAAGAGATGTTCGATCAGACGACCATCCACGTGAACCCGACCGGCCGCTTCGTCACCGGTGGTCCGATGGGGGACGCCGGCCTAACGGGCCGGAAGATTATTGTGGACACCTACGGCGGCTATGGCCGCCACGGCGGCGGAGCCTTTTCAGGCAAGGATCCATCGAAGGTGGACCGCTCCGCCTGCTACATGGCACGTTACATCGCGAAAAACATCGTCGCCGCGGGCCTTGCCCGAAAAGTGGAGGTGCAGCTCGCGTATGCAATCGGCGTGGCGGAGCCCGTTTCGGTAATGGTCGATACGTTCGGCACGGGAACGATTCCAAATTCCCAGATCACCGAAATCGTCCGGGCGTTGTTCAAGCTCACACCGCGGGGGATCATCGAGGCGCTCGATTTGCGTCGTCCGATCTATCGCGCGACCGCGGCCTACGGCCATTTTGGGCGTACCGGTCCCGGCTTCACCTGGGAGCGCACCGACAAGGCCGAAGCCATCAAGAAGGAAGCAGCCTCCCGTGGCACGGTAGTGGCGACGCGCTAGTTTTTCGTCCCGAACACCAATCGAAAGGGATACCTCGTGGAAACCGTAACCAAAGTCAAGGGAGACGTGAAGAACCTCGGCCTGGCAGAGCAAGGCAAGCGCAGAATCGAATGGGCCAACCAGCATATGCCCGTGCTGCAGCTGATTCGCAAGCAGTTCATCAAGGAGCAGCCGCTCAAGGGAATCCGCATGGCGGCTTGTTTGCACGTCACGACCGAGACGGCCAACCTGGCCATCACGCTGCGCGACGGCGGCGCCGATCTCGTGGTCTGCGCCTCAAATCCGCTTTCGACGCAGGATGAAACGGCTGCTTCTCTAATCAAGGACTACGGCATTCCGACCTACGCCATTAAAGGCGAGGACAACGCCACCTACTATGCCCACATCAACGCGGCACTCGATCACAGGCCTCAGATTACGATGGACGACGGTGCTGACCTCGTCACCCAGCTGCTGACGAAGCGGACACACCAGATCGCGGACGTGATCGGTGGTACCGAAGAGACCACCACCGGCGTCATTCGCTTACGAGCGATGGCCAAGGACGGCACGCTGAAGTTCCCCGTCATTGCCGTCAACGATGCCCTGACAAAGCACTTCTTTGACAACCGCTACGGCACGGGCCAATCGACGCTGGACGGGGTGATTCGGGCCACCAATCTGCTAGTCGCCGGACTCAAGATCGTCGTCGCGGGCTACGGATGGTGCGGACGCGGGGTGTCGATGCGAGCCAAAGGACTCGGTGCGGACGTGATCGTCACCGAGATCAATCCGACAAAGGCTATCGAAGCCGTCATGGACGGTTTCCGCGTGATGCCAATGAACGAAGCGGCGAAGATCGGCGACGTCTTTATCACCGTGACCGGTAACAAGGCAGTGCTGGCACACGAGCACTTCGAGAGAATGAAGGACGGCGCAGTGATCAGCAACTCCGGCCACTTCAACGTGGAGATCGATATTCCGGCACTCGAAAAGCTCTCGAGCAGCCGGCGGGAAGCTCGGCCTTTCGTCGAGGAGTACACGATGAAGGACGGCCGCCGCATTTACCTGCTTGGGGATGGCCGCCTGATCAACCTCGCTGCCGCCGAAGGACACCCGGCCTCGGTGATGGACATGAGTTTTGCAAACCAGGCGCTTTCGGCCGAATATATGGTCAAGCACGCGGGCGAACTGAAGCCCAACGTCTACCCCGTGCCCGAGCACCTCGATCAGCAGATCGCCAAGTTGAAACTCGAGTCGCTCGGCGTGACGATCGACAAGCTCACGCCGGAGCAAGAACACTACCTGGCATCCTGGCAAGAAGGCACGTAGACAAGCAACGTTGCCGGCCCCATCTATTGGTAAAATCCCGGCGGCAATGGTTCATCGCTTCCTATGTGGGGCTTTTGCCTGCGGTCTTGCTTTCTGCTCGCTGCTGAGCGCGTCAGGCCGCGGCAGCTTCCAGGGAAACTCGCCCCGCACACCGCCCGCCGCGCCAGTGCCCTCTGATCTCTCCGAAGCGCACTTCACAGGCGAGGTCTTGCGTGGACAGATCTACGAACACGACGTGGGACATGATCTGGTCTTTCGACTGACCCCGGCAACGTCGGATGAGGGTGGCGGCTGGGTCATCGGCATGTGGCCTACCACCGAGCCGCCGGATGAAGTGACCGAATTCGTTGAAATCGCCACGCCCCCCTACCATTCCTATAACGAACGCTATCTTGCCGCAGCGGCGGGTTATTCGGCGCGCGAGGCCGTTGAGGTGACCAAGCGAACGTTTTACTTTGTCGAGTCGCTGGCAGACCAACACATTGCGAGCGAAGTTGTGAACGCCGTGCTCTATCCCAGCACGGTCTCCGAAGACGAGAAAACCCGGATCGACGCCGAGTCGGCCGGTGTCTACCTCGGTAGCGGGCAGCTTCGCATCCTTCGCTTCCGCATTACGCCAGGCAAGGGAGGCTCGCCCGACACGATCGCCTGGGTGCGATTTGAAGTCGCGCTCAATTTTGCGCCTGGCATCACCCTGCAATCGGTCCTTAGACCGAAGCCGCCGTCCCGCCACTGAGCGGCCCACCCATTCGAAATCTGGATTTCAGAGGCAAGTAAGTTCGATCGCGGGGGTTTCGGGCCTCATCCGTTCTCGTGTTATTCTCGACCTCCGCATGATTGACGATCCAGTGCTACGAGACGATTGGCATGCGGTCGCGTGGTCATCGGAGATCACTGACAAAACCCCGGTGGCGACACGGCTGTTGGAAGAAAGCCTCGTCGTTTGGCGCAACCAAGATGGCGTCCACGCCTGGAAGGACCTGTGCGTGCATCGCGGGGCGCGGCTGTCGGCAGGGCGCGTTCAGAACAACTGCCTCGCCTGTCCGTATCACGGTTGGGAATACGATTCCACGGGTCGTTGCGCCCTCATCCCTGCTCATCCCGATCAGCCGCCACCGGCCCGCGCCTCGGTGACCACATATTGCGCAATCGAAGCGTACGGCTTGGTTTGGGCCTGCCTAGGAAATCCGAAGAAGAGCCTCCCTCTGTTTCCGGAATGGAACGACACTTCGTTCCGAAAGGTTTTCACCGGCCCGTACCTCTATCGGGCTCACGGCCCGCGAGTCATCGAGAATCTTCTGGACGTGGCTCATCTCCCCATTGTTCACGCAGGCTATCTTGGGGATCCCGGGAAGGCTCGCATCGGCGATTACGAAGTGGATGTCTCGGATGATGAGATCCTAGCGAAGGACATTCCCGTCTGGCAGCCCGATCCGGATGGTACGGGCCAGCCGGCCCGCGTTTTCTACACCTATCATGTTTTGCGTCCGCTTTCGCTGCGATTCACGAAGGTGCATGAGGCCCATCGCTTCTCGATGCTAGCCTGCGTCACTCCGGCCGGCAACGCCGAGAGTCTCGCCTGGCTGATCCTAGCGCTCAACTATGCACACGAAACCTCCGCCGACGAGCTACGCCGATTTCAAGACGAGGTGAGTAAGCAGGACATACCCGTGGTCGAGGGGCAACGGCCCGAATTACTTCCCCTCGACTTACAAGCCGAATTGCATCTGCGCTCGGACCGGGCCGCCCTTGCCTACCGAAAATGGCTCAAAAAAATTGGCCTACGGTACGGCACGGCCTGAGTCGCCCGATGGCCCAGACCATCTCTGCTACGAAGACCTCCGCTCCGTGGTTTGTTCCCGGCGATTGGGACGGTTTTGCCGCGCTGTTCTTCAGCGGCTTTCCGGACCTGCTTCTCATCGCTGGGCTGGCCCCCCTGTGCGGCTTTTCCGCGGACCTGGTCACAACGCGCATTTTGCCCGGCGTGGCGCTTTCGATCTTTGCCGGAAATGTCTTCTATGCCTGGCAGGCTCGCCGCCTCGCAGAGAAAACGGGTCGAAGCGACGTGACCGCAATCCCGTTTGGCGTCAACGCTCCTACGATTTTCGTATACGTGGCGCTGATCATGCAGCCGGTGTACGAGCGAACGCACGATCCCGGCCTGGCCTGGAAAGCCGGCGTCTTCGCGTCGTTTTTGAGCGGCGTCGTTCAAACAGCCGGCGCATTCTGTACGGACTGGCTGCGCCGACACACGCCCCGCGCCGCTTTGTTGTGCCCGCTGGCCGGGACGGCCATGGCGTTTCTGTGCCTGGACTTTATCCTCCGCGTGTTTCAGACGCCCGCGCTCGGATTGCTCCCAACCGTCGTGATCCTGACTGTTTTTGCTTCCCGAGTTCGTTTGCCTTTCCGAATTCCCGGCAGCTTAGCCTGCATCGCGGTGGGAGCCGCGCTGGCTGCCCTGTTGCGCTGGGCAGGCATCTATCACCCCACTGCCGCAGCGACCCTGGCCATCGGGATTCATTTTCCCCGCCCCGTGAACCTGTATGACTTCCTGATGCACGCCGAAGGATGGAAATTTCTCTCCGTCATCGTTCCGATGAGCGTGCTGGATACGTTGGTTTCGCTCCAGGTCCTCGAAAGTGTGCAGGTTGCTGGGGAAGATTACCCAACCACGCCCTCGCTGCTCACCAATGGATTGGCCACGCTCGCGGCATCTCTGTTCGGTAGCCCCTTTCCCACGGCGCTTTATTTCGGACACATGGTGCACAAAGAACTGGGCGCTCGCGCCGGCTACTCGATTTTGAGCGGAGCCACCACGATGGTTGTTTGTCTTACCGGTCTTGTGGTTCCCATCCTGCGTGTGGTGCCCCTGGAAGTCGTCGCCATGGTCGTGGTCTGGTTCGGCCTGGTTATGGTCGCGCAGGCCTTCACGGAAATTCCCAAGTCCCACGCGATCGCCGTGGGTTTTGGATTAATCCCCATGATCGCGGCATGGGTGGTGGGCTTGATCGATATCGCGCTGCGCACCGCCGGTTCCAGCTTCCTAGAAGCCGCGCCCCGTTTTGGCGATCAACTGTATGTGTATGGACTGATCGCGCTCGGCCAGGGGGCTCTACTGATTTCGATGCTCTGGGCCGCTGTGATTGCTTATCTGCTCGACGGCCGTTTCCTCCGAGCCGCTGCCTGGCTGGCGGGGGCAGCCGTCCTTTCCTTCACCGGTTTCATCCACGCGTTCCGCATCACCGATCGTGGCGTCGAAACCGTGATCGGCCTTTTCGCCGCTCCGTCGTTTGCGTGGAGTTACTTCGCGGCGGCCGCGTTTGTGGCGGCATTTCATTTTTACGCGATCCGAGCACGTCCGGCTCAAATACTCTGAGCAAGGCGCGTTCGGACGAGGACCGCTGCTCGGCTCCGTATGGCGTGATGCCGTAGAATGGTGCGGATGAAACCGATCGCTCCCGCTTGGGTGGTCTTGGCGCTCTGCTTTCAAATCGCGCCGCCTGCCGCTGCACAGCAGCAGCCATCGCCGACCACTGCCACGCACGAAAGCTCGGCGCGTCCCGATGTGGAAGCCCTCATTCGGCAAAGTGGTGGGGACGTATCGCTGGCCTTCCGCTCTCTGGACGGGGGCGCCGAGCTTTTGATCCAGGCCGACCGTCCTTTTCAAGATTCACTGGTGATGAAGATACCGGTCATGATCGAACTGTTCGCGCAGGCCGAGGCGCAGCAGGTGAAGATGACCGACGCCGTGTTCGTTCGCAACCTCTTTCGCAGCGTTGTGGACGCAAGCGCCTACACCATCGACCGCGCCGCCGATGACAGCCTCGCGAGCCACGCAGGCAAACTCATGACGCTTTACGAGCTTTGTGAAGCAATGATCACGACCAACAGCGACATCGCCGCCAACCTGCTGATTGAACGCCTCAGCTTGGAGGCCGTGCAGACTCGTCTTCACACGCTCGGTGTAGACGGCATGGTTCTTGCTTCCAGCTTCGGCGATGACAAGGCCGCCGCGGCAGGATTGAAGAACACGACCACTCCCCAAGCTCTTATGAACGTGCTTCTGATGTTGGCACAGAACAATGTGGTCAGCGCCGATGCCAGCGCACACATGGTTGGTCTGCTGGCTCATTCGCGGCTTCCCGGCAGCATCGTGGACGCCGCGACTCCCAGCGAGCCCTCGGCCGGCCCGACCGGCGGGGACCAGCACGATGCCGCCATCATCCTCGGAGCGCGCTCGTTTGTGCTGGTTACAGATGTCCGCGGGCTCTTGGCACCGGCCAGCGCCGCATTGGTCGCGCGCATCTCGCGAGCCCTGGCCGCCGCCATCTAGTCGAGGTCAGGCCGCTTCGCGCCGATAGAGCAGATAGGCGCGGATGAAGGGATCGATGTCGCCGTCGAGGACCTTCTGCACGTCCCCGCGTTCGAATTTCGTGCGATGGTCCTTGATCATCTGATAGGGCTGCATCACGTAGGATCGAATCTGGCTACCGAAACTGATCTCGGGCTTGGAGGCATCGAGCTTGCGGGCTTCCTCTCGGCGCTTCTCTAGCTCAAGCTCGTAGAGCTGCGAGCGAAGCAACGTCATGGCCATCTCGCGGTTCTTGTGCTGGCTACGCTCGTTTTGACATTGGACGACGAGACCCGTTGGGATGTGCGTGATGCGAATGGCGGTCTCGACCTTATTCACATTCTGCCCGCCCTTTCCGCCAGATCGGTAGGTATCGATGCGCAGATCGTCCGGATTGATCACGACCTCGATGCGGTCATCGATCTCCGGGATCACGAAAACCGACGCGAACGAGGTGTGGCGGCGGGCCTGCTGGTCAAAGGGCGAAATGCGCACAAGACGATGGACCCCGCTCTCGCCCGCCAGCATGCCGTAGGCATTCTCGCCTTGAATCTGCACGGTGGCGGATTTGATGCCCGCCTCCTCGCCGGGCGTCGATTCGAGCACGTTGGCGTGAAACCCTTTGCTTTCCGCCCAACGGAGGTACATCCGGAGTAGCATCTCGGCCCAATCCTGCGAATCGATACCACCCGCCCCGGGCTTGATCGTTACGATGGCGTTCAGCCGGTCGCTTTCGCCTGCCAGTAGGGTCTTGGTTTCCCACTCGGAGACGTAGGCGTCTGCGGCACTGAGTTCCTGGGCGATATCGACGAGCAGGGACTCACGCTGCACCGTGTCGGTTTCTTCCTGCGCCAGGTGAAAATACGTGTCCAGATCGCTGACTTTGCTGGCGAGCGTCTTTTCGGCGTTTACGCGGTCCTCAAACTGCTTGCGCCGCTGCAGCACGGACTGAGCTTTTTCCTGATCCTGCCAGAAATTCGGTTCGCTTACCTTTGCTTCGATGGCAGCGAGTTGCTTCTGTGCGGAGGCCGCGTCAAAGATAGCTCCTTACGAGCCCGAGGCGTTTCTTGAGCTCGGCGTATCGCTGTTCGAGGTCTTCGATATGTTCAGCCATGTTCAAATCCTACACAGGAAAGACAGAACGGGGAATGTGAAATTGCGAACCTTCCCCGTGGCGCCGGGCCGTCATCGAGATCGCGCCATTCCGAGCAGCCCGGCGGAGGCAACGACCGAGAGCCAGGCAAACCAATCGCCGAAGCGAGCGTAGAGCGTCAAATCGCTGCGAAAGTCGTAGGGGGCATCCAGCTGGCCCCGCATGTCGGTTGCCAGCTGCGCCACGGTGCGGCCATAGGGATCGACGTCAACGGTGAAGCCGTTGTTCGTATCTCGTAGCAGCCAACGCCGGTTTTCGACCGCACGCACCCGCGCCATCATCACATGCTGCGCTGGGGCCGCCGAACGTCCGAACCAGCCATCGTTCGACATATTGATCAGGAGCTCGGCGCCGCCTGCTGTAAATCGTCGCACTTCGTCTGGGAAAATCGCTTCGTAGCAGATGAACGCACCAAACGTTCCCCCCGGCAGACTGCCGACCTGATACCGTGTGCCCGCCGCGAAATCTCCGATGTCGGCGGTCAGTTTGCCCGCAAATCTCAGCCATTTCCGTAGTGGGACGTACTCACCGAACGGGACCAGATGAATCTTATCGTAGGTGAAAAGCCGTGCTCCGGACGCGGCTAGCAAAACGGCACTGTTCGTCGCGTCCCACTTCCCTGCGGAATTCCGCCTCCAATCCTCGACGCCCACGAGAAAGTCCTGTCCGGCATCCCGCGCAACCTGCCGCGCTCGCTCGGCGAAGGGGGCATCCTGCAGACTGAAGGGCGCGGGGACTTCAGGCCAAACGATGAGTCCCGGTACTTTGGTCGCCGCCTCGATGCTGATGCGCTCGAGGAGGTCCAGCTCTGCCGCGTGCTGTGGTAACCAGTCAGGCGGGTATGCATAGGATTGCGGGAAGTTCGTCTGGACGAGGTGCGCCGTGTAGTGCGTTTGCGCCGAAGGTACGAAATAGCCGCCACTCACGGCGATCAAAACCAGCACCGCCAGCGAAATAAGCACTGCGCGCCAGGCGTGCTTGCTCCCTACCAGGATCGCGTAGGCCAGCGCTGCACCAAAGCCCGCGACCACAAAGCTAAGGCCGTAGATTCCGGTGACGGCCGTAAGCTGCACCAAGGCGAGGTTGCCGCTCGCCGCATAGCCCGCCAGATTCCACGGGAAGCCAATGATGGGAACATGGGTGCGAGCAAATTCCAGCGCCACCCACAGAAACGGCGCCAGCGTGCAGGCGAGCGCGGGTCCTTTGGTCGAAGCGACCGCTACGCCCCAGGAAAAAACCGCCGTGATCATTCCGAATATGATGGCAATCAGCAACACCAAACCGGCGGCGATCACCGGCGGCACGTTGCCATACTGATGGACGACCGCCTCGATCCAGGTAAGACAAATCGGATAAAACAGAAGACCGTGAACAAAGCCGTAGAGCGGCGCCACGGCCGGCCGCGCACCAGAGGATGCAAGAATCAGCAATCCGACCGAAATCCAAGCCAGCAGCGAAAAGTCGTAACTCGGAAAGGAAAGTGCGAGGGCCGCTCCGCTCGCAAGCGCCAGCAGAAGCCGCGTGTGCCATGGATAGCTCATTCAGACGGCGATTCAGTGCTTGAGGATCGCTTTGAAACCGGCATGGTCCAGAGCCGCGCGAGCCGAATCGGCAGCGTGCTCGTCGAAATAAGGACCCACTTGCACGCGGTAGAAGCTATCCGTGGTGGGCGTTACGACGAAGGAGGGGAAGTTCTTCTGCTGCAGCGCGTCCGCCATGGCCAACGCGTCACTTTCGCGGCGGAGTGCCGCCACCTGGAGCACAATCGCCCCTTTGCCCAATCGAGGTGCCTGAAATCGCGCCGCTGTGGGCACCGTGCGGGCGTCGGCAGAAGCCGCTGGTGGATGCGAGGAAACGGGCGGTGCGGGCGCAGGTGACGGCGAAGGAGGCGCTGCCGCGGGTTCGAGGCGATTGTCACTGTTCTTGGAGTAAAAATCCCATTCGCTGTTCGCCGGAGCCGGTGGAGCCTCCCGTTCCGGGGTCTTCAGAGGAGTATGCGACGGGGGCAGGCTCCGTTCGAGGGCGTCAGCGGCATGAACGGGTCCCCCGTAGGCGGAGTGACCCATCACATAGCCGAGAGTGAAAAAGACGCCGCAGAGCAGCACGACCCCTAAAAATAAGCCGATCAAGTGCCTGCTTTCAAGCACCCGCTCCCCGCCGCGACGTCCCCCGCCCGCCATCTACTTCACGCCCCCACTCGCCCTCATCCACTGCGAAAGAATGTCGATTGGAACCGGAAAAACCACGGTCGTATTTTTCTCCACGCCGATCTCGGTTAGAGTCTGCAAGTAGCGCAATTGGATCGAAGCCGGCTGCTTTTGCAGCACCGCGGCTGCGTCCGCAAGCTTGGCGGAGGCCTCAAATTCGCCATCCGCGTGAATGATCTTGGCGCGGCGCTCGCGCTCTGCTTCGGCCTGTTTGGCGATGGCGCGCTGCATTTGCTCGGGAATATCAACCTGCTTGACCTCAACCTTCGTTACCTTGATACCCCAAGGCTCGGTATCCTGGTCAAGGATTAGTTGCAGCTTCGAGTTTACCTTTTCGCGCTCCGAAAGGATTTCATCCAGCTCGAATTGTCCGACGACGCTCCGCAGATTGGTCTGCGCCAGTTGCGACGTTGCGTACAGGTAGTTCTGTACCTGTGAGAGCGCCAGGTTCGCGTCGACCACGCGGAAATAGCACACCGCGTTTACCTTTACCGATACGTTGTCTCGGGTAATGACGTCCTGCGCAGGAACATCGAGGGTCTCAATGCGCAGAGACATGCGCGTCAGCTTGTCGATCGGATAGAGAACCAGTTGCAGGCCCGGGCCCTTGGGCTCGGGCAACATTCGACCGAGCCGCAGGATCACGCCGCGCTCCCACTCCTTAATGACGTAGATGGAGTTGAACAGCCAGAAGAGCACGATAATGACAACGGCCACTCCCAACAGGGACACGAAGCTGAAGTCCATCGACGCCTCCTCGAATTGGCTCGCTAAGAAGATACGGGCTGCTGCGTGGCTGGCTCCACGTCCAATGTTAGACCATGAATGCTCCTCACGCGTACCCGCGCGCCTTTGGGGATACTTCCGCCGTTTACCGCCTCGGCACGCCACAACTCGCCGTGCACCCGCACCATCCCCATCGCGGGAGATGCTCCGACCGTTTCCGTCACCTCGCCCTCCTCACCGACGAGTTCCTCCCGGCCTGTCGCGCGCTTCCACCGACGGGAGCGCAAGACGGCGCGCATCAAGATCGTGGCAATCACCGCAAAGGGAATCGCAACAGCCATGGCGGTGCTGAGCCGCACTCCCATCCCGGTCCAGGGCGACTGGACCAGCATAATGGCCCCCAGGATCATGGCCACGGTTCCCCCGATCCCCAATACGCCATGCGTCGGGAATTTGGCTTCGAGGACAAACAGCGATAACGCCAAAACGATTAGGGCGATCCCAATGAACGTTACCGGGAGCTGCTGGAAGGCGAGCAACGCCAGCAGGATGGCGATGCCGCCGATGACTCCCGGTGCGAACATGCCGGGATGATTGAATTCGACATAGAGTCCCAATACTCCCACGATCAACAGAACAAACGCCACATTCGGCTCAACGATGTGCGTCAACAGCTTTTCACGGGCCGTCATTTCGACGTCCCGCAGGACGGGCCGCGAAAGGCTCAGCGGCTCGGTCGAGCCGTCAAAGCGTGTGATGGCCCGGCCGTTGAGCTTGGCTAGCAGATCTCCTTCGGAGGAGGCCACCAGGTCGATGAGCTTGCCTTCGAGTGCTTCGGTATCGCTGAAGGCCTTTGCGTCCGCCACGGCGCTGACGGCGAGATCGGTATTACGCCCACGCTTGACGACGTAGCTGCGAAGAAATGCCGAGGCGTCGTTGGTGACCTTCTTGCGCATCGTCTCATCGATCTGCACCGCCTGCCCAAACATCTCAAAGACGGGAGAGGCTGCGCCCGTATTGGTTCCCGGAGCCATCGCCGCAACATCGGCCGATTCCAGAATGAAAAATCCCGCCGAGGCGGCGCGTACGCCCGACGGCGCCACATAAATCGCAACCGGTACAGACGATCCGAGAATAACCTCTACAATCCGGCGCATGGAGGTGTCGAGGCCGCCCGGCGTATTCATCGTGATCAAGACGAGAGTGGCGCGATCGCGGCTCGCCCTTTGAATCCCGTTGACTATGTATTGGGCGAGTATCGGTTCGATCTCGCCGTCGATCCGAAGCACCACGACCTCGGCGACAGAAGAATTCGGGGAGGGGGAGGCAGTGATCGGCGCGTCGGCGCGGGTTGCCGTGCCGAGCGACAGCCCGAGCAACACGGTCACCGCGACTAGCAGGCGTGCGAAGGAAAGGAAAACCATTCCGAGCGCGTATTATAGCAATACCGACGAGGTCGAGAGGATTCAGTTTGTAACGGGCTTGCTCTGCGTGGTCTCATACGGAGGGCGCCGATGCAGCACATCTTGCACCTGCGGGTCCTTGATGACGCGCGCAAAATCGGGGTCCTTCTCGGCGGCTAGAAAGTCCTTGTAGCCGTCGTCCCGAGCAAGCTTGAGATAGCGCGCCGCACGCTGGGCATCCCCCAACTTCGCGTAGGATTTCGCCACCAGAAAATACAATGTTCCGGGGTCGCCGGTCGAGCGGTGTTGTACGAGCGAACCGGCCGTTCCCTTCGGTTCGAAGATATTGGGGTCCAGCGCGAGTGCCTTGTTGAATGAATCCATCGCTTGCGCGTACAGCTTTACGTTGCAATACGCATACCCCAGGTTGGTATAGATGGGAGCCAAGTTGTCGCCTCCCATGGCCAGGGCCTTCTTGTAATACTTGATGGCTTTGCCGAAGCGCTGCCGCGAATACTCGACCGTGCCAAGGTTATTCATCGCGTAGTTGGATTTCGCGTTGGCGCGCAGCGCCTTTTTGTAGAAATGCTCGGCAAGGTTATCTTCCCCCAACTGCTGATAAGCGATGCCGATCTTGTTGAGGATCTGGTCGTTTTGAGGCTCTCGTTCCAAAACGTGCTGATAGGCCAAGGCCGCCTCACGATAGTCCTTGCGAGCCATCAAGATCTCGGCGTGGAGTAGGGCGGCATCGGTTGGCGCCGCCGTGGAATCCTGGCTTGCCGAAGCCCGGGGAGACGCCGCAGCCGGCGCATCGGAAGTCTGGTGGCGAGAGGGGTTGGCGAATACCACCAAGAACGGAAGCGCGACGAGGGCCCAGAGTTTCACTGCCCTGCCTCTGTACGCACCGGCGCTCGACTGGCCTCGCCTACGGCGAGGGCTTGGAGGTGCTCGCCGGTTGCTTGTTAGTTCCAAAGATACCAAATATCCGGTCGAGCAGCCCCTTTTTCTTCTCGGACTCCTCGTCGGAGGTATCCGCGCTGCTTGGCCCTGGTTTCCCGGGCGAGGCCGCCGAGGGACTGGCGGCTCCGGGTTCGGTCGGGGCAGATGGATCGGCTCCTTTGCCAAACAGATTCTTCAGCCACGAACCTGGCGTCGTTTGCGCATGGGCCGCTCCATTGCCGTCGCAGTACTGCGTCGGCTCGCTGCCCGCTATGAAATGCTCGCTCACAGTTGTCGGGCAGGAGGAGTCTGCCAGCTGACCGGTCTTGGGATCGATCATCGCCTCGGTAATTCCCGGAGGCGGCTCAAACTCCTGGGCGTTGCGGTACCTGGGAAGAGCCACCGCGCGCTTCATGAACTCTCCCCAAATCGGCGCGGCGGCCTGGCCGCCCGCTAGCCCCAGGTCGCGATTATCGTCGAAGCCAACCCAGACCACACACAGAAGGTTCGACGTGAAACCCACGAACCAGCCGTCGCGGGAAGTGCCCGTCTTGCCTGCAGCCGGTGCGTCAAATCCCATGGCTCGCACCGGATAGCCCGTTCCGTGGTTGATCACATCCTCCATGAGACTCGTTGTCAAATAGGCGACGCGCGGATCCAGCACCGCCCGGGTGGTCGGCTGCGTCGTTCCTTCCGAAGCCCCAGCGGCCGCCACCACGTTGCGGATGAGCAGGGGTTCGGCGCGAGTCCCGCTGTTCGCGAAGGCTGTGTAACCCGCCGCCACTTCGAGCGGAGTCATTTCGTACGCGCCCAGCGCCACGGCCGGCGTGGCCTGAATGTTGTTGCCGAGCCCCATCTGCCGCGCCACATCCACGACGCGTTGATAGCCAATCATCTCCGCCACCTTTACGGTCGCAACATTGAGAGAACGCATCAGCGCGTCGCGAACCATGACGGGACCGTAAAATTCCTGGCCGTAGTTGTCGGGCGTGTATTCCTTGCCGTCAAATTCAAATGTGGTCGGGGAATCATCGACGGTGGTTGCCGGCGTGACCACCGGCTGGAGGTTTTCCACCCCATTGTCGAACGCCGCGGCATACACGAAAGGCTTGAACGCGGAGCCCGGCTGCCGGTGGGCGAGGGCGTGATTCAGCTGGCTCTCTCCGTAGTCGCGGCCGCCGATCAGCGCACGAACCTCGCCCGTGCGCGGGTCAAGCGCCACCAGCGCTACCTGAGCGGGCGGAACGGGCTGGCCCTTCTTCTTCCAGGCGGCATAGCGGCGTGCGAGCAGCTTGTCGAGATTTTGGACGCCGATCTGTACCGCTTCGGCGGCAGCACGCTGTAGGCCCGGATCCAGCGTCGTGTAGATGCGGTAGCTCTGGTTCTCCAGATCGTTTTCGGAGAATTTCTCGAGGAGTTGGTCCTTCACCATATCGACGAAATAGGGTGCAGAACTGCTTCCCAGCCCCCCATTCGTGAATTTGAGCTTCGATTTCTTGGCAACGGCCTCCTGCTCGGGAGTCAGGAAACCATCTGTAACCATTTCCCCCAGCACGCGATCCCGGGCTTCGTCCGCGCGGTCCACATGGCGCTCCGCGGACGAGTAGCGGTTCGGCGCGCGAATGATTCCGGCAAGAAACGCCGCTTCCCCGGTGGTCAACTCGCGGACATCCTTGCCGAAATAAGCGTTGGCGGCTTCGCCGAAACCCCGAATCGAAAAACTGCCGCGATTGCCGAGATAGATGTCGTTGGCGTAAAGCTCAAAAATCTGTTGTTTGGAGAAGCGCTCATTGATTTCGGCGGCCATTACGATTTCCTTCAGCTTCCGCCGCCATTCGCGCTTGGTCGAGAAAAAGAACGTCCGCGCAACCTGCATGTCGATCGTGCTGGCTCCCTGCGCCTTTTGCCCGCGGCTAATGTCGTGCAAGGCGGCGCCAAACACGCGGAACACATCGAGCGCGCCATGTTCGAAGAAGCGTTTGTCCTCCGCCGCGAGTACGGCCTGGACGAGCACCGGTGGCAAGTCGTCGAAGCGAACGACCCGACGTTTCTCTCGTGAGCTATCGAACAGATTGGTCAGCAGCTCCGGCTCGATGTCTGCGAAGTCCAGAGGGCTGCCATCGGAAGATCGGGTAATGCCCGAAATCTCCGTACCCGAAAAGCTGACGCGCAAACCGTTGTGGCCTTGGAAGTAGGACGACAACGAAGGAACAATTTCAACCGTAGATCCCGTGGCTTGGAATTTTCCCGGCGAGCCCGCCGCAGCCCCTTCCTGGTATCCGGCGCGCAGCAGGTAGCTTGTGAGTTCGCTCGGTCGCATCGTCTCGCCGACATAAATCCGGTCCGCCGACGAATACACGCGCGACGTATTCTGGAAAACCTGCCCCGTAAGCCGCTGGTCGATTAAGTGGCCAAACTGGATGTAGTAGTAAGCAAAGACACTCGCACCGGCGAGCAGTAGAGCCAGGCATAGGGTCAGCAGAGCTATGCCGATCCGGGAGGTAAAGAAGCCACTGGCGATTCGAATCCGCAATCAGTTTCTCCGGTACGGTCTCTCCGAGCGCCGGTGCGCCGCGGGCCGGGGCTGGAACGTACGACTTTGCGGGGAGCACCGATATAACCCTATTTTAGATCGAGTGATTGTCGGCGTGGGGATGAAATTGCAACGTGAATTGATACACCTTCAAGTCGATGGGCACCGAGTAGTCCAGCCCAATATCCACGTAGCCCCTCGAAGCGTCCACGGCCACGCGGATGCTTTCTCGCTCGGCGGGGATTTCGAGCTCCTGGGCCTTCTTGTACACGTCATCGCGAAGGTCGTCCAGGCTCTTCTTCGGATACCCGGTGAGTGCAAACTTGGCTTCCGTTTGGATGGCATCCTGGAACTGATAGTTCGCAAAATAGACGGGCACAATCTTAGAGATGACGAAAATCATCGCTACCAGGATCAGCAGCGGGAGAATGACATTGAGCTTCGAACCCCCACGCTCGGGGAATTGCCGTCGCAGAACCATAGAATCGTCTCGTGTATCCGCCACCTACGCTTTTAACCTAGCATGGGGTGAGTCAAGCGGGTGGGGCGACGGAAAACGGTGTTCGCGATGAGTAAACGCCCATGGCTCCGTCCCACTCCTTGGGAAGGGGAGAAGGTGGCACGTGAACATGCCGGCAGAAACGAGCTGGGTGTGACTCAATAGGCGCGGGCGAAGATGGCCTTTTCCTTGGCGGGCTGTCGACAATAGACGCATTCCCCGGAGCCGCCTGACCCGGTTGGGTTGGCTCCAAGCGATTGGTCAAGCGGAATACAGCGCATGGTGGCTTTCGTCTCTTCTTTGATCTTCTCCTCGCAGTCGCTGCCGCCGCACCACCAGCAGAACGCAAAGCCAACCTCGACAGCCTTCTTGAACTCTCCATAGTCGGCTGGCTCGACGGTACGGGCTCTGCGGAATTCGAGCGCGCGGCGATGAAGAGCCTTTTGAATATCCTCGAGCAGGCCTGCGACAGCCGCGGCCATTCCCGGCTGCGGAAGAAAGACCTTACCTTCTTTGCCCGGACGATCGCGCCTGGCGAGCACCGCGGAGCCTTTGGCCACGTCCTTGGGGCCTAGCTCCAGCCGCAGGGGAACGCCACGCATCTCCCAGTCATTGAATTTGAAGCCCGGGCTCATGCCTTCGCGCTCGTCCATCTTGACACGTAGGCCCGCATCGGTGAGCTCGCGCTGCAAACGCCGGGCCGTTTCGAAAACTGTGATTTTCTCGTCGTCCGTCTTAAAGATCGGCACGATCACGATTTGATAGGGAGCCAGACGCGGAGGGAAGATGAGGCCCTGATCGTCGCCGTGAACCATGATGAGCGCGCCGACCACGCGAGTGGACAGTCCCCACGACGTCGTCCAGCAGTGCTGCAAAACTCCGTTCTTGTCGAGGTAGCGAATCTCAAAGGCCTTCGCGAAATTCTGGCCTAAGTTGTGCGACGTGCAAAACTGCAATGCCTTGCCGTCTCCCATCATCGCTTCCAACGAATAGGTGATTTCGGCGCCTGCAAACTTTTCCGCTTCCGACTTGCGTCCCGGAATCACCGGAATGGCTGCTTCATGGACGGCGAAATCCGAATACACGTCCACCATTTGACGCGTCTCGGCCTCCGCCTCGTCCGCCGTGGCGTGTGCGGTGTGCCCCTCCTGCCAAAAGAACTCGAGCGTGCGTAGGAAAAGCCGCGTGCGCAATTCCCAGCGCACCACGCTATTCCACTGGTTGATGAGCAGCGGCAGATCCCGATAGGACTGGATCCACTTGGCGTACGAGTGGCCGATGATTGTCTCCGAGGTCGGCCGGATGACGAGCGGTTCCTCCAGCTCTTCGCCGCCGCCATGCGTCACGACGGCCAGTTCCGGCGAGAACCCGGCCACATGGGACTTTTCCTTCTCAATGAAGCTGCGCGGGATCAGCAGGGGAAACGCCGCGTTGACGTGACCTGTCGCTTTGAAGCGCTGGTCGAGCGCCGCGGTGATGTTCTCCCACAGCGCCCACCCGTACGGCCGGACGATCATGCAGCCGCGGACCGGCGCGTAGTCCGCCAGTTCCGCACGGACAACGACCTGGTTGTACCACTCTGAAAAATCTTCCGCCCGCGTGGTGAGCTTCCGTTCAGACATTCGTCACCGTATCTGCTTTTTCCTGTCCCTCAGCGTAAACGAGTTAGGTTAGGGGACCGTCGCAGCGAAGTCAACCGGAGTGCCTTGGCCTTCCAACCCCAGAACCTTAACAAAGCAGCGGCCCCTGCACAGCCTTCCTTCGATCGATACGAAAGTGGGCCTTCGCCGGGCCAGTCGGATTTGCTAAGATGAGCGCGCCCATGAAGAAAGACTCGCCCGATCTGTCGAGAATGAGCCGCTCGCTGGAAGAGACCGACCCAGCGATTGCAGCGGTGCTTCACGAAGAGGTGCGCCGCCAGGCGACCGGCCTCGAGCTCATTCCTTCGGAAAATTTTGTTTCCGAAGCCGTACTTGAGGCCCTGGGCTCGGTACTGACAAACAAGTACGCCGAAGGCTATCCCGGAAAGCGCTACTACGGCGGTTGCGAATTCGTGGACCAAGCCGAGCAGCTCGCCATCGACCGTGCGAAGGCTTTGTTCGGCGCCGATCACGCCAACGTGCAGCCGCACTCTGGCACGCAGGCCAATATCGCGGTCTACATGACCGCGCTCAAGCCGGGCGACACCGTGCTCGGCATGAATCTCGCCCACGGTGGCCATCTAACGCATGGTCATCCCCTGAATTTTTCAGGTCTCACCTACAAGTTCGTGCCCTATGGCGTCGCCAAGGAAATTGAAACGATCGACTACGACGAGCTCGCTCGGCTGGCCCAAGAGCACAAGCCCAAGATGATCGTCGCGGGAGCAAGCGCCTATTCGCGCCAGTTCGACTTTACGCGCATGGCGCAAATTGCGCAGTCGGTCGGCGCATTCCTCTTCGTCGATATGGCACACATTGCCGGACTGATTGCTGCAGGCGTTCATCCGAGTCCCGTGCCGCACGCCGATTTCGTCTCCACGACCACACACAAAACGCTGCGCGGCCCTCGCGGCGGTCTCATTTTGTGTCGTGAAAAATACGCCAAGGATCTCGACCGCAGCACGTTTCCCGGCATGCAGGGTGGGCCGCTGATGCACGTCATTGCGGCAAAGGCTGTCTGCCTGAAGGAAGCTTCCGAAGCAGGATTCGCCGATTATCAACGGCAGGTTGTCGCGAACGCGAAAGCACTCGCCGCCGCCATGGCGCGGCACGGCTTTCGCATCGTCAGCGGGGGAACCGACAATCATCTCTTCCTCGTGGACGTCCATTCCTGTGGCCTGACCGGAGCCGTGGTCCAGTCGGCGCTGGATCGCGCCGGCATCACGGTCAACAAGAACTCGATTCCCTTTGACCCCTTACCGCCCCTTAAGGCCAGTGGAATTCGCATGGGCACTCCCGCGCTCACCACCCGTGGCATGCGCGAAGCGCAAATGGAAAAAATTGCGGGATGGATCGCCCAGGTGCTAAACCACATTGGCGACGCCGCAACGGAGCAGCGTGTGCGAGGGGAAGTGGCCGCGTTCGCCGGCGAGTTTCCTCTCTACCTGCGCCGCCTCAAAGCGGCCGAAGCCGCCCTCGCCGAGGCCCGCTCCACCCCCTGAGTAGGCAGCCGATCGGGATGGCCGATAGGACTGGCCCGGAAACAGGCGTTCTATGGCTCAATCTCGAGTTCGAGTTCCGTCGCTGAGCCATCCCGAATCGAAAACGCGCGGATGGGCCTGACGGCGTCGGCACGCGACGAGAGGACGACGTACACCGCCTCGGAATAATAGGCAAGCTCGATGTCGCGCGCCGACGGCCGATTCTCACCCGTAGGATGCGAGTGGTAGATCCCGAGGAAATCGAGTCCCCGGGTGCGGAATTCGCGCATCATCCGGACGATTTCGGCAGGCGCGATCTCATAGTTCTTGCTCGGATCGCTCGCCACATTTTTCGCCGGGATCCCGAGCGTGATCACGTCTCGCTGGCCCGCCAGCAAGCCACAGCATTCGCCGAGCGGCTCGCGCGCAGCGTGCTCTAGCAGTTGCTGGACAAGGCCGCGGCGAATCCGAATCTTGTCGTTCATCTCTCGGCGTCGATCGTGAGAGTGCGGGGAAGGGCCCGGGGCGGGGCCAAGGACAAAAAACGCAAGGGGCGCGGACCGCTGCGCCCCCGATCGGTCTGCTCGAATCGCGCGCTACGCCTTTTGCGCCTGGCGACGGAGAAACGTTGGCACGTCCAAATCATCGGCAGCCATTTCCGGCGCAAGATCGCTAACATTGTGCGCGACCTGCTGCACGATGTTGGTCTGCCCCGGAGCAATGTTCACGTCCCGGCCGGCCTTCCACGTCTTGGGCAGATAGGAGGGCCGCGTCTGCGTCTTCTTGCTGGCAATCTCGCGGAAACCCGCGGCGATCACCGTGATCTTCACCGACTCCTTCATCTGATCATCCTGCACGGCACCGAAGATGATGTTCGCGTTTTCATGCGCCGCCTTCTGAATGATCGAAGACGCTTCGTGAACCTCATGGAGGGAAAGTGTCGACGACCCCGTGACGTTGATCAGGATGCCTTGCGCGCCGTTGATGTTGTTGTCTTCCAGCAACGGGCTGTTGATGGCGCGGTTGGCCGCGTCGATGGCGCGGTTCGATCCCGATGCAACCGCCGTGCCCATCACCGCAAAACCTTGGCCGGACATGATCGTCCGCACGTCGGCAAAATCACGGTTGATGATCCCCGGAATGGTGATGATGTCGGAGATCCCTTGTACCGCCTGCCGCAGAATGTCGTCGGCGATGCGGAAGGCCTCGAAGAAGCTGGTTCCCTGCTCGACGCATTCCATCAGCCGTTCGTTGGGAATCACGATGACCGTGTCGACCGATCCAATGAGTTCGGCCAGTGCCTGCTCGGCCTGGTGCATGCGGCGTTTACCTTCAAACGCGAACGGTTTCGTCACCACGGCGACGGTCAGCGCCCCCAACTCGCTGGCCAGATTCGCCACCACGGGCGCCGCGCCACTGCCGGTACCGCCGCCGAGACCGGAGGTGACAAACACCATGTCCGCGCCGTCCAGAGCCTCGAGAATTTTCTCGGTGTCTTCGAGCGCTGCCTTCCGGCCGACCTCGGGGTTTGCGCCGGCCCCCAGTCCCTTGGTCAACTTGGCACCGAGTTGGAGCTTTACCGGCGCTTGCGACAGCTTCAAGGCTTGTAAATCGGTATTGGCCGCGATGAATTCGACGCCCTCGACCTTGGCGCGAATCATCCGGTTGACCGCATTCGACCCGCCGCCGCCGACGCCGATGACTTTGATCTTCGCGCCGTCTTGCGGCTCTTCGCTAAATGAGACCCGAAGGTTCGATTCCTTTGGTGCCATGCTCCCTCCCCTAGGAAAATGTCCGAAACCGCTCACGCCCCCGCAAACATGCTCTTTAACTTCCCCAGAAAGCCGGTCGGACGCCCTGCTGAAACGCGACGTGTACGCGCCGTGTACAGAACGAGTCCGATCGCTGTGGAATACTCGGGCTGAGAAACTTGTTCGCTCATCTCCGCAAGGCCACGCGGCAGAGCCACGCGCACCGGCAGATTGAAGACGCGCTCAGCCAGCTCCGGCAAGCCCCGCAGATGCGCCCCGCCTCCCGTCAGCACAATGCCGGCGGGGATTTGCGATTCCAATCCGGCGCGGCGCAGCTCATCTCGAACCAAGGCCAAGAGCTCCTGCGCCCGCGGTCCCACGATATCTGCGACCATGCGCGCGAAAATCGTTCGCGACGGGCGGTCACCCACGCTCGCAATCTCGATGGGAACATCTTCGGTGAGCAACTCGCGGAATGCCTGGGCCTGCTCGCGCTTGATTTTCTCGGCTTCGGGGATCGGCGTTCGCAACCCAACGGCCAGATCGTTTGTGAAATGATCGCCACCCACGGGAATCGCCGCCGTGTGCCGCACCACCCCTCCCGCGTAGGCAATGAGCTCGGTCGTCCCGCCGCCCACATCGAGCACGCACGCCCCGAGCTCGCGTTCATCCTGCGTGAGGCAGGCCTCGGCGGAGGCGAACGGCTCGAGCACCGTATCGTCCACACGCACGCCGGCGCGGTTCACAGCGGTTACGATGTTTTGCGTGGCCATACCCGACGCGGTCACTATGTGGACGTTGGCCTCCAACCGCTGGCCGACCATGCCGATCGCATCGCGAATGTTGTCCTGCCCGTCGAGAAAAAATTCCTGCGGCAAAACGTGCAGTACCTCGCGGTCCTCCGGCAGCGTCACGGCGCGTGCAGCCTCGATCGCACGACGCACGTCGTCGCGTTGAATGTCGCGGGGCTTGGCACCCACCGTAATTCCGCCGCGGCTATTCACGCCCCGCACGTGTTTGCCCGCCACGCCGATGACAGCCGATTCTACGGGCACACCCACAATGGTCTCGGCCTCTTCGACGGCCCGCCGAATCGAACTGACGGCGAGGTCGAGATTCACGATCTGGCCTTTCCGCCAGCCCTTT
>Ga0187782_10000204_pt1 | contig 37100 bp, 31 predicted proteins | sample 0715_SJ02_MP15_2_FD_132454 | JGI IMG/M metagenome (GOLD analysis project Ga0187782, IMG submission 132454) | Tropical peat soil microbial communities from peatlands in Department of Meta, Colombia - 0715_SJ02_MP15_20_MG | ecosystem: Environmental > Terrestrial > Soil > Wetlands > Peat | place... | reverse complement strand
GGGTCCACCGTTGCATGCTCGTACCTCCGGGATGGCACGAGATCACGGTCGACCTGTGGTTGTCGATCCCCTTTCTGAAAAGTCTTTTGTTGTCCAATACTTCAACGTGATCGGTGCTCTAGGTGCGCCCGCTGGGCCCGAAGGCGCGGGGAGCCCGTGCAGCCCGTGCAAGGCGTGCCTAGAACTCGGCAGATCCAGGCGAACGTGGGAAGGGAATGACATCCCGGATGTTCTTCATTCCCGTCAGGTACATCATCATCCGCTCGAGGCCGAGGCCGAAGCCGGAATGGGGCGCGGACCCGAACTTGCGGAGCTCGAGGTACCACCAATACGCTTGCTCCGGCAGGCGAAGCTCTCGAAGCCTCGCGACGAGAGCGTCGTATCGTTCTTCGCGCTGGCTCCCCCCGATGATCTCGCCGATTCGGGGAACGAGGACGTCCATCGCTCTCACAGTGCGGCCGTCTTCGTTGAGGCGCATGTAGAATGCTTTGATGTCTTTCGGATAGTCGACAATGACGACGGGCTTCTTGAATTTCTCATCCGTCAAATAACGCTCGTGCTCGCTCTGCAAGTCGGAGCCCCACGACACCGGGAACTCCCAGTTTCGCCCCGCTTCACCGAGCAAGCGAATTGCCTCGGTGTACGTGATCCGTTCGAATTCGGAGTCTCGAACGCGCTCGAGTGTCTCGAGGACGGAGCTGTCGATCCGCTTGTTGAAGAAGTCGAGGTCGGGTCCGCATTGATCGAGCACGCTTGCGATCACGTATTTCAGGAAGTCCTCCGCCAGGGCCACGTCGCTTTCCAGGTCGCAAAACGCCATTTCGGGCTCGACCATCCAGAATTCGGCGAGGTGGCGCGGCGTGTTCGAGTTCTCGGCGCGGAAGGTCGGCCCGAAGGTGTAGATGTTCGCGAACGACAGCGCGAAGATCTCTCCCTCGAGCTGACCGCTCACCGTGAGATACGCAGGCTTGCCGAAGAAATCGCGGGAGAAGTCGACGGTGCCCTGGTCGGTACGAGGCAGGTTCTGAAGGTCGAGCGTGGTGACCCCGAACATTGCCCCCGCCCCCTCGCAATCGGACGCCGTGATGATCGGCGTGTGCACGTAAATGAAGCCGCGCTCCTGAAAAAAACGGTGGATAGCGAACGACAGGGCATTGCGCACTCGGAACACCGCGCCGAACGTGTTGGAGCGCGTCCGCAGGTGGGCAATTTCGCGAAGGTACTCGAGAGTGTGCCCCTTCTTCTGCAAGGGGTAGGACGCGGGATCGGCCCCGCCGAGAACATCGAGGCCGGTGACCTTCAATTCGACGGCCTGGCCCGCGGCGGGGGAAGCGACGAGCGTGCCCGTCGCGCGGACGCATGCCCCCGTGGCGACCTGGTGGAGAACGTCGGCGGCGATCGCTCCTTCGTCGATCAATTGGAGATCCGCGAAAGAGCTGCCGTCGTTGACGTGAATGAAATGGATCCCCTTGCTGTCGCGACGCGTCTTGACCCAGCCGTGGACGACGACGTGCGTGCCGGGAGGGCTCTTGAGCACGTCGCGGATGTAGACACCCGGAATGAGCATGAGCGCAGGCGCGCACTCTACAACGCTTCGTAAATTCATTCCGGCTTGACCGGGCGCGCGCCCCCATCGTACGAAGTCGTGCAGGATGGGGTGAGGGGCGTTGCGACGCAAATCGTTCGAGAGGCGGCGGTGGGACATCGCCGTCTGCACGGTCGCCAGCTCGCTCTGGGGATGCGGTCGCCCGCAGGCGGCGCCCGTGTCGGCGTCGCCCGATTCAGGCGGGTTTGCTGACTCGGCCGTCTCGTCCGACGGCGCCACGTTTGCCGATTCGGGCGGTCCGACGGACGCCGGCGGCCTCGGGGATGCTCCGAGCGCGCTCTCCGGGCCGAGCGCCTTTGCGGTGAACGGCGAGCTGGCGCTCGGGCAAGACCTGCACGCCCAGTGCGGCGAGGCCCCAGGTCCGGAGGGCGGCTACGGTGCGGTCCTCGTGCTGCTCTCCGACGTCGATCTGGCCTACGTGTGCAGCGCGGACGGGGGAGGCCCGTCCAGCGGGCCTGTCGCCGGGCACCAGCTCGTCAAGATCCAGGTGCAGAGCCGCGATTACGCGACGGCGTCGGGGCTCATGGCCGACGGTGGTCCGATTGCCCCGCTGCAGCCGGGCGCCTACGCGATCGGCTTCGAAGACGAGACCGATGACGATCTCTGCATGATCGCTTCCACGGGCGGTTCCGCGCTCGTGGACGTCCTGGGGTTCGACGACGCAGGACTGGCACTGTTGCTTGGCACGGCGGTATCCGGCACGGTGACGCTGAGCGGTTTGACGGACGCCGGGGTCGCGGGGCGCTTCGAGGTTCAGCTGGCCCCCGTGACCTCGGGCGGCGCAATCGCAGTGGACGCCGCGGCACCCTTCAGCGGCCAGTTCACCGCTCCGACGTGCGCCGCGGGCGCGGAGTGACGCGGGTCGCGCGCTCCGAGGGGGCAAGTGGCCGTAGCCGGTCTCGGCAGGGGATCATTGCCATGGCGCCATGGCAAGACCAAAAGATCGCGGGGGATTTTCAGGGCTCGCCGCCCGAGTCGCCCCCCCGAGTCGAACTCTCGAAGCTTTTGTCCTCGTGTCCCCATTTGCGGGTCATGACGAGCGCTCCGAGATTTCGGTCGAGACAAACCAGGCACTTGAGCCGACGCCGCGGCGCGCTTCCCGTCGTCGAGGTTTCAGCGCTCGGTCTGATTGCCTATCTGGTGTCGTGCGGGACGAGCAGCACGAACGGGGCGGCGCCCGGCTCGATGGGGACCGGATCGACCAGTACGGCAGGCGGCTCGGCGACTCTTGACGGTGGCGCGGATGCCGGCGCCTACGCGGGCGTCGAGAACTCGACCACGGCGTGTACCGTGCCCGACCTACCGGGCTACAACGCCCTGGCGGTCGACTCGAGTCTGCCCGACCCGTTCATGTCGCTCGACGGCACGCGCATCACGAGCACGTCTCAGTGGACCTGTCGGCGCGCGGAGATCATGGCCCAGGCGCAGCTCTACGAGCTGGGGACCAAGCCGCCGAAGCCGTCGATGGTGAGCGGATCGTTCGCACCAATCACGAATTCCGACGCCGGGGTCAACGGCGCCATCACGGTCAACGTCTCCGAAGGGGGCAGCTCGACGTCCTTCACCTCGACGGTGACGTATCCGACCACCGGTACCCCGCCCTATCCGGCGATGATTGGCATCGACGGCATCGAGATCGGCCCCGCCGAGCTTCAGGCGTTGGGCGTCGCGCTCATCACGTTCCCCGCGTCCACCGTCGCCCAGCAGGACGACACGTCCTCGCGCGGCCTGGGAAGCTTCTACGACATCTACGGCAGCGACGCGTCGGCGGGGGCGATGATGGCGTGGGCCTGGGGGGTGAGCCGCCTCATCGACGTGATCGAGCAAACGCCTTCCGCGCAGATTGACCCCGCGCGTCTCGGCGTGACGGGGTGTTCGCGCGACGGCAAAGGCTCGCTCATCGTCGGTGCCTTCGACGAGCGCATCGCTCTCACCATTCCGCAGGAGTCCGGGTCCGGCGGTGCCGCGAGCTGGCGAATCTCCGACTATCAGCTCGCCAATGGAACGGTGGTTCAGACCTTGTCGGAGATCGTGACCGAGAACGTGTGGTTCGAGAGCTCGTTCGTCCAGTTCGCCAATTCGTCCGACAAGCTGCCGTTCGATCACCACATGATCGAGGGCCTGGTCGCCCCTCGCGCCCTGCTCGTCATCGAGAACACATCGCAGGTATGGCTCGGCAACTACAGCACGTTCAACAACTCCATGGCTGCGCACCTGATCTGGGATGGCCTCGGCATCCCCGATCACATGGGCGTCTCGCAGAACGGCGATCACGCCCACTGCGTTTGGGATGGCTCGCAGCAACCCGAGGTCACCGCCTACGTGCAGAAGTTCCTGGTGGGTGGGGGGACGGCGGATACCACGGTGCTCAAGACCGACGCGGCGACGTACTGCCCCGAGAGCATGACGTGCACGGCCTATGGATTCGATCAGGCCCGCTGGGTGAACTGGACCGTGCCCACGCTGCAGGGTGCACCCGCGTACGACATGGATGCTGCGGTGACCGGGTATTATCCGGACGCGACTCTGAGCGAAGCGGATGCCACCACCGGGACCGATGGCAACGCCGATGCGCCCGCCGAGGGACCGGGTGCCGCGGAGGCCGCGGAGAACGACGGCTTTGCCGCGGCCTCCGATGCCCAGGAGACGGACGCCGGCGCCGAATGAGCTGAAGTGCTCACTGCGTCGGCGGGAGCACGCAGATGTTGTTGTCGCACGTCAGTGTGCAGCAGTCCTGATCGGTGTGGCAATTCGCCCCCCGTGAGAGGCACGCGGAGCTCGGCTGCTTGCTGGTCGCACCAGGAGGTTGCGTCCACGCCGAACACGACGCGACGACGCCGCCCACCACGAGGGGTACGGTCGCCCTGAGGAATCGTTTCATTGCCAGGCCGTGTCGCAAACGCGGTGCCACGACGAATCACGGACGAGGTATCACGACGGGCTGTGGCTCGACGCGAGGCCCTCTCGGGCGGCGCCACTGCGCTCGACCTCAGAATTGGCTACTGACCAGGGTCCGACACGACTCGGAGGTCTTGCACGGCGAACGTGATCGATGGTTCGGGCGAGTCCGGTGCAGTCCCCTGAGGGTGGGCGGCGCCGAATGCCAGAAACGTGTCGCCGGGCGACAGATCGATCGGTCCAAAGTGAACACGAGCTCGATGACTCTCGGGCAAAGAGAATCGCCGCGTCAAGTCCGGGGAGCGGACCGTCAGCACCACATACGCCGGTGCGATCAGCTCGAAGTCGACGGCGATGCGGCGATTTTCCGTGAGGGGATTGTGCAGCGTCATGCCGGCCGAGGCTGACGCCCATCGCCACGTGCGCCGTTCCAAATGCTCGGGGCCGCGCCAGCCGAACGTATAGGCGCACGTGATCCGGTCGAAGAAGGTCGTCTGCTCGGTGGCCGTGGCCCCTTCCAGGGGCGTCGACGCCGAAAGAACGGTGAGGTTCCCGGCCACAAGGAGCGCGATGCCTGCCGGCCCTCGCGGGGCGAGCACGTTGAACGCGAGGGTCAGAGGGAGCAGCGTGCGCGGGACCGCCGTGATTGCATCGCTCCACGGGACGGGGTCGAGGAAGAGCGCGAGCAGCGCGAAAGGCGCCGCGAGCCGCCACCACGGACGCTGCGGCTGCGGCCGGGCGATCACGTAGCCGACTTGCACGAGGAGGGCCACGATCACGCAAGCATCGTCTCGGACCGCGGCGATACCCCTTTGTCGATAGACGGAGAGAACCTGTCTGCATTTGTCGAGACAAGCCACGAGTGGGATCCCGATTGCGGCGACGCCCCGGCTTGCCATCGCACCGTAGTGCACGGAAACGGTGGCTTGCCACAGGGCAGCCGGAAGGATGCATGCCCCGCCGACGAGCAGCGCGCGCGGCCACGCATCGCGCCCGGATCGCGGGAGGCAGGCCGCCGCCGTCAGAGCGCTCATCTCGCGGACGAGACCCGCGGCTCCAAGCAAGAGCGCTGCCGGCCAGCGCCGGTTGAGTTCGAGGCCGCGCATGCCAAGTGCGATGAGCAGAAGGGCCGGCCCGTCGGTCAGGCTGCGCGTGACGCTCGTGAGCACGCCCGCCCCGAACATCGTGCCTGTCCACCGCAGCAGATTGTCGACGTTGGTAGGAGGAAACCACCATCGCGCGGTTGCCCACGCGAGGATCAGCCAGCACACGACGTTGGACAGCGCATAGGCGGTCAGGACCCATGCCGGCTGACCCAGTCCGGCCAGGTGCGCGAGCAATGGAAGAAGGATGCGTCCAGTCCGGTACGCGGGCAGATCGAGCGCGGTCCGCAGCTCGGGATCGAATGGACTCCTGGCCGCCGCGACCTGCGCATAGAACTGGCCGTCGTATCCGTCCGAATTCCGATACGTGTAGAGGGGCAGCGACTGGATTCGGGCAAGACGACGCGGAGCGAAGCGATCTCCGAAGACGATCAGCGGGGTGTAACCCGTCTTCGCGTCGCGGAAGCTCGCCACGTGCAGCAGCAACGAAGCCGCAAGCGCCGCGTAAACGAGCGCGATCGGGCGCTGCATGAGCCGCCGAGCGAGCGATCGTGCCCAGTCGCTGTTCGGCATCGATTTCCCGAGCGTGCCCGACGCAGCGTCTCTCCGCCACTGCCCGCCGTCACGGGACGCTTTGCCACGCGGGAGCGTGCGCGCTGCCCGCTCGCGGCTGCCCATCTTCCGGCGGTCCCGTGTACGGGCGCTCCCACTCCCACGTCGAGGCCCCGGGCTGGGATTGCCCCACCTGCGGGTCGTGTCGCTCCGGTTCGGCCGCCTGAGTCGTGAGCGGATACGGAGGCATCATCGGGTCGTATCTCCAGTGGCAGTTCGCGTGCCGTCGTCTCGCTCCTCCTGCGGTTCTTGCTCCGGCGGTTTTTTTGCGCACGACCGTCGAAGCGACAGTGCCGCTCACCGACGATTTTGTTGAGCTTCGGGGTACGGGCGGTCGGCACCTCTTTTCGCTGAACCCTCACCGCATCCGCTCGTCGGGCCGCGAGGACTGAGGGCCGTTCGAACAGGTTCCCCTCCGATGCAGCCTCTCCACTTCTTCTGCGCCTGCGCGCCGCGAAACCACCCTCGTGCACTCGTTCGGCTGATTGCCGGCGTTTCGGTCGCCGTCGGCCTGGCTTGCGGAAGCTCGGGCTCACCGACGGGTGTGTCGAGCGGCGAGGGGGCGGCACCATCCGGGTCCAGCGGATCGCACGGCTCGGGCGTTTCCACCGCCGGGTCCGCCGCCAGCTCGGGCAATTCGCCGGGCGGCTCGAGCTCCACGAGCTCGAACGCCTCGCAGTCCTCCAGCTCGACGACTCACGGCGCGGGGTCGTCCTCGAGCAGCACGTCCTCGAGCAGCATGTCCTCGAGTAACGCGTCGTCGAGCGGCAGCTCGTCGGCCGCCTCGTCGAGCAGCTCGTCGTCTTCGAGCGGGGCGCTTCCGGGGGACATCGCGGCGTCGGCGGATACGCCCGTCGTTGCAGCGCACAGCCTGACGCGGGCCCTCTTCGCAGCCTACAGCGGGAGGCTTTTCCAGGTCCGCCGCGCGTCCGACGGCACGACGCACGACATCGGCACCGCGAGCACCGGCGGGCAGGTGGACCTGGCCACGCTCAGCTCATTTTGCGCGGGTACCACGTGTTCGGTGTCGATCCTCTACGACCAGACCGCCAACGGCAACGACCTCAAGTCCGGCTTGGTCCTGGCCGCGGCAACGACGGACAATGGACCGGCCACGGCGAACAACGAGCCGGCGGTCCAGTACTGGGCGACATCCAACGGGACTCAGCTGCCCATGGCCGTGACGTTGAACGATGACAACCAGCATCCGGGCGGCCAGTGGCTGAGAAACCGGAACGCCACCCGCGCGATCCCCACAGGTTCGCAAAGTCAGACCGAGTACATGGTCGTGCACGCAGCGTATGTCGGTGGGCAATGTTGTTACGACTACGGCAACATGGAAAATCACATCAGTGACGACGGCCCCGGGACCATGAACGCGCTTTACTTCGGCAACAGCAACAGCTGGACTCAAGGAGCGGGAGCCGGCCCGTGGGCGATGGCCGACATGGAGAACGGGCTCTTCGCGGGCGGGGGGAGCATCCAGGATCCCAACAACGGCAATGGACTGAACGTCAACGCCAGCGACCCGTCGATCAAGTACTCGGGCAACAACATCGCGAGCGTCCTGACCAAAACCAACGGGACGAGCACGTGGGAGCTCAAAGTGGGTGACGCGGCGACCGGTGCGCTGCAGACGGCGTGGAGCGGCTCCCTGCCGACCGTCTTGAATCCGACGTCGTACATTCCGCTTCATCAAGAAGGCGGGTTGTCGCTGGGCGAGGGCGGAGACGGATCCAACGATTGCACGGGCGCGTTCTCGGAGGGGGTCGTCATCGCCGGCGAGACCACGGACGCGACGGACGATGCGATCCAGACGAATCTCAACGCCGTCTACGGACAGTGAGCGGCGTCCTCGAATGGCCGCCCGCCTCACCGGGCGCTCGGTCGCTCGGAGCGGCAGAGGTCGCGCCGCGACGTATCCGGGGCTCTACGAGGCCGCGCCGACGAGCTTCTCGAGCTTGGTCATCAGGTCCGGGTAGTCCTCGATCGCATACACGTTGGCCGTCCAGACGCGCTCGAACTTGATGCCTGCGCTCCGCAGGGCTTCGCGGACCGCTTCGGCGTCCGGCGCTTCGAACTCACAGATCAAGCGGAGTCGGTCGAGCGACAGCGAGCTCCGGCGCCAGAGCGCGCTGCGCACCTGCATGCAGGGATCGAGTTTCTTCGAAAACTCAGCGTAACGCTCGTCCGTGAGTGGCTCCGAGAATGCTTGCTCCACGATCACCCTTGCCATCGGTCACCTCCTTGCGTGGATTGTCCCCGGCCACCGGCTGGACGAGCCGGTTCGCCGGGGCGCGTCATGCTCAGGGCTGCAGCGAGCCCCTGAACCGGATCAAATCCGTCTTGCCGCTCATGTTCCTGTTCGCTGTTCCCTCGACCGCGCTTCCCTTGATACCGCCCTTCCAGTCCATCGTCGTTCCCGACGGATGTTTCGCGAGCGCGTGGAAGGCGAGCTGATCGCTGTCCGCTTGCACAACGTAGGGGGACCACTGGGGAAAGCCGAGCGCGGTGCACGCGGTCGATTCGAAGTTTCCGTGATCGAACCGCAGGGTGTCTTTCACCGGGGTGCTGTCGGGGATCTCGAGCGTGACGTCGAACGAGCGCCCGTCGAGGGTCGCCGGATCGGCGCGGGCAGCCGGGATCGGCATCGCCGCTGGCGAGCTGGCGGCGGCCCCGCTGCAGCCGACGAGGCAACCGATGAGCGCAAGAACGAGCCGATGGGGATGCTGTTTCATCGGCGCACCTCGAGGATGATGTTGAACGGTGTCTCCGTCGCTCTGCGGAACCTCGTGAAGCCGCCCCCGCGGATCGCGACGTCGCGAAGGCGCGCCTCTCCCGCCTGCGCGCCCAGGGCCGGGCCGTGGTGCGCGAGCGAGTGGGGGATGCAGAGCAGCGTCGAGGCCGAGTAGAAGACGCGGCCCACCGGGTTGTGGTTGCCCTCCGGCCGATCGGCCGCGAAGGGCTCCACGATCATCCAGGTGCCGTCGGCCGCCATGGTTTCGCGCACGTGACGTGCGGCGCCTACCGGGTCCTCCATGTCGTGGAGGCAGTCGAAGTGCGCGACGAGGTCGTAGCCGGCCCCAGGATAATCGGTCGACTTGGCGACCTCGAACGTCACCCGATCTGCGACGCCGGCGCGCTCGGCGCGATCCCGCGCCATGACGACGGATCGATCGTGCGAGTCGAACCCGACGAAACGCGACTCGGGAAACGCCTTCGCCATGAGGATCGTCGACGCGCCCAGCCCACAACCGACGTCGGCCACACTGGCTCCGCGCTGCAGCTTCGAGACCACGCCGTCGAGCGCCGGCAGCCACGTGCTCACCAGGTTGCCGAGGTATCCGGACCGGAAAAAGCGCTCCGTCCCCTCGAACAGGCAGGGGTGCTGCGCTCCCCAGGCGATGCCCTCTCCCGAGCGGAAGTTATCGGTCATCCGCTCCTCGCCGTGCCACATGGCCGCCGTCACATGGAAGAGGCCCGGCACCGAGGCCGGGCTCTGTTCGTCGGCCAGCGCGAACGCTTGCTCCGGCAGCAACGAGAAGCGTTCGGATGCGGCGTCGTAGGCGACGTACCCGCCGGCGGCCTGGGCGTTCAGCCACTCGCGAACGTAGCGCTCCGTCGTTCCGGTTCGCCGGGCGAGATCCGCCGGTGTCATCGCCCCGCCTTCCGCCATGGCCCTGTAGAGGCCGAGCTTGTCGCCGATGACGACGAGGGCGGCGCTCATCGCGGCGCCCACGTCCCCCACGACTTTACCCAGAAATTCATTCAACTTCTTCTCGTCGATCTCCATGGTGTTCTCCTTTGCGCCGGCCGCCACGGGTCGGCACAAGGAGGAAAGTGCGCGTCCACGGTTGGAACGAACGTTGAAGCCCGCGTTGGAATTACAGACGCACTCCGATCCGGTCGGCGGCGGCGCTGACCGCCGCACGCGCGCGTGCACTCAGAGCGCCGCCCGACCAGTCGGACGCGCAGCCGCCAAGACATACGAGGGCGTCGGCGCGATCGCCGCGATCGAGCGCCAGCAGCGCCAGGCGCGCTCGAGCCACGGCGGCTTCGCTCTTCTGTCCCACCGCCTCGGCGAGGGAGAGCGCTTCTTGCGAGCGTGTTTTCGCCTCTGCGGTGCGTCCGCCCCTTGCATCGTGGATCGCGAGGGCGTTCAGCATGTATGCAGCCTGCGCTTTGCTGTCCATGTCCCGAAGGGTTCGCAGCGCGACCTCGGCTTCCGAGGACGCACCGGGATTGGAAAGCTCGAGGTGGGCGAGGGCTTGCAATGCTCGCGCGAAGGGCCCCTCGCTGCCCTCCGAGAGCTTGGCTACAAGAGGCTCGAGGGCCCGGCATCGCTCCAGCGCCTCCTCCGGTCGCCCGCGCTCGAGCGCGAGCCTCGCCATCCTCGTCATCGCTTGCGATCTCGTCCAATGGTCGCCATCGATTTCCGCGAGCTCGGCGGCGCGTTCGAGGAGCGGAAGGGCTCGTTCGTGCTCGCCCTCGAAAGCGAGCAGCAGCGCCTTTCCATAAGTGACTTCGAGCGCCGTGCGACCCGTCGGCACCGGGCCGAGGGATTCCGCCTCGCGCAGAAGCTGGCTGGCCTGCGCCAGGTCGCGCTCGAGGCTCGCGAGGCATCGGCCCGTATTCGCGAGCTGCAGCCGCCGCGTGTCGAGATCGGCCGCTTGGCTGGCCCCGGCGGCCTCGAGGCTGCGCGCGCGGGCGTTGACCAGATCGCCGCTCTCGTGGTGTACGAACGAGAGCAGGTAGAACGATCGCGCGGCTTCGTTCGACATGCCGTGCTTGCCCGCGAGCTCCGCCACGCGCACGAGCTCGTTCTCGAGCTCTCGGGAGCGCTTCAACCACTGGTTGGACCGCACCTGGATGGCCAGGAGTGCAACCCGCGCCCGAATGGCTCTTTCGGGCGCCAGGCGGCTCACGTGCTGCAGGCCGCTGCCCGCGAGTCGATTCGCATCGGCGTACGCGAAGAGGCGCAGGCACCGTTCTCCAGCGACGACGTAAGCCCGAGCGGCAAGCTCACTGTCGCCCGCGAGAGCCGCGTGGTGCGCGATGTCGGCGGCGAGGGCGCCCTCGTCGTCGCGGGTCGCGTCCAGCGTTCGCGCAATGTGCTGGTGGACCCATCGGCGGCGCGGCTCGCTCATCGCCCGATACGCGGCGCGGCGGACCAGATCGTGGGCGAAGTCGTAGCCGGAGCCTCCCGCGCCCGCCGCGGTCGCGCGCAGGACGCCGTGTCGCTCCAGCTGCTCGAGCCCCGCGAGTAGCTCGCGCGCGGGCAACGACGTGAGGGCTGCGAGAGGTTCGATCGAGAACGCGTGGCCCAGGGCGGCGGCCCACGGCAAGAGCTCGGACGCGCGCTCCCCGAGCTGCGAGAGCCGTTCGGTCAGGATCGCGTCGAGTGTGTTCGTGGCGGCCGATCCGTCCCCTTCGCGCACGGCGCGTGCAAGCTCGATCGAGTAAAGGGGGTTGCCCCCACCCTCGGCGAAGATCCGTCCGGCGTCGACCCGGTCGTCGACGGCTCGCACGAGCTTGCGGACGGCGGATTCGTCGAGCGGCGACAGAGGCACGTGGACGAGCCGGCCTTCGCGCTCGAGCGCGCGCCGCAGCGCCATGGCCCGTTGGTTTGCCTCGAGCTCGGACGCCCGCGCCGCGCAGACGAGGAGCACTCGCGAGCTCCTCTCGTTGCTGCGGGCCACGTAATGGAGCAAGGCCACCGACGCCTCGTCGAACCACTGCAAGTCATCGAGGGCGACGACCGTCGGTCCATGGGCTGCGCCGGGAGCGACGGGGACGCTGCGGGCGCTCGTATCGCCGAGGAGCTTCGCGACCGCCGCGAACAGCCGGTTGCGATCGGCGCCGGACTGCGACGCGCCCAGCTCGGGAAGCAGCGAGGCAAGCTCGGTCCTGAGCGAACCCTCGATGCTCCCAGCCGGCAGTCCGCGCAGGGCATCGATCCACGCCCCGTAAGGCCGAACCATCTCGGCTTCGAACGCGCGGCCAGAGAGCACAGTTGCCCCCAGCGTGGCAGCCTGGTCCGCGGCCTCTTCGAGCAGCCGTGTTTTGCCGATTCCAGGTTCCCCCGAAAAAAGAAGGACCCTGCCGCCGGAGCCCGCCGTGGCGTCCCGCAAGGCGGCTGCAATCATCGCTCGCTCCGCGTCCCTCCCGACGAGAGACGCGCGGGCCGCCATCGCCGGAGAGGCACGTTCCTGTCTGCTCTGCGGCGCGGAGCTCGCCGGCACGTGAGCGATCGCGCCACGCATCGCCTCGAGCTCTCGAGAGGGCCGCGTCCCGAGCTGCGCGTGAAGAATCCGCTTGCAACTCTCGTACTGCCGAAGCGCCTCCGCCGGGCGTCCGAGCTCTCCGAGCAGTCGCATGACGGCGATGTGCGCGCATTCAGCCAGCGGATCGATCGCCACGTGCATGCGCGCGTACGCGAGAGCCGCAGCGGGCTCGGCGGCGAGCCGCTCGACCAGGTTCGAAACGACGGTCGTGCGAGCCTTGCGGGCCGCCTCCCGCTCGGCGACGCACCACTCGTGGTAGCGGTAGCATTCTGGAAGGTCGAGACCTTCCAGAAGCTCGCCCGCACAGAAGCGCGCGGCCTCGCGAAGGACTTCGAGCGGCGCTTGGGCCCCAGCGTCCGCCGCCTCGAGCACCGAAAGCAGATCGACGGCCGCGCCCTGCGTCTCGAGCGCGACGTGATCGCGGTCCGCCACGAGGCGTGTGACGTTGGCCTCGTCGAGCAGCGGACGAATCTTGGTGAGGCTCCAGCGGAGTGCAGCCCGCGGGTCGTCGGGCCCTTCCCAGAACAGCTCGCAGAGCCGCTGCCTGGGCTGTGGCCGCCCGCGGACAACGAGGAGGTAGCCGAGCAGGGCGCGCGTCTTCTTGGATGCGGGGAGCGCGAGGCTCTTGCCGCCGCGGGCGATCTGAAGCTCCCCGAGGACCTGGATTTGGAGCGGATGCCCAGCCATGCCCCGTGACCCCCTCGCAGAACCGACAGGGTAGCCGGCTCGCAGCGCGAGAGCGAAGCATACCGACACGAGTCGAGCCGGCGGGCTCGTTCACACGCGCGCGGCAATCAGGCGTGTGCCCCAGTCATGCAGCACGATCCCGTCGGGCCCCCGGCGCGCGTCGAACGCGGCCTCCAGATCGCCGCGCAATGCCTCGCGCAGCTCTTCCGGCACGAGGCACAAGAAGTTTCCGAACGAGCTCGATTCGAGCATGTCGACGACGTCCTTGCCGGTGCGAAGGCTCCTCGATCGCGTTCCCACAGAGACCTCCACCAGGTCGAGCCCGGCGGCCATCACCATCGAAATGAGCTCCGTGGTCGTGTGCCCTCGACGGGCGAGCGCAAACGCAGAGAGGTCCACGCGTGGCGCGTACGGCTCGCGACGCAAGATGGGAATCAGCACCGCCGCCACCGTTCCGGCCTCGAGAAGCTCTCGCGGAAGCGTCGACGCTCCGACTCGCCCGCCAGGCCGAAGCACGCGTCGGATCTGGGCGAGCGCTCTCGGCTTGTCGCTGACCCAGTGCAAGACCGCGGAGAGGCAGACGATATCGAAGCTCTCCGGGGCGAACGCGCCGAGATTTTCGGCCTGACCCACCTCGAACTCGATACCTACCCCGCGCGTGCGCGCAATCGCGACGCGCTCCGGCAGGGGGTCGATGCCGGCGACACGGCCCGCAGCTCCCACCCGTTCGGCAATCCAGCACGCCAACCTTCCCGTGCCGCAGCCCACGTCGAGGACGTGCTCGCCCGACTTCAGCCCGAGCCGATCGAGCAGTCGCTTTCCGCTCTCGAATTGAAAGTCGCTGAGACGGTCGTAGGTCTGCGCGAGCAGCGGAGTGTCGTGCGCGAACGAAGTCGTCACGCGAGGAGTGCTACAAGCGTTCGCCGCTGTCGTCCAGGACCGCCCCCAGGCGTGCGAGACCTGGTGCCACGTGCCAGCTCTCGAGGCGGCACAGCGACTCGGCCGTCACACCAGGCGCCGCGAAGCGTGGGCGTTTTGGGCGCGCACCCGCGCGTCCGGAGGCGTGGCGCGACGCGTGCCTTGTACGCGGTCGTGCGTCGCTTTCTTGCTTTGCTTCTCATCCCGCCGTCGCTCGCGAATTGCCGGGTGCCGGTGCAATGCAGTCTGGTTGTGGCGTCCGAGGTCGACATCAACGCACACCTCGCCCTCACACCCGACGCCCTCTCGGAGGCGACTTTTACTTTTTGCCGGAACGCAGCCTGCGCCAGCGGAACTGTCGGCTCGGTTTTGGTTCCCGACTCGGGCACGGCCAACGACGGGACCTTCGATCTCGACGGCTCGCTTCCCGACGTTTCGATTTTTCTCGACAACGAGCTCGACGGTTACACAGAGGTCCAGTTCTATTTGCCCATCGACAATGTGGCCGTCGCGAACGGTGACACGTATCGCGTGACGATCACCGACGCCGCAGGGGCGACGCTCATCGACGTGAGCCGGCCGGCCATTTACGACAACATGGAAACCTGCGGAACTTTCTCGAAACAGCTGCGAATGGACCTCTATCCGACGAGCGCATCGGGCGTCGCCTGCAGCAACGCAGTTTGCAATGCGGGGGTCGACGTTACCGGTACTTTCGACACGTCCGACTTCACGACGCCCGTCCACGTCGTCCTCTGTCGCGATGAAACCCTGTGCGCGACCGGAAGCGGCTACCTTTCCGGGTTGACCACGTCGAACGTTCAGAGTTTCAGCGGACTGGACGGCGATTTCTTGGGGAGCGTCACCCTGCAGAAGAGCGGCAGCGCGATCGCGTACGATGTGCATTCCATCGAGGACACCGCCGCGCTTCACGACGGCGACGTCTACGCCCTGACGATCACTCAGGGCACCAGCACCCTCGTCAGCGGGCAGGCCACGGCCACGTACACGACGACGTTTCCGAACGGTCCCCCGTGCGATCCGGTGGGATGCCACGACGCAACACTCTCGGTTCATTGACCCGCTCGACACGGATCCGCGTCCGGCCTAAGCGGCGCCATGGAACGGCGCTTTACGGAAGCAGCGCCGACCGAATCACCCCCCCGGCGCCGCCGTCGGCCGCAACACCGCCGTCGGCGCTCACCCCTGCTTCGAACCATACGAGCGAGCTGCCGCAGATGGCGAGGTTCGATGGCACATCGGCGGCCGCCTGGCTGAGCGCCGGAGCGCGAAGCTGGGGAGTTCCGCCGCCCACTGGCACGGTGTAGACGCCGCTCACTCCGTTGACGCGGTCCCCCCAGTAGACGTTGGTCCCGCTCGAGGCGACCATTTGCACGCCGGTCCAGGTCTGGCCGCTGACGGACGCGATCGTCGACGCCGTCTGGGGAGCAGGATGCGCCGCCGCTTTCCGGAGAGACGAGCTCGAGGCGGGACCCACGACCCAGTAGAGGAATGCGCCGTCCGTCGTCAGGCTCTGTGCCCCCGTTTCGCCGGTCGAGACGTTGCCGGTCGTCATGTTGGGGTCGGCGGATGTGTAAAAACTGACCACGTCGTTCGCGACGTCGGACCAGAAAACGGCGTTGGCTGCCGCCGCCATCGTGCTGCCGGGCTGGCCGCTCGTGCCGGGAACCACGGTCGTGGCCGAAGAGCTGCTGAGCGTGGTCTGTGCAATGTCGTACGTCGTGCTGGAGGCATTGACCGCTGCGTAGAACGTGGTGCCCTGATTGGCCATGGCCACGGGCTGCGCCCCGTAATAGAAGACGACTAGCTCGGCTCCCGAGTTCGCAGCGCCCGCGGTCGCCGTGAAGAGTTGCACTTGCTCGCCTCCCCAGTCGAGCGTGTAGGCGACGCTCGTCCCCGAGACCCCGACGTTGACGGCGGGTCCCGTAGGGCTCTGCGGCGACAGCAGGATGGGAAAGCCTCCCGCGAGACTCACCTGGTAAACCGTGGCGTCCACGCCCGCTCCCGTACCGTTGACCCAGTAGACGTTGGCCCCGTCACAGGTCAGCGATTGGACCGTTCCGAGTGGAGACCCGGCATGCACCATGGTTGGCTGACAGAAGCCACCGCTGCAGGTGGCCGAGCCGCACTGCTGGCCGCAAGCTCCACAGTTGGATGGATCGGTCGCCGTGTCCACGCACGTCATGGCACCCCCGTCTGCGCACGCCTTGTAGCCCGCATTGCAGTTGGCCATGCACGCCGCGGCGTTGCACGCCGGGGACGCGTTCGCTGGAATCGTGCAAGCTGCGCACGTGCCTCCGCAGCAGGCTCCGCCGGTGCAGCGTGTGCCGTCCGCCATGCCTTGACACGAACCGACGAGCGTCGTGCAGCTCGCGTCGCAAGCGCACCCCCCGTCGGACCCGCACGCGACACTTTGCGCATCGGCGGCAGCATCTGCGGCCACTGACACCGTGCCGTTGCCTCCGGACTGGCCGCCCACGGACGCGTCGCCCAGAGTGTCCGTCCCCGTCGCGAAGTTCCCCAGGATCGACGTGCACCCCAAGAACAGAATTCCGACGCACAAGCCGATCGCCCCAGAAGAAAATGCACGCATGCCAATCTTCGAGCGTGCCAAATGAGGCTGAGCTTCGCAAGACCGTCCCCCGCTCCGGGTGCGACAACGTGAGCGCTCGAGGCACGTCGGTGTCTGGCCGGCCGCCGGCTGCCACGCATGCCTCCCGGACGCCTCGCGAACGGTCATGCGAGGGCACGGTACCGGAAGTTTCGGTATTTCACCTCGCCGGCCCCCGCGGCGTACAGCGCGGGCCGCAGGCTCAAGAACCCGCCGGCCACGTTGTGGTGATAGCCGGAGACCTCGAATTGCATCCAATGCTTCGTCCACGTGCTGCCGTCCGAGCTGTGCCACGTGGTGATGACGTGCCGGTCGTTGCGGAGCCGCAAGAAGAAGCGAGACGAGATCGGTTCGGGTCGATCGAACTCGAACGTATCGCCGTACCGATGCTCGAGCAGACGTCGGCGGGAAAAACCGAGCCCGGCGAACAATCGCTCGCTGTAGAACACGAGCAATCCAGCTGACGAGTCTCCGGCCGTCTCGATCTCGACCTCCACCTCGTAGGCGTGATCGCCGCAGACGAACGCCAGCGGGGAGCAATCCTTCGGCGTCGTACCGAGCGCCTGAACGACGAGGGCCCGGTCCTCGTAGCGATGGCGCGGTCGGCCATCTACGGGCGGGCGAAAGAACGCCCATTGCATTCCGAACTTGTCCGTCGAGAAGTCGTCCGACAATGCGAAGCCATGGGGCCCTGTCTCGCCTCCCTCCGGGATCGCGATCGGGCGGGCGACGTCGACGATACCGGCCTTGACCCATCCGTCCTCGGTCCAGGTGACCGGTTCGAGCAGTGTCTGACGCCCAAGATTGTAAAAGCCGTTCTCGTACGCGTGGTAGAGCAGATACCAGTGCCGGTTATCCGGCCCTTCGACGAGCGTCGCGTGACCCTTGGACCACCAGGCTTCGTCAGCCGAGCGCGTGCGCACGATGGGATTGTACGGTGAGTTCTCCCAAGGACCTTCCAGGCGCTTCGACCTTGCCATGATCACCATGTGGCTCGTCGGCGGTCCGGATGTACCGCCCTCGGCGAGCACCATGTAGTAATACTGGCCGTGACGAAGAATTTTGGGACCTTCCTGTGCAAAGCACTCCACGTCCCACTCGGCGGGATACCTCCAGCCTTCGTAGACTTTGCGCACCGGACCTGCCACGGCGAGGCCGCTCTCGTCGAGCGCAACCATCGCGCCGCCGCTCATGAAGAGGAAACGCCGACCGTGGTGATCGACTGCATGTCCGGGATCGATGTTGCCGATCTGCAGGTCGATGGGGTCGCTCCATGGCCCTCTCACGTCATCGGCGTGGACGACCATGTTCGTCGTTCCATGCGAGCCGAGCGCCGGGAAGTAGATGTAGTAGCGATCGGCGTGCTTCGTCAGGTCCGGCGCCCAGACCGTTCCGACGTTCCGCCGCAGCGCGGGACCGATAGGTCGCCAGTTCACCAGGTCACGCGAGTGCCAGATGAGAAGCCCCGGTGTGCTGTCGAACGACGAGTGCACCATGTAGTAGTCGGGCCCGTCCTTGAGCACCGATGGATCGGGGTGGTCGCCCGCCAGGATCGGGTTCAGAAAGCGTCCGTCGCCGAGGTCGGGCTTTCGCTGGCCGTCCAGCCCACGGCACGGTGACGCCGGTCGCAGCATCGACATGACCGCATCCCTCCTTGAACGCCTCGAAAACTAGCACGTACGCCGCGTATCCCCGCGGATAGGCCGCCCCTTCGGAGGCGGCGGTACCGATTTCGCCGTCCGCTCGGATGACGCGCGCCTCGATCGCTCGTATAGCGAGCTTCTACCAAGGAGATGCCGCCATGATCGAACGCCGACACCCCAACGTGTTGAATCTCTCCGAGGCTCCTTCCCGTTCGCAGGAGAAAGGCTCCAAGTTCGGCTTCGTCGGCAAGAACCTCGGGCAGGCGACCGGCGCGACGGGAATAGGCTGCAGCTGGTACGAGGTGTTGCCCGGGCGTGCCGCGTTCCCGTCGCACTACCACTGTGCGAACGAGGAGGCGCTTTACGTCCTGGAAGGGGAGGGGACCCTTTGCGTCGGCAAGGACACGGTCGCGCTGCACGCGGGAGACTACGTCACGTTCCCACCGGGCCCCGCCCACACCCACAAGCTGACGAACACCGGCGCGGTGCCGCTCCGTTACCTGTGCATGTCGACGTTGAAGGGCGGCGCAGAGGTAGTGGGGTATCCGGACTCGAACAAGATTGCCGCTGTCGGCGTGCCGGCAGGGTGGCGTTTTCCCGAGCCGGGGTGGGTGCGCCTCATCGTGCGGGCGGACACCTCCTCGCTCGACTACTACGATGGGGAAGACGTGGGGTGAGCACCTCGCGCGCGCCGGCTTCCTACCGTGGCGGCGCCGGGCTCGATTCCGCGCAGAAGCCGTCGATGCACTCGGCGAGCGGGTCGCAACAGTTCGACGATTGAACGCACTTGTCGCCGTCGGCCGCGCACGTGGGTGTGGCACTTCCGCAAACGAGGCCGCCCCCGTCTCCGAGCGGCTGGCAGTACCCACCGCAGCATTGATCGCCCTCGGTGCACGATTGCCCGTCGACCTCGCACGGATTGAGGACCCAGAAGCCGCGCGCGTTGCCCGCCTGGATCTCTTGCGCCGGAAGGTAGAACGCCGGGTGGCTCGGATCCGTGCCCGGCGCGGCGTTGAGATCGATGGCCGCGACCCAGAGCTTCTTGGTCGTGATTTCGGTCGCGTTGTCGTAATAGCGAGGGTCGCTACTGAATGGATCGATCGTCGCGACACTGCCATAGAGCCGGCGGCTCGTGAAGATGACCCATGCGTAGCCTCCGGACGCGGCCGGATTGACCGTGGGCTCATAGTTCAGCGTGGCGTCGTCGGTGTGGTTCGTCGACGCGTTGACGGGCAGGTACGAGGTGCCGTCGGGGTTGTAACCGTTGAGCGCGTCGAGCCGATGCTGGGTCGCCGTCGCCAGGTCGGTCCACCAGATTTCGCCATGAACGTTGCCCGTGCCAACGTACGGCTGGTAGGACGAAGACGAGCAGGCACCGAGCTGCAATTGAACGAGCAACGCGTCGTTCGTCGGCAGAAACGACGGAAAGCCGACGCACTCGGCCGATCCTGCGTCTCCGCTCGAAGGCAGCGTGAAGACGTTGCTCGCCCCGGTCATCGCCGGGCCCGTGGAATCGAAGCTCATCGCGACGACGTGGGTGCCGTCTCCGGTGAGCCCCTGGAGAGTGCCGGATACGTGCGTGAAGGCAACGTGGCTGCCGTCGGGAGAGAAGGCAGGCGTGGCGCCGATGATGCCGCTCGGTAGACCCGAAACGGTCAACGCGGTCGCCGCAGGCGGAGCGAGCTGGTAAAGCTCGGTCTGCGTGTCCGTGTTCGTCCCCATGAAGACGGAGCTCGTGAGCGCGTACGTGCCGTCCGGTGAGAGGGCCGCCCAGTCGAGCACGTACGTGGGCGTCATCACCGTCTCGGTCAGCGTTTGCAGCGTGTACTGTGACGTGACGTCGTAGGGATAGACATTGTCCTGCACGATGAGGCTCGACCCGGCTGCCGCGACGGAGTGGCATGCCCGGCATCCGGTGCCGGGGGTCGCCCCGGCCGGGGTGTTCGTGCCGGCGACGACCGTCGGCGCAAGCGCCCCGGGCTGGATGCCGAGCACTGCTGCGCCCACCCGCGAGCCGTCCTGAGCCACGAAGTCGGAGTTGGTGACGAGCAGCGTCCCGTACGACTCGTAGTAGACGGTGCCTTGCAGGATCCCTGGCGCGACGCTCCAGCCTTCTGTGAGCGGTCCGACGGCCACGCCACCCTGGAGCAAGACGAGGCTGAGCTCAAGGGTGTCGCCCCCGGCCGTACTTTCCGTGGCTTGTTGCCAGACGTCCTGCAGGATGGGGTGGCGCACGAAAAGCGATCCAGGAGCCAGGGCTGCCGGTCGGCCGAAATATCCCTGATAATTGTACATCTTGCTGGTGAGCTGGAGCGCGATCGCGGTCGCGTCGGCGGCACCGGGGCTCCACTGCAGCAGCGGCGCCAGAATGCCGCGCGGCCAGACCGTGCCGCTGTAAGGATACAAAAAGGACCGACTCGGATCGCTCGTCGGCGTCTGCTGAAGTGCCGTGACGTCCGCCGCGGAGATGGGCCCTCCTGGCCCCTCGCCCCCCACGCCGCCATATCCGCCGGAACCGCCGAGATCCACCGTACCGGTAAACCCGTTCTGTGTCCGGTCGATGATTACGGTCACGGGCGCCGACACGATCGCGCCTCCGACGCCGGCAATCACGTTGACAAGCCCTCCGCTTTGCCCCGTCGGGGTGAAGAGCCCAGTTTGCGTGACGGTTCCGATGGCGCCCTGATCCACGCTCCATGCGGCGTTGACGGTCGCTGCCCCGCTGGTCGCCGTGAATTGAACGCTGGGCGTGGTCACCACCCCGTTGACGTTCGTTACGGTGACCGTCGCGCTACTCGGCGCGATGACGACGGTGGCGCCGTCGATCTCGGTGCCGCTCGTCGTCGAAAATGCCGCATCCGAGGTCAGCAGCACACCCGCGTCGAGAAACACCCCGCCGCCGATCGAGACGCCCGACCCGCCCGCAGGCATGGATCCGAACGGGCTACCCGACCCGGCGTTCGCACACCCTGCGCCGAGGGCTGCTGCGGCCGCGACGGCCGCCGCGATCGCGAGGGCGGTCAGGAGAGCGACCGTCCGAGCCGCAGATGTCCCCCCGAATCGCACACGGAGCATGGCAAAAACCTTCTCCCGTGCGCAGTGGACGAAAGCACCCCGAGCGGCTCACGAAATCCACCGGAGAGACGCAGGCGCGACGCCGCGGCCGCTCGTGGAGCGCGGCGCAAACCGGATGAAGGCCGGGCTCTAGCGACGAACGAAGCTCGAACTTTTTGAGGTCGTCGGTGTCAAGCCAGTGCCCATCACAAGAGCTCCTCGATGACGTGAACGGGGCTGCCTCCACGCAGCTCCCCCGTACCCACTGCGAGCAGTCGGTTCAAGAAGGAATACCTGGGCTCGGCCGTCTCGAAGCGCGGGAACGTGCGAAAGTAGGGACCTCCGGACGCTCCGTCGTCACGGATGCCCTCCAGTGTCATGTACACGAGGGCGCCGTCATGGGTCTCGATGGTCACGCGCAGGTCGAGCTCGACGACGCCGTCGGAGCGCCTGACGGTCCAGTCGTCGCCGCCGGCGAGCACCTTTCCGCGAAGCCGTTCCCCTTCGAACGAGCCTCCGGTGATTGGGAACGTGATGCGCGTGCCGTCCGGTCCAGCACCGACGTCTTGCGTGGGGGCGGTGCTCAAGTGAAGGGTCATCAGTGGACGCGTTCGCATGGCAACCTTTCCGTAGTCGGTTGAAAAAGGCACAGCCCACCCAGAGCTCACAGGATCTCGTCGATCGCGTAGATGGGTCCCGCTGCACGCCGGTCCCCGCTCGAGACGGCGAGCAGCCGGTTCAAGAAGGCATATTTCGCATGCCCCGTTTCGAAGCGCGGTGTCGTTCGAAAATAGTACCTCGACGAGTCGACGCTCTCCCCCCTTGCGAGTGCGGCAATCACGTCGGGTGGGCCGTGGCGGAGCCCGAAGGATCTCATGTGGATGAGGGCTCCGTCGTCCGTCTCGAGAGTCAGTCGTAGATCCAACTCGAGGACCCCGTCCGAACGGAGGAGCGTCCAGTCACCCCCGCCCGGCAGCACCTTGCCGCGAAGCTTTGGGCCCTCGAAGTGACCGCCGTCGATCGGGGCGATCACACGGGTTCCGAGCGGTACGGCGCCAACTTTTTGCGCTCGCGCGCCCGGCACGCTGACTTGCAACGTCATCAATGAACGAAAGTCCATGACTCCTCCGGGACGGCCAGTTTGGGTCGCTTCCGCATCGTCATCAAGCGAGGGCGGCCGCGGGAGCCGGTCCGCCGCACGCACAAAGTGCGTTGTCGAGAGGAGGTTTTCATGGAGGGACGTGCGACGCGTGCCGCCGCGGGGACTTCTTCGCGTGTCGCATGAGCCGTGTCACAGGCATAATCGCTATGCTCGCATGATGCGCGGCGCCGTTCGCTTTCGGGCGGTCCTGACGACGGCAAGGTCGTAGGCAGGGCACCGGGCCAGGCCTGCTCGTTGGCCAGCGCCTCTCGGGCTTCGACACCGGCCGCCGACGGGCCGAGTATCGCCCGTAGGGCCAGGGTATGAGTAGCGGAGATGCTCTCGGCCATGACGACCTATCTCGAGTCTCACGCGCTCACGTTCGCTGCGGCGATCGCCTGGCTGGTGATGCTTTCGCGCATTTCCGGCTCCGCACGGACGCCGCAGAGCACCGTGGCTTGGCTTCTCGGCTTCGCCTTCATGCCGCTCCTCGCGATCCCGCTGTACTTCGCCGTCGGCAGCCGCAAGTTCCCAAGGCGCGCGAAGGGTCCAAGCCTCGACGTTCGACCCGCGCGGCCAGGCCATTCGTTCGAGCTACTGGACAACGGGGAGTCTGCCTATACGCGCTTGCTGGGTCTGGTCCGTGGCGCGAAGCGGACCATCGATCTGACGATGTTCATCCTCGGCGAGGACGCGACCGGACGAGCGTTCGTGGACGCCCTCGCCGAGCGCGCACGTCACGGCGTGCAGGTTCGCCTGATTCTCGATGCGGTCGGTTGCGCGCACACCTTTCGACGTGCCGCGCGAGCCCTCGCTGCAGGAGGAGGCGAAGTCCGCGCGTTCATGCCGCTGCGCCACTCTCCGCTGCGAGGACGGACGAACCTTCGAAGCCACCGCAAGCTCGCTATCGTCGACGGCGAGTACGTCTTTGCAGGCGGGATGAACCTGGCGAACGAGTACATGGGCCCCGCTCTTCCGCCGGAAGCCACCCCGCGATGGCGGGACGTCGCCGCCGTCGTGGTCGGTCCGGCCGTCGCGGACGCGATGGACCTCTTCGAGTCCGACTGGTCCTTTTGCGGCGGGTCGAAACGATTGCGCCTGGCCCCCGTCGCACCGATGGGCGAGATGCCCCCCGGCGAGGCCGTCGTCCAGTTCGTGCCGAGCGGGCCCGACATGCTCAACGACACCATGTACGACCTGCTCTTGACCTGGATCTTCAAGGCCCGCGAGCGCATCGCGATCGTGACGCCATATTATGTCCCGGACGAGACGCTGCAACACGCCCTCGTGCTCTCGGCACGGCGCGGGGTCACGACGGAGATCGTCGTGCCCGCGCGCTCTAACCACACCGTGGCCGACCTCGCGCGTCGCAGGCTGCTGCGCGAGCTGCGGTCGAACCGGGTGGGCGTCCACTATTACGGAAAAGGAATGGTCCATGCGAAGGCGATGGTCGTCGACGATGCGTTCGCGTACGTGGGCTCGCCGAACTTCGACATGCGGAGTCTCTTTCTGAACTACGAGGACGCCGTGTGCCTCTACTCCCCGGGCGCGATCAGCCGGGTTCGTGCCTTCGTCGACGGGCTCATCTCCGAGTGCGGCGCTGCTCCGCAGATACCGGAGCGGCGGGTCGTGGAGCAGATCGCGCTGCTCCTTGCCCCGGAGCTCTGAGGGGCGGCCGGACGGCAAGTCTCGGCTGCGGACGGGCGCCCCGGTCGGTGCCGGGCTCAGCGCCCGGTCGCGCGCTCGTCTGTTAAAGTAGACATCTTCGCCACGACAGCATACAAGAGGGGCTCATGAGCAACTTCGAGGCCACGCCATGCCGATCCTCGAACTCTCTCGAGCCAATGCGCCGCCCGTGCGAGCGAGAGCGCTCGTCTTCGAAGCGCCCGTCTCCCGCGCGCTCCTGACGCACGTCGAGCAGCTCGCGCCGACGGACGCGACCGTTCTCATCACCGGAGAAACGGGCACCGGCAAGGAGATCGTCGCGAGGTATCTGCACGACCGGAGCTCGCGGGCGAAAGCGCCCTTCGTCGCGGTCAACTGCGGCGCGCTGACGCCCTCACTGCTGGAAAGCGAGCTGTTCGGTCACGAACGCGGAGCCTTCACGGGCGCCATCGCGAGTGCTCCGGGATGGTTCGAGGCAGCCGACAGAGGGACGCTCTTTCTCGACGAAGTCGGGGACTTGCCACTGAGCGCACAGGTCAAGCTCTTGCGGGTCATCCAGGAGCGCGAGGTCGTGCGGGTCGGCGCGCGGCGCCCCATCGGGGTCGACGTGCGCCTCGTCGCGGCGACCAACGCGCTGTTGGATCAGGCCGTCGCCGAGAGGCGCTTTCGCGAGGACCTCTACTACAGGCTGCACGTCGCGCACCTGACGCTCGCGCCGCTGCGCGATCGGAAAGAGGACATTTTGCCGCTGGCGCGCCACTTCCTGAGCACGTACGCGGCTCGCCTCGGCATTCCGGACGTCGAACTCGGCGAGGACGCGATCGCACAGCTTCTCTCGCATCCGTGGCCGGGCAATATCCGTCAGCTGGAGAACGTCGTGCATCGAGCGCTCGTCGTGGCGCGAGATGGTCGGATCACCTCCAGCGCGCTTCAGCTCGACGGCCATCCCTCTTCTCGGACCCGTTCCTCGACGCCAGCGTTCGCAAGCAATCCGGGTCCGGAAGGCAGGAATGCGGCTGCGCCGTCCGAGCCGCACGCGGCGATCGAGTCCGCCCTGATGTCTCTCTTCGAGAGTGAGAGGCCCAGGCTGCACGAGGAGATCGAGGAAATCATCTTTCGGACGGCGTACCGCTTCTCGGACAACAACCAGCTGCGAGCGGCACGACTGCTCGGGATCAGTCGCAACGTGGTGCGCGCAAGGCTCCTCCAGTACGGTTTGCTCGTCCCGGGGTCTCGCCGAGACGCCGAAGGCGCGGGGCAAGCGCCAAGGTCGGGGACTTCGTCGACCCTCGAAGAGGCTGGCGTCGTCCCGACCCCGGTTCTTCGAGTCAAATCAGCCCTGAGTCGCCTGCGCGTCGGTCATCAGCCTTTCGGGGTCCTTTCCCTCCTGAAGGCCACCGGCGCTCTCGAAGAAGCGCTCGCCGATCACGGTGTTGAGGTCGACTGGATCGACTGCGCAACCGGAATGCAGGTCATCGACGCTCTGGCTGCGGGCGCGCTCGATACGGGTGTCGTCGGAGAGGCTCCCCCGGTTTTCGCACAGGCATCGCGGGCGCCTGTCGTGTATTTGGCGGCGGAGCCTCCTGCGCCCGAGGGCGAGGCCATCGTCGTGCTCGCGCAATCTGCTATTTCGAGCATCGCCGAACTGCGCGGCAAGACCATCGCGGTCAGCCGGGGCGCCAACGTCGTGTACTTCGTCGTGCGGGCGCTGGAAGAGGCGGGCCTCACGCTGGATGACGTCACGCTTCGTGCCCTGTCCCCCGTCGAGGCGCGGGCGGTGTTCACCCGTGGAGAGGTCGAAGCCTGGGCCATCTGGAACCCGATCCTCGCGTCGCTCGAGCACTCGCTCAAGCCCCGTGTTCTTCGTGATGCACGGGGTCTCGCGTACAATCGCGCCTTCTATGTGGGGCGGCGCGCCTTTGCCGACGCCCATCCCGAGATCGTGGAGGCGTTCATCGGCCAGGTCGGCGCGGTCGGCCGATGGGCGAACGCCAGCCGAGAGCACGCGGCGCGCATGCTCGCGTCCCAGGTCGGTTTTCCTCAGCTCGCCGTCGAGGCGGCTCTGGCGCGGACCCCGTTCGACGCCCGTCCGCTCGACTCGGACGCCGTCGACGCCCAGCAGAGCATCGCGGATACGTTCCATCGCCTCCGTCTCATTCCCCGTCCGGTCGACGTGAACGAAGCGGTGTGGGCGCCGCGTCGGGCGGTCCGCCGTTCCGCGTGAAGGATCCGGGTGGAAACCGGTTCGCGAGCATTTCGCCGAAGGGTCCCGTGGCGTTGTTGTAGATCGGCCGTTCGAGACGCGGGACGGGCAGCCTCGGGAAGAGCAGCTCGGCGACCCGGTGCGCTTCCTCGAGATGCGGGTATCCCGAGAGAATGAACGTGTCGATTCCAAGATCGGCGTACGCGAGCAGCCGACGAGCGACGGTCGAGGGGTCGCCGACCAGCGCCGTTCCTGCGCCCCCGCGAACCAGACCGACGCCCGCCCACAGGTTGGGGCTGACCTCGAGCCTCTCCCGTCGTCCACCGTGCAGGGCAGCCATCCGCCGCTGTCCCTCCGACTCGAACTGTGCAAACGAGTGCTGTGCGGCAGCGATCGATGCGTCGTCGAGATGGGAAATAAGCTCGTTCGCCGCCGCCCAGGCGGCGCTCTCCGTCTCGCGCACGATGACGTGGACGCGCAAGCCGAAACGCAGCGTCCTCCCCATCTTCTCGGCGCGCGCGCGGACGTCGGCGATCTTGCCGGCCACAGCCTCGGGAGGCTCGCCCCACGAGAGGTAGACGTCTGCGTCGCGCGCGGCGACCTCGTGAGCCGCCGGGGACGAGCCTCCCAGGTACAACGGGGGGCGAGGCCGCTGCACCGGAGGATAGAGGATCTTGGCGCCCCGGACCCGCACATGAGTGCCGCGATAGTCGACCGTCTCCCCGTCCAGCACACGCTTGTAGACAGCAAGAAACTCCGTCGTTGCGGCATAGCGTGCGTCGTGATCCAGAAAGACCCCGTCCCCTTCGGACTCTCCGGGATCGCCCCCCGTGACGATGTTGAGAAGCACTCGGCCGCCCGAGAGCCGGTCCAGGGTAGCCGTCATCCGCGCGGCCGTCGTCGGGGCGACGATTCCCGGACGAAGAGCCACGAGGAAGCGCAGCCGCCGTGTCAGCGGAGCCAGCGCAGAGGCGACGATCCAAGCGTCCTCGCATGATTTTCCGGTGGGCAGAAGAACGCCGCCGAAGCCGCACGAGTCGGCCGCGATCGCGATCTGGTGCATGTAGGGCAAGTCGACGGCGCGCGCGCCGTGGGAGGTGCCGAGAAATCGCCCGTCGCCGTGCGTGGGGATGAACCAGAAGATGTCCATCGGAGCTCCTCGCGGCGCCTCCCGGGCAATTTACGGACCGATCGGCCACGGGCCGTTTCCAAGAGGTGCGTCTGCGCGCGGCGAAGCAGAGGTAACGCACACGTGTTGCTGGAGCAGCAAGGACTGCGGTGAGTTCCGCTGCCGCGCGATGGCCTGTTGCGTGCACCGGCGTCCGGCATGGTTGCCTCCCCCGCTGTCATTTCCGATGCCCAGACCGATCCTCTGATTGTGGCCGAGCGAATCGGTCGTGAGTTCGCTGCAACCGCCGTGCTGCGCGATCGGTTGGGTGGAACGCCAAAACGCGAGCGCGACCTACTGCGCGAGAGCAGCCTCTTGACGCTGATCGTGCCCAAGGGGCTCGGCGGACACGGCGCTTCGTGGACGACGACGCTGCAGGCTGTGCGAACGATTGCACGATCGGATGGGTCTTTGGCGCACGTGTTCGGGTTCCAGCACCTGCTCCTCGCCACCGTGCGCCTCTTCGGCACTGCGGTGCAGTTCGAGGCCCTGGCCCGGGCCACGGTCGAAAGTCGCTGGTTCTGGGGCAACGCATTGAATCCACTCGACCCGCGGACGACGATTGCGAAGGACGAGAGCGCGTTCGTTGTGCGCGGCGAGAAGAGCTTCTGTTCGGGCGCGCGGGATGCCGACATGCTCGTCATTTCGGCCACCGATGCGACGACGGGCAAGCTCGTCGTCGCCGCGATCCCCGCGGACCGGCCGGGCCTCACGGCGCGCGGTGACTGGGACAACATGGGCCAGCGTCAGACCGACAGCGGGTCGGTCGTCTTCGAGGACGTGCGCGTGTTTGAATCGGAGCTTCTCGCCGACCCGGGGCCGCTCGGAAGCACGTTCGCAACGCTGAGGCCGCTCATCGCGCAGCTGTCGCTCTGCAACGTGTACCTGGGCATCGCAGAGGGCGCGCTGCAAGCCGCGCGGACCGTGATGGCCGGCCGAGGGCGTGCCTGGTTCGCCAGCGGGGTGGATCGCCATCAGGATGATCCGTACGTGCTCCTCACCGTGGGAGACATGGTGGTCGCGCTCGAGGCCGCGAGACAGCTCACCGATTCGGCGGCGGCGACGCTCGACGAAGCGTGGGGCCGACAGGACGCGCTTACGGTCGACGAGCGCGGGGCGTGCGCCATTTCCATCGCCGCCGCCAAGGTCGTCACCACCCGCGCGGGGCTGGAAGTGACCAACCGCCTGTTCGAGGCGGCGGGGGCGCGTGCAACCGCCGCAAAGCACGGTCTGGACCGATTCTGGCGGGACCTGCGCACCCATACCCTCCACGACCCGGTGGACTACAAGCGCCGCGATCTCGGTCGCCACTGGCTGACCGGCGAGTGGCCCAAGCCGTCTTTCTATTCCTGAGGACTCCTGAGGAACGAGCCATGATAGTCCAAGCGGCCATAGAACACCTCGCTCGCGGGAGGCCGGTCGTCGTCGTCGACGACGCCGATCGCGAAAACGAGGGGGATCTCATCGTCCCGGCGGAAAGGGCCACGGCGGAGACTTTGGCCTTCATGGTGCGGTACACGAGCGGCGTCGTATGCGTCGCGCTGCCGGGAGGGCGATGCGACGCGCTCCAGCTGCCTCTCATGGTCTCCCAGGGCAGGGACGCCCACGGAACGGCCTTCACGGTCACGGTCGACGCCCGCTACGGCACGACGACCGGCATCTCGGCGGCCGACCGGGCCACCACCATCCGCGCGCTCGGCAGCCCGTCGACAACGCCGGACGACTTCGTCCGGCCGGGTCACGTGTTTCCCCTGCGCGCCAGCGACGGAGGCGTCCTCAAACGGCGCGGCCACACCGAAGCTGCGTCCGATCTGGCGCGGCTGGCGGGATTCTCTCCGGTTGGCGCCCTCTGCGAGCTCGTGCACGACGACGGCACGATGATGCGGCTGCCTGCGCTGCAGGCATTCGCCCGAGTCAACCAGCTCCCGTTAATCTCGATCGAGGACCTGGTCGCGTATCGCAGACGTACCGAGCTGATCGTCGAACCCGTGGCCCAGGCGCGGCTGCCGACTCGTTACGGTCCGTTCGTGGCCCACGTCTTTCGCGATCTGATCGATGGACGCGAGCACGTCGCCCTCGTTCGGGGGGAGGTGCGTGGAACGGGCGACATCCTCGTGCGCGTTCATTCGGAATGCATCACGGGCGATCTGTTCGGATCCCTTCGGTGCGACTGCGGCGCTCAGCTCGACGCGGCCCTGCAGCGTGTCGCCGAGGCCGGCCGCGGGGTCATCGTCTATCTCCGCGGTCACGAAGGCCGCGGGATAGGCCTCATCAACAAGCTCCATGCGTACTGCCTGCAGGACGACGGGCGCGACACGGTCGAAGCGAACCTCGAGCTCGGGCTGCCCGTCGACTCGCGTCGCTATGACGTCGGTGCCCAGATCCTCACGTCCCTCGGGGTCACGTCGATTCGTTTGATGAGCAACAACCCCGCGAAGTTCGCGGCGCTCGAGGGGTACCGCCTGCGAATCGTGGAGCGGGTGCCGCTCGTCACTCCACTCAACGCGGAAAACGCGGGGTACCTGTCGACCAAGCAGGCGAAGCTCGGTCATCTGCTCGGCCTCGTCCTCGGCGGCGAAGGTGCTGCTGGGGAAGCACTCGAGCAGCACGAGGTGCTCCGACGTGCGCACGGACGCGCGTGAGGAGAGTTGCACCGTCCGACCGCGAGGCGCAGAACCCTTCACTTCGAGCGGCACGCTCTCTGCTTGTGAGATTCGACATGCCACGGAACGACTACGACGCCTATCGCTCCCAGCTCCGCACGATCGTCGACGACGTGATTCGGCCCAACGCCGACCGGGTCGATCGCGAGGGGGTCTTTCCCCGGGAGAACCTGACGGCTCTGGCCCGCGCCGGTCACAACGGCGTCCTCTTGCCACGAGATCTCGGTGGCCTCGGCTTGGACCACGTTGCGTTCGCCATCGCTGCCGAGGAGATCGGGCGCGCATGCGCCTCGACGGCCCTCGTTTACGTGATGCACGTGGGCGCCGCTCAGACGATCGCTCTTTATGGCACCGACGACCAGAAGAGGCGCTGGCTCGGCGCAGCGCGCGACGGCGTCATCGGCACGTATTCAACGAGCGAAAAGGCGAGCGGCGGTCACTGGTGGTTCAACTTCAGCGAGGCCGCCCGGGACGGCGAAGACTACCGAGTCACGGCCGAGAAGTCGTTCACCACGAGCTCTGGGCAGGCCGATTATTACGTCTTGCAGACGCGCACGCCGGGCGCGAAGGGACCGACGGACATCACGTTCTTCATCGTCGACGGCAAGGCGAGCGGCATTCATGCCGGCAAGTGGGATGCCCTTGGGGTGCAAGGCAATCACAGCGGTCCGATTCGTTACGAGGACGTCAAGGTGCCGCTGCGCGATCGACTCGGCAAGGAAGGGGAGGGCAAGGACATCATCTATCACGGCGTCTCGCCGGTCTACCTCATCGGGCTCGGAGCGGCTTGGCACGGCGTGGCGCGTGGCGCGCTCGAGGAGATCACCAAGTACGCGACGACCACCGTGCATCGGGACTTCAGCCGGCGGCTTTCGGACTACCAGGTCCTGCGACAGCAGCTCGGGGAGGCGAAGGTGTTCATCGAGAGCCTCCGACCGTGGCAGACGGCGCTCGCCGAGCGACTCGACGCTCTGTGGGCCGCAGGCAAGCCCCAAGGCGAGATCCTCATCCCCCTCACCGAGTTTAAGGTGCACGCGGCAGAGGTTGCGAACATCGCGGCACGGCGGGCGCTCGACGTGAGCGGTGGCTATGGGTACAAGCGCGGGCCGCTCGAGCGTGCGTATCGCGATGCGCGCGCCGCCATCGGCATGGGGCCGTCGAACAACATTGCCCGCGAGTGGATTGGCAAGACCCTCGTCGGGCTGCCCCTCGAGCTATTCGAGGCGGGCGGGGAGTGATCCGGAACCGTATCAGCGATCGAGCGCGAAAATAAAGGAGCCGAGGATGAGCAGCGATCAGGTCGAGCCGGGCAAAACTTTGGATCCCGTTCAGTTTGCGTACTGGGTGCCGAACGTGAGCGGGGGACTCGTCATCAGCAAGATCGAGCAGCGAACCGACTGGAGCCTCGACTACAACGTCAAGCTCGCAAGACTCGCTGAAAATAGTGGTTTTGATTACGCGCTGAGCCAGGTCCGGTACATGGCGAGCTACGGCGCCGAATACCAGCACGAGTCGACCACGTTCACCTTCGCCCTGCTGCTCGCGACGCAGCGCCTCAAGGTGATCGCGGCCATCCACCCCGGTCTGTGGCATCCCGGCGTACTTGCGAAGCTCGTGGCTACACAAGACCAGCTGACGAACGGGCGCGCCGCCGTGAACGTCGTGAGCGGATGGTTCAAAGGGGAGTTCACTGCGCTCGGAGAACCCTGGCTGGAGCACGACGAGCGATATCGCCGTTCGGAGGAGTTCATTCGAGTCTTGCGGGGAAGTTGGACGGAGGACCACTTTTCCTTCTCCGGCGATTTCTACCGAATTCACGGTTACAACCTGAAGCCGAAGCCCCTGCGAAGACCGCATCCCGAGATCTTCCAGGGCGGCACTTCCCGGGGCGCGCGCGACATGGCCGCCCGCGTCTCGGACTGGTACTTCTGCAACGGCAACACCACCGAAGGGATCAAGGCGCAGGTCGACGACATCCGCCAGAAAGCAGCAGCCGCGGGGCGGCCGCCCGGAACGCCCAAGATCGGGATGAACGGGTTCATCATCGCCCGCGATACGGAGGATGAGGCCAAGCGCGTGCTCGCCGACATCATCAAGCACGCCGACGCCGAGGCGGTGAATGCTTTTGGCGACGCCGTCAAGCAGGCGGGCCGCGCGTCGCCCGAGGGCCAGGGCAACTGGGCAACATCCTCGTTCGAGGACCTCGTGCAGTACAACGATGGCTTTCGGCCGAACCTTGTGGGCACGCCCGAACAGATCGCGCGCCGGATCCTCGACTACAAGGCCGTCGGCGTGGACCTCATCCTCGGCGGATTCCTGCACTACCTCGAGGACGTCGAATACTTCGGCAAACGAGTCTTGCCGCTCGTACGTCAGCTCGAGAGCCGGACCAGGGCCGCTGCATGACCGAGCGGGCTGCCCTTCTTGAGATCGAGGACGTGTCGCTCGCGTTCGACGGCGTGCGCGCGCTCGATCACGTGACCTTTCGCGTCGATCGCGGTGAGGTGTGCGCGATCATCGGGCCCAACGGCGCCGGAAAGAGCTCGATGGTGAACGTGATCAGCGGGCTGTACAAGCCGGCGAGCGGCCGCGTGCGTTTCCAGGGACGCGAGCTTCGCCGCGCTCGCGAGCTGTCGGGTCTCGGGATTGCCCGGACCTTCCAGAACCTGGCGCTTTTCCGCGGCATGACCGTGCTCGAAAATGTCGAGCTCGGACGCGATTTCCGCGGACGGGCGAGCTTTTTCGAACAGGCATTTCGCCTGGGACGCGCCGCGCGTGAGGAGCGCCGCTCGCGCGAGGAGGCCGATCAGATTTTGGCTTTGCTGGGAATCGCCGCCCACCGGGACGACATCGTGGGCCGGCTCCCGTACGGCCTGCAAAAGCGCGTCGAGCTCGCGCGCGCCCTGGCGCCGCGGCCGAAGCTTCTCCTGCTGGACGAACCGATGGCGGGCATGACGTTCGACGAGAAACGAGACATGTGCCGCTTCATCGTCGAGGCGCACGAGACGCTGGGAACGACCCTGGTGCTCATCGAGCACGACCTCGCCGTGGTGATGGATCTTTCCGACCACGTGATCGTTCTGGACCGCGGGAGAAAGCTCGCTGACGGTCCTCCGGACGCTGTCCGCCGGGATCCGGAGGTGATCCGGGCGTACGTCGGAAGCTTTGCAGACTGAGACCGACATGATCTTCTTTCTCGAAGTTCTCATCGGCGGCCTTCTCGCGGGCGTGATGTACACGATGGTCGCGCTTGGCTTCGTGCTCATCTACAAGGCGTCGGGCGTCTTCAACTTCGCTCAGGGATCGATGGTCCTCTTCGCGGCGCTCACGCTGGTGACACTGCTGGAGCATGGTCTGCCGCTCCTCCTCGCCTTTGGCGCCGCGCTGCTGGTCATGCTCGTCCTCGCCGTCGCGATCGAACGCGCCGTGCTGCGCCAGCTCGTGAATGCGCCGCCGATGGCGTTGTTCCTCGCGACGCTCGGGCTGGCCTTCGTCCTCGAGGGCCTTGCCCAGCTCGTGTACGGCACCCAGGTCCACGGTCTGGAGATAGGGATATCCGATGCGCCGATCCGCGGGCTGCCCCTCGAGGTGAGCAAACTCGACCTCTTCGCAGGCGCGGTGGCGGCTGCGCTGGTCACGGTGCTCGGGGTCCTGTTCCAGAAGACGCGCTCGGGAGTCGGGCTCCGCGCCGTCGCCGACGATCCGATTGCCGCGCTGGCCGTCGGGCTGGACCTGCCGCGGCTGTGGGCCATCGCATGGGCCGGCGCCGGGGTGGTCGCGCTGGTCGCCGGACTGCTGTGGGGCGCGCGGGTGGGCGTCCAGTTCTCGCTGTCGCTCGTCGTCCTCAAAGCGTTGCCCGTTCTCATCATCGGCGGTTTTTCGTCCATCGGCGGCGTGATCGCCGGAGGGCTTCTGGTCGGTGCGTCCGAGAAGCTCGCCGAGGTGTACGTCGGACCCCTCGTGGGCGGCGGGATCGAAAGCTGGTTTCCGTACGTCCTGGCCGTAGGGTTTCTGCTCGTGCGCCCGACCGGTCTGCTGGGTGAGCGCCTGATGGAGAGGGTCTGATCATGAGCTCCGACGTCACCGCGTGGGCCTCCTCCGACGCGGACGAGGCGGCGAGCGCGCGAAACGCAACCGGACAGGGGCAGGCGGTGAGAAAGGACGACCCCCCTACCCGAGAGGGGCTGCCGCGGCAGCCCGCGCTCGCTCGACGTTCCCTGGCGCTTCGGATCGCATCGGTGGTCGCCGCACTGGCGGCGGCCGTCGGGCTTCTCACGGTGCCGTTGCTCGTGACCGACTACGTTCTGAGCGCGATCCTCGTTCCGGTGCTTGCCCTGGCCTTGGCCGGGATCGGACAGAACCTCATCACCGGATACGCCGGCCAGCTTTCGGTCGGGTCCGCGGCCTTCATGTCCGTCGGCGCTTTCGCGACGTATGACGTGCACCTGCATGTGCCGGGCATCCCGTTGATCGCGAGCTTCGCGGCCGGCGGGCTGGTGGCGGCCCTGGTGGGCCTGATCTTCGGCTTGCCCAGCCTTCGCATTCGAGGCTTCTACCTCGTAGTGTCGACGCTGGCCGCCCAGTTCTTCGTGGTGTGGCTCTTCACCAAGGTGCCGTGGTTTTCGAATTACAGCGCGTCCGGGGTCATCACGGCTCCGAAGCTCGTCGTCGCGAACGTCGATTTATCCTCGCCGGGCGGTCACTACTGGCTTTCGCTCCTCGTCGTGGCGCCGTTGACCGTGCTCGCCCGCAACCTCGTGCGGGGGCGGGTCGGCCGCGGGTGGATGGCGGTTCGCGACATGGAGACGGCCGCTGCTGTCGTCGGCGTCCGGACAGGTCGGGCCAAACTGTTGGCCTTCGCGGTGGGCTCCTTCTATTGCGGGATCGCCGGCGCGCTCTGGGCCTTCGCCTACCTGGGGACGGTGGAGCCGCACGGGCTCGACCTCGACCGGTCCTTCCAGGTCCTGTTCATCGTCATCCTCGGCGGCCTGGGCAGCATCGCGGGCCCCTTCGTCGGAGCCGCATTCGTGATCCTGCTTCCGGTTGCTTTCGACCAGATCGGATCTGCCATCGCGGGCGGATCGGTCGACCCGGGCGTTCTTCAGAACATCGAAAAAATCCTGTTTGGGAGCCTCGTCATCTTCATCCTCGTCAAACAACCCGCCGGCATGGTGCGCATCGTCGAGAACGCATGGATTCGCGTCGCTCGATGGCGTGCACGTCCGGCCTGATTCCCGTCTCGCTCGTTTCTCAGGTCACGTTGGCCCATGTGGAGCGCGTCGCTCGACGCGCCGGAGGATCCGTCCATGCTTCGCTCTCGCGCCTCGGTATACGCCTCGCTCCTGGTCACCTCACTGCTCGCTACCGCCTGCCGGTCGCGGTCCAGTGACTCCCAACCCGGCGGGGGTGCCGCGGTCGCCGTCGTGGCTTCTCCGGCCGCAACCGGGGGAAAGGAGCAGTACTTCCCGCTCCAGAGCTATCGCGTCGGCCCGTATGCGGCCGGCGGCAGCGGCTTCTTCGGAGGGTTCATCGACTACATGCAGCTCGTCAACATCCGCGACGGCGGTGTCAACGGAGTCAAGCTGACGTGGTCGGAGTGCGAGACCGAGTACATCGTGGAGCGCGGCGTGGAGTGCTACGAGCGCCTGAAGGGGGGCCTGAACGGCGCCCCCGTCGCAGCGACCAACCCGCTCAGCGTCGGCATTGCGTACGCCACGATCGACCGCCAAACGGCGGACAAGATTCCCCTCATTACGATCAATCACGGTCGCACGGACTCGACCGACGGGCGCGTCTTTCCCTACGTCTTCCCGCTGTCGCTCAATCCGTACAGCGAGATCTCGGCCATCGTGAACTTCATCGGCGAGCGCGAGGGGGGCCTGGATCACCTCGGTGGCAAGAAGGTGGTGGTCCTTTACCACGGCTCCCCATACGGCAAGGAAACGCAACCCATCGCCGAGCTCCTGGCGAACAAATACAGCTTCGCCGTCACCCACATCGAGGTTCCCCATCCCGGAACGGAGCAGGAATCGCAGTGGCTGCAAATCAAGAAACTGGCGCCCAACTGGATCATCCTGCGTGGCTGGGGGATCATGAACCCCGTCGCGATCAAGACAGCCGCGAAGGTGGGCTTTCCGGTCGACCACATCATCGGCAATATCTGGAGTAACTCCGAAGAAGACGTGATCCCTGCAGGATCGGCCGGTGTCGGTTACATCGCCATCACCACGCACCCGTCGGGCCGCGATTTCCCCGTGCTGCAGGAAGTCGACAGGTACGTCCTCAGCGCCGGCAAGGGGAACATGGCGGATCCGAAGCGCGTCGGAACCGGATACTACAATCTGGGAATCAACAACGGCATCCTCAACGTCGAAGCCGTGCGCGTCGCGCAGACGAAGTTCGGCAACAAGCCCCTGACCGGCGAGCAAGTGCGCTGGGGCTTCGAACACATCAACATCGACGAAAACCGGCTGAAGGAGCTCGGCGCGGTGGGGCTGCTTCAGCCCATCAAACTGTCCTGCGCCGACCACGAGGGCGGCGGCGCCGTGCGGTTCGTTCAATGGGACGGCACTCAATTCAAGCGCATCAGCGATTGGGTCAAGGCAGATCGCGCCCTATTGCGCCCGATCATCGAGGAGTCTTCGACGAAGTACGCCCGGGAGAAAGGGATCACCATCCGCGACTGCGACGGTGAGGCGCGTCTCTGACCGGAGCGGCAACCAGAGGAGAGGTTTTGGCCATGTCCGTCTCCCCGGATCCTCGACGTGCCCTGCTCGTGCTCGAAGACGTCGCGGTCGTTTACGACGACATCATCGTCGGCCTC
>Ga0187782_10000203_pt1 | contig 37146 bp, 21 predicted proteins | sample 0715_SJ02_MP15_2_FD_132454 | JGI IMG/M metagenome (GOLD analysis project Ga0187782, IMG submission 132454) | Tropical peat soil microbial communities from peatlands in Department of Meta, Colombia - 0715_SJ02_MP15_20_MG | ecosystem: Environmental > Terrestrial > Soil > Wetlands > Peat | place... | reverse complement strand
CCGAAACCCTTTTCTTTACTCTTTTGCGGTAGTGTCGATCACAGCCCGCTTCGGCTGGCTCGCCCGCGATGCCCCTCTTGAAGTGGTTTCCTCCCCAAGGTCCGCCGCGAGTGTACGTGCTCCACAAGCCGATCACGACCGTCGGCCGCGCCCTCGGAAACGACGTGGCTCTTCCGAGCACCGAATTGGCCGAGACGCACGCACAAATTCTTTTCGACGGCCGCGATTTCAATCTCGAGGAGGTCGACAAGCAGGGAGAGATTCTCGTCAACGGCAAGAAGAAGCGTCGTGCGCGCCTCGTTCACGGCGACCGCTTGACGTTTGGCGACGTCGAACTCGCATTCAGCATGTTCGACGAGCCCCGAACGCTGGTAGGTGCCGGCGATTCCGTGGAGCCCGCCGGGCTCAGCGACACTCAGCTCCGGCTCACCAATCAACAGCTCGCGGCTCTCCGCAAGCTCTACGAATTCAGCGAAAAGCTGATGACGATGAAAGAGATCGATCCGCTTCTCGAGACAATGCTCGACACGGTCATCGAGGTCACAGGAGCCGAGAAAGGCCTCATTTTGCTGAACGACGACGCGTTCACGACCGACGAGGCAGGGCGAGACGACTCGGCTCCCGTGCGTCCGGCGCGGATTCGCGCCGCACGCAACGTGCGCCGGGAAGCGATTGCCGACGCCAGCGGCGCGATCAGCGACAGCATCGTGCGGCGGGTCATCGAGACGGCGCGCCCCGTCATCGTGAGCGACGCACTCAACGACTCCGAATTCAGCTCGAGCGAAAGCGTTCTCGCGCTGCGCTTGTCCAGCGTCATGTGCGCCCCGCTCGTATCGCAGGGGCACGTGCAGGGAGTTCTTTACGTCGGCAACGATCGGGTCAAGGGGCTGTTCGATCGCAGCCAGCTCGACGTCCTCTCGATTTTCGCGGCCCAGGCGAGCCTCATCCTGCAGAATGCGCTCCTTCTCAATGCTCTGAGGGCCGACAAGGAGAAGCTGGTCGCCGAGCTCAAGGACAAGCGGTTCGGTGAAATCATCGGCGCGTGTCCGTCGATGTTGGAAGTATTCCGCAAGCTTCAGAAGGTCGCCACGACCGACATCTCGGTGCTCATCACGGGCGAGACCGGAACGGGCAAGGAGCTCATCGCCGCGGAGATCCATCGGCGAAGCGCGCGCGCCTCCGGGCCTTTCGTCGTCATCAACTGCGGAGCCATACCCGAGAGCCTCATCGAGAGCGAGCTTTTCGGTCACGTCAAGGGCGCATTCACGGGCGCCGTCGCCTCGCGACCTGGCAAATTCCAAATCGCCAACGGCGGCACGCTCTTCTTGGACGAGATCGGCGAGCTTCCCCTCAACCTTCAGGTGAAGCTTCTCCGCGCGCTGCAGGAACGAGTCGTGTTCCGGGTGGGCGACGGCAAACCCGAGAAAGTCGACATTCGCGTGGTCGCCGCCACCAACCGAGTACTGGAAGAGGAGATTCGGGCAGGGCGGTTCCGCGAGGACCTCTACTATCGCCTCAACGTCGTGAACATCTACCTGCCGCCGCTGCGCGAGCGAGGCGACGACGTGCTCATCATCGCCAAGGCGCTGCTTTCCAAGCACGCCGAGGAGCTCGGCTCCCGGGTTCAGGGCTTCACGCCGCAGGCCCTCGCGGCCATCAAGAAAGGCTCCTGGCCCGGCAACATTCGGCAGCTCGAGAACCGGATCAAGAAAGCGCTCGTACTCTGCGACAAGTCGCTCGTTTCCCCCGAAGATCTGGACCTCGGCAAGGAAGAATCCAGCTCCATCCTGCCGCTGGAAAAGGCCAAGGAGGAGTTCCAGCGCAAGTACGTGCTCGAGATTCTCGAGCGCAACAATGGCAATCGCACCCAGACCGCACGCGATCTGGGCGTCGACCCGCGAACGATCTTTCGGTACCTGGAGAGGGAAGCCCACCCGCCTCCGCCCGCGGGCTCGAAAGGCGTCGACGACTGACCGGTGGGGGCACGGGGTCTGCTTTCAGCCCCGTCATGGCAGCACGAATCGAAGACTACGCCCTCATCGGCGACTGCCAGACCGCAGGCCTCGTCGATCGCAGCGGATCGATCGACTGGCTCTGCTTGCCTCGATTCGACTCGGGCGCTTGCTTCGCGGCGCTGCTCGGCACCCGCGAGCACGGCCGCTGGATCGTCGCGCCGCGAGCCCAGGTGAGGCGATCGACGCGCCGCTACCGTGACGGCTCCCTCGTCCTCGATACGTCGTTCGAGACCGACAGCGGCGCGGTGACGATCACCGACTGCATGCCCGTCCGCGACGAGTTCCCGTGCGTCGTTCGCGTCGTTCACGGCGACCGCGGCTGCGTGCCGATGCACACCGAGATCATCATCCGCTTCGACTACGGGTCGATCGTTCCCTGGGTGCAAAAGGCGGGGCACAGCGGCATTCGCGCGATCGCTGGACCCGACGTGATTCGCGTCGAAAGCGACGTGCCTCTTCACGGCGAGAACATGACGACGGTCGCGCGGTTCGACGTGGCCGCAGGTCAGACGTTTTCCTTCGGTTTGACCTGGCATCCGGCGCACGTCGACACCCCTCGGGGGATCGATGCACTCGCTGCGGTGGCAGAGGCCCAGCGAACCTGGAGCCGGTGGTCCGCGCGCTGCGCGTACCGCGGGGAATGGCGTGACATCGTGCTCCGCTCGCTCATCACGCTGAAAGCGCTGACCCACGCCAAGACGGGCGGAATCAGCGCAGCTGCAACAACGTCGCTCCCGGAAGTGATCGGGGGCGTCCGCAACTGGGACTATCGTTATTGCTGGGTCCGCGACGCCACCTTCACGCTTCTTGCCCTCGTGCACAACGGCTTCCTGGAGGAAGCGGAGGCATGGCGCGAGTGGCTTCTCAGAGCCGTTGCCGGCGACCCTTCGAAGCTTCAGATCATGTATGCGCTCGATGGACGCCGGCGCATCGACGAGCAAGTGCTTGCCTGGCTTCCGGGCTACGAAGGGTCGGCGCCGGTCCGGGTGGGAAACGCGGCATTTTGCCAGCATCAGCTCGACGTCTACGGCGAGGTGATGGATGCGCTCTATCAATGCCACCGTCTGGACCTGCCGCCGGCGCCCGACGCGTGGAACCTGCAACGCAAGCTGCTCGACTTTCTCGAGGGCCGCTGGGATGACCCGGACGAAGGAATCTGGGAGGTCCGGGGTCCGCGTCGGCAGTTCACGCACTCGAAGGTCATGGCTTGGCTCGCGTTCGACCGGGCGGTCAAAAAACTCGAGCGCTCCGGGAGCGGGCCGATTGAACGCTGGCGTGCACTCCGTGACCGGATCCACGACGAAGTGTGTCGTCACAGTTATGACGCCGGCCTCGGTTCCTTCGTGCAGTCCTACGGCTCGGATCGGCTGGACGCCAGCCTGCTGATGATCCCACTCGTCGGCTTTTTGCCACCGGGCGACGAGCGGGTGCGCGGCACCGTACGGGCCGTCGAGAGACGGCTCATGGAAGGTGGGTTGGTCCGTCGCTACGAAACGGCGCCGGAGATCGATGGATTGCCCGCGGGCGAAGGCACGTTCTTACCGTGCAGCTTCTGGCTGGTCGACAACTGGGCCCTTCAGAACCGGTACGACGAGGCGCGTGAGATGTTCCAGCGGCTGGTTGGCCTGTGCAATGACCTCGGCCTGCTGTCGGAAGAATACGACGTCGGCTCGGGTCGCATGACGGGCAACTTCCCGCAGGCTTTTTCACACGTGTCGCTGGTCAACAGCGCACTCACATTGACGGTGAACCAGCCGCATCCTACGCGGCGAGACGACTGAGCCTGGCGCTCGGGTTTCGCTCAGCTCGGGAGCGGCCAAGCCGTCGCGCTCGGGATCGCGACGATCAAGGCCGCGCTCGCGGTCGAAGCGGGCGGTCACGGTCGCGCTGGCGCGCACGCGATTGCATCCCGCCTCGGGAGCGATGTTTGCGTCTGGAGAGTACGGTTAATAAACATGGACCCGGAGACACCTGAAGTGCTGGCGAAGCGCCACGGTCAGCGAGTGGCGCTGGGCGTTCTTCTCGGTCTCACCTTCCTCGTCGTGGCGTGGATGGCGGCGCCGCTGCTCGTCGGGCTGGCGCTCGGCACCGTGATGGGGTTCACGGCTCAGCCGCTCTATGCCCGTCTTTCCACCCAGCTGCGGCAACGACGCGCGCTCGCGGCGGCCCTGACCACGCTGCTGAGCGGCCTGATGATCATTGGCGCCGCAGCGGCCGCCACGTGGCTGCTCGTCCGCGAGGTCGTCAACGCGATTCCGGCGATCGAGCGCGGCGTGGGAGCCGGCTCCGGAGGTCTCATCGGTCCGCGGGGCGCGCGAATTCTGTCGGCGCTTCACGTCGATCGCGAGGCCGTCGTGCGACGTCTCGAAGGCGAGCTCGGGCGCCTGGGTGATCTCGCCGCGGCGGCGGCGCGCGTCGTGGCCCAGACCTCGGCTGGAGTGCTGCTGACGATCGTCGTGGCGCTCTGGACGACCTACTACGTGCTTCTCGATTGGCCGCGAATCGCCCGACATCTCGAACGTCTGCTGCCGCTGGATCCGCAGCATACCCGCGCGCTGGTGGCCGAGTTCCGCGACGTCGGCCGCCGTGCATTCGTGGGGACGGTGGCGACGGCGGTCGTTCAAGGGACGCTCGCGGGCGTCGGCTTCGCTCTATTCGGGGTTCCGGAGGCGGCCGTGTGGGGGACCATCCTTGCGCTCACCTCGTTCATTCCCGTGGTCGGGACGATGCTCGTCTGGATCCCCGCCGCGATGTGGCTGCTCGGCACGGGGCACGTGACGCGCGCGCTCCTGCTCACCGGTTGGAGCTTGACGGTGGTCATGGCGTCGAACGATTACGTCATCCGCCCCCGCCTCGTCGGACGCGACGGCAACGCCAATCCATTGCTCATGCTGGTCGGACTCATCGGCGGTATCGCGGTGTTCGGAGTCGCCGGAGTGATCGTCGGCCCCATCTTGATGTCGCTCTTCGTGGCAACGGCGCGCATCTACGAACGCGAGCGCGACCAGGAGCTCGCGTCGAGTCCCGTGCCTCCCGTCACCAGTGTCGAAACGGCAACGTCGCGGCTCCACAGATCGCGACAACGCCTGCGTTCGCGGTCCCTCCCGCGTGGTTCTAAAACGCGAGGATCTCATTGAATTGCGGCAAGCCGGCCATCACCGCGCCGGCTCCCAGCGGGGATCCTCGGCCAAAAACCAGGAGACCTCCCGCATGATGGCGTCCTGCAATGGCCGGTCGGTCGTATGGCCTACGGCGGCGTAAACCACACGCGTCTCGATTCCATGGCGCTCGAGAAGGGCCGCGGAGGCCTTCGCGAGCGGCGTGCACCAGGCCGATCCGCAGCCAAAAAGCACGCGGCGACCCCCCTTCGACGAAAAATCGCGGGCGCTCGCCGCTGTCCACACGCCGTGACCGCCCTCGAGAAGAGCGATGCGAGCGAACCGCGCAGGATCGGCGATCGCGATCTGCGCGACTTCGGTGGCGCCGAGAGAGAAGCCCACCAGAACGGGCGTGTCCGTGTCCACGTAGGGGCCAAACCGTGCGCCAAGAGCCTGGAGCGCGGCGTCCACGTGACGGCGCAGATACGCGCCTCCCCGATGCGTGTATCGCGTATCGCCTGCCGTGGATTCGCGCGGATCGTATTCCCCGCGCGGGCACAGGACGAAACCTCGCGCGTCCGTGATGTGCCGCCAGGCGTCGCAATTCCAGTCCGGCCGATCGCCGCTACCGTGGAGAACCAGGAGGACGGGTCGCCGCGTCGTCGCCCCGTTCGGGACCGAGACCACCCCTTGGGGGTAACCGGCAATGGTCAGGTTGGTGAACAGGGGCTCGGGTGCGATCGGAGTCAGACCGCCCGACGCACCGTCCGCACCGGTTCCCTCTCGCTCGACGGAAGCATCCGCGAGCCGGTCGCGAGACCCATCCGGTACGGCTGGCGATTGGTGTGAGGCCGCCTCGTCGGAGACGTGACCCGTGTCACCGGCTTGCGACGCACGATCGAGTCGGCACCGGACGGCAAGCAAGGCGATGCCCAGCGTCAGAACACCGCAGCGCGCACGATGGCGGCGCCCAGTCATTCCAGCGTGCGTCCGCCCAGGTTCGCGACCATGATCGCCACTTGCAAAGGATCAGCCGGCTTGGGAACGTGCATCTGAAAGCCAGCGGCGAACGCCCGCTGGGCGTCTTCCCTTCTTGCATAGGTGGTGAGAGCGATCGCCGGAGTACGCCCACCGCGATCCCCGGGCAGCGCGCGGACTTTGCGCAGCAGGGCATAGCCGTCGACCTCCGGCATCCCGATGTCGCTCACGATCACATCCGGCCTCAGTTTCTCGAGCGCCTCGAGCGCCTCCAGCGCCGAGCGGACCCCCGCCACCTTCGCGCCGTGGTCTCGCAGCACCTCCTCGACGAGCAGCAATGCGTCTGCTTCGTCGTCGACGACGAGCACGGTCAGGCCCTCCAGGCGAGGTGACCCTCCCGCCCCCATCCCACGAAGCGCTCCGGGCGCGGACGGTACCTCGCTCGCGGGGGGAACCCCGCCGTGGGCAGGCAAACACACCGTGAACGTCGCTCCTCGGCCCTCACCCTCGCTGCTGGCGTTGACCGTTCCGCCGTGAGCCACCACGAGTTGCTTCACGATCGCGAGCCCGAGCCCGAGCCCACCGTGGACGCGCGTGGTCGATGCGTCCGCTTGCCGGAAGGTATCGAAAACATAAGGGAGCACCTCGGGTGAAATCCCGGCTCCGAAATCGGTCACGCGAACGCAGACGTCGGAGCCCTGCCTGTACGCCTTGACGAGGACCTTCCCACCTTTCGCGGAGAACTTCACGGCATTCGTCAACAGATTCCACATGACCTGATGCAATCGATCGCCGTCAGCGGTAATCGCGATCGAACATTCCGCTCCAAGATCGGCTTGGACGGTGACGCCCTTCGCCTGAGCGGCGGGCAACACCGATTCGATTGCTCCGCTCACGGTGTCTTCGATGTTCACGGGGCCGAGAGTCAACGACAGCTTGCCGCTGCTGATACGCGATATGTCGAGGACGTCCTCGACGAGGTGTAGCTGGCGGCGCGCGTTGCGCTCGACGATGCTCAGGCCTCGATCGAGGTCGGAAGGCGGCTTGCGAGCCCGCAGGGCGACGGTCCAACCGAGGATCGCGTTCAGCGGCGTACGCAGCTCGTGCGAGACAGTGGCCAAAAATTCGTCCTTTGCGCGGTTCGCGATGTCGGCTTCCCCGCGCAAATTGCGCTCCTCTCGGCGCGCGTCTTCGGCCTGCTTGAGCGCGAGCGCGTTCTCGATGGCCATGGCGCATCGGCGCGCGAAATCCTCCGCGAACGCGAGATCGTCCTGGGTGTAGCCGCGGCCGGACCCGGCATAGAGAAAGGTCATCGCTCCGAGCGTGCGGTCGCGTCCCCTCAAGGGAATGATCATCGCTGATTCGAGCTTCATCTCTCGGAGAAACCGTAGATGTTCCGCGTTCCGCGCCCAGACATGCAGCGCCGTCGAAGGGATGGAAGAGTAAAGCTCCGGGGTGCCCGTACGCATCACGTGGTGCGGGCCCCACTGGGCGCTCGGATCCGGCGCATACCTTGCCCGGAGCTGTCGCGCTTGCTCGAGCTTCTCCGGATCGAAGTGCGCGACCGCCACCTGCTGCGGCGTCCGCGCGCCTGGCTCGACGAGGTCGACCGCGCACCAGTCAGCGAGCTGCGGCACGGCAAGCTTGGCGACCGTGGCCAGCGTGGCTCGGTAGTCGATCGACGAGACCAGCGCAGCACCCGCGCGCGCGAGGAAATCTCGCCGAATCAGGTTCCGCTTTTCTTCGCTGGCATCGCGAAAGACCAGGACGACGCCGAAGAGGCTACCCTTGGCGTCGCGGATCGGTGCGGCGCTGTCGTCGATGGGAATGTCCACGCCCGTTTTCGAGCGGAGCACCGTGTGGTTGGCGAGACCGACGACCGCGCCATTGCGAAGGACGCTTTCGACGGGGTTGCTGCAGGCTGCGCGTGTCTCACCGGAGAAGATGCTGTACACGGCCTCGAGGGGGCGCCCGCGAGCCTCGGCGGCATCCCAGCCGGTCAGCCGCTCGGCCACCCCGTTCATCAGGGTGATTCGACCCGACGCGTCCGTCGCGATGACGGCATCGCCGATGCTGAGAAGCGTGGTCGCGAGCCAGGCGCGCGCGTGCTCTTCCCGATCGAGGCGCTGCGCTCGAGCCAGCGACTGCGCGCATTGCTTCGCCAACGTCTCGATGAAAGAGCACTCCTCGGTGGGAAAGCTTCGAGGCTCGAAGAAGCCCATTGCAAGGAGCCCGACGGCGCGGCCCTCGGCGATGAGGGCCACGCTCCAGAGCGTCCCGGCACGCCGCTGCCGAGCCTTGGTCGCGCCCAATTCCGGGAACAGCCTGACGTAGTCGTCCGCGCTCTCCGACCAGACGGCCGCGCCCTGCGTCAATGCGACAAATGCCGCGCGGTTGTCGGCCGTCTCGTCGACTCTGCGAATTTGTTCGAGCGCCTCGGGCGCGATGCCAAAATGGCCGGCCAGCGATAGGGAGGTCGCTTTTTCATCGAGCACGTGAAGGGCGCATGTATCCGCGCAAACCGCCCGCCTGCACTGCTCGACCACGACGCTGGCGACCTCGTCGGGCGTGCGCGCGCCCGACAGGTCGAGCGCAAGCGCCGTCAGCGCCTGCAGTCTCGCGAAGAGGCGTCTGCGCGCTCGATAGAGCTCCGCGAACGTGCGGACTTTCGAGCGCAGGATGTCCGCCTCGAACGGTTCGTGGACGAAATCAATGGCTCCGGTGTGGCACGCCCGTACGATGTCCGACGCATCGATGTCGGCGCCGGTCAGGAAGACGATGGGGCTCGGCCGCCCGTTTCGGTTTAAACGCTTGATCTCGAGTGCCGTCTCGAGCCCGACCATCTCCGGCGCGCTCAGCTCCAGGAGCACGACCGCGAAGTCCCGCTGCTCCCACGCACGCAGGGCCTCCTGACCGGGGCGCGCGGTGACCAGCTCGTATTCGGGTGAAGCCAGGGCTGCTCGCAACGCGGCGAGCTCGGTGGCTCGATCGTGGATCAGAAGGACGGGGACCCTGTTGGCCGACTCGCCCGCCCTTCGCTCCACGCTCACGCGGTTGTGCTCGATGTTCATGGGGGTCACATGGAACCTCACGCCCGACCCTCGACGCCTCGACCGAGCAGCGACGCCAGAGGCGCTGATTTCTCGCCGGGTTCGAGTTGCCCCGAGGCGCGTGACATCTACGGCTCGGTCTCACGCCTCCGACCGGCCAGACTCACGCGTCCGACCGGCCGGACCGTACGACGTTCGCGGCCTTTAATTTAGATCGCGCGCCGAGCCCGCGCAGCACGGGGCCGGCGTCGACCCTCGACCGGGGCTCAAGCCTCGGCCGTCGGTCCACGCTTGCGCAGGCGCGCCTTCTTCCCGGCGGCGGCGCGCCTCGCCTCGGTCCCGTTGGCGCCATGCTTCGCCGATTGGCGGCCGGCGCCGTTGGCGGCAGCACTCCCATTCACGGATGTCCTCTTGCCTGCCGAGCCGAGGAGGTCGTCGGCGATTCGAGCCGCGCGATCCGTTTTCTCCCAGGGAAACTCGGGCCGACCGAAATGGCCGTAGGCAGCGGTCCTCTTGTAGATGGGAGCCAGGAGCCCGAGCTCTTCGATGAGCGCCTTGGGGCGCATGTCGAAGTTGGCCAGGATGTACTTCTCGAGCACGTCGTCGGAAATCTTTCCCGTGCCGAACGTATTCACGTGCACCCCCACGGGGCGAGCCACGCCGATGGCATACGCCACCTGCACCTCGCAGCGTTTCGCGGCGCCCGAGGCGACGATGTTCTTCGCGACGTACCGCGCGTAGTAGCAGGCGCTGCGGTCCACCTTGCTCGGGTCTTTCCCGCTGAACGCACCCCCCCCGTGACGACCCATTCCGCCGTAACTGTCGACGATGATCTTGCGCCCGGTCAGCCCGCAATCTCCTTGCGGCCCTCCGATGACGAAGCGCCCCGTCGGGTTGACATGCACCTTGGTCTTCTTGTCGATGAGCCTGCTCGGCAGGGCCTTGTCGATCACCAAGTCCACGATCGCTTCGCGGAGTTGCTTGTACTTCACTCGCTCGTCGTGCTGAGTGCTCACGACGATGGCGTCGATCCGCACCGGAACGTCGTCCTCGTACTCCAGCGTGACTTGCGTCTTGCCGTCGGGGCGAAGGAAATCGACCGTTTTCTTCTTGCGGACAGCCGCAAGCTGTCGCGCCAGGGTGTGGGCATACTGGATTGCCGCCGGCATGAGCTCGGGCGTCTCGTCCGTCGCGTAGCCGAACATCAGTCCTTGATCTCCGGCACCCTGCTCCTTGTGCAAACCGTCGCCCTCGTTGACACCCTGGGCGATGTCGGGACTTTGCCGTTCCACGGCGACGAGCACCGCACACGTGCTCGCGTCGAAACCCACTTTCGAATCCACGTACCCGATGTCGGCGACGGTTTCGCGAACCACCTGAGGATAATCGATGCGCGCCGTCGTCGTGATCTCGCCCGCGACGACCACCATCCCGGTCTTCGCGAGCGACTCGCACGCCACCCGGGCGCGAGAGTCCTGCGTGAGGATCGCGTCGAGGATTGCGTCCGAAACCTGGTCGCACAGCTTGTCGGGATGTCCCTCGGTGACCGATTCCGACGTGAAACAATAGCGAGACATGCGGACTCCTTGGCGACGCGCGACCCTCCAGCCGCATCTAATACGACGCAGCTGGCAAATCCAGCCGCAACCGGCAAGCGCTCGAACGCACCGGTGAACGCCCCGATTGCAGAACGCTCCGCGGCCGATTCTATGGCGGATCGCGTCGCGCAGCGGTACACACGAGGCCACATCCAATGCCCGTGGTCGTCGAGCCCACCGATCGCTTCGTCCACCGCCACATCGGTCCGAGCGACCGCGACGTGGCCGAGATGCTCCGAGCCGTGGGCGCCGCGTCAGTCGACCAGCTCATCGATGAGACCGTTCCGAGCAGCATTCGCCTGAAGCACCCGCTCGTCACGCCGGCCGCACAGACCGAGCACGAGCTGCTCGAACGATTGCGCGACATCGCAGCGATGAACGAGACGTGGCGGAGCTTTCTCGGCATGGGCTACGCCGACTGCATCACCCCCGCCGTCATCCAGCGCAACGTGCTCGAGAGCCCGGGTTGGTACACGCAATATTCCCCTTACCAGGCGGAGATCGCGCAAGGCAGGCTCGAGGCGCTACTCAACTTCCAGACGATGGTGAGCGATCTCACCGGCCTCGAGATCGCCAATGCCTCTTTGCTCGACGAGGCCACGGCCGCAGCCGAGGCGATGCACGTGTTCGAGTCCACGGCGAGCGACGATCGCCGTGCGTTTTTCGTTTCCGATGAGTGCCATCCGCAAACGATCGAGGTGCTCCGCACGCGCGCCGCGGGGCGCGACATCGAGGTGGTCGTCGGAGACGCCCGACGAGCGCTCGAGGACGCGACGGGCCTGTTCGGCATCCTCCTGCAGTATCCGGCAACCGACGGCGCGCTTTACGACTGGCGCTCGCTCATCGAGAGCGCGCACGAGTCGGGAATCAAGGTCGCGATGGCGTGCGACCTGCTTGCGCTGACGCTGATCGTCCCCCCGGGCGAGCTGGGAGCGGACATCGCAGTCGGCAGCGCACAGCGTTTCGGGGTCCCACTGGGCTACGGAGGACCGCACGCGGCCTTCTTTGCCTGTCGCGGAGAGCTCGTGCGTCGACTGCCCGGCCGCATCATCGGCGTGAGCCTCGATGCGCAAGGCAGGCCGGCGCTGCGCATGGCGCTGCAGACTCGGGAGCAGCACATTCGGCGCGAGAAAGCGACCAGCAACGTCTGCACGGCACAGGCGCTGCTCGCGGTCGTCGCGAGCATGTACGCGGTCTACCACGGCCCGGGCGGGCTGCGGGCAATCGCCGAGCGGGTCCACGGGGCAGCCGCAGCGCTCGCGCTCGGCTTGGCCAAGCTGGACGTTCGCACGGCCCACGGTCGGTTCTTCGACACGCTTCGCATCGAAGGCGACCCGGCCCGCGTCGAGCGGTGGCTCGCAGCCGCCCGCGAGCGCAAGATCAATCTCCGGCGCATCGACGATCGCTCGATCGGGGTCGCTCTCGACGAGACGACCCGCGCTGCGGACGTGGACACCCTGCTGGCCATCTTTGGCGAGGGACGCTCGACGCAGCTGTGCGAGCAGCTCGCGCGCGAGGCAACTCCTGCGCTTGCGGGCTTCGAACGACGCAGCGGATATCTCACACATCCCGTCTTCAACTCTCATCGTTCCGAGACGGCGATGCTGCGCTATCTGCACTTGCTCGAGTCGCGCGACCTGTCGCTCGTCCATTCGATGATCCCGCTCGGGTCGTGCACGATGAAGCTCAACGCGTCGGCGGAGATGATGCCGCTCACCTGGACGGGCTTCGGGCGAATGCATCCTTTCGCGCCGCCAGAGCAGGCGCAGGGCTATCAGCTCGTCATCAAGCAGCTCGAGTCGATGCTCGAGGCGATCACGGGGTTCTCCGCCGTCAGCCTCCAGCCGAACTCGGGGGCCCAGGGAGAGCTCGCCGGGCTCCTCATCATCCGCAAGTACCACCAGAGCCGCGGTCAGCATCGGCGCAACGTCTGCCTCATTCCCGCCAGCGCGCATGGCACCAACCCGGCGTCGGCCGCCATGGCGGGGATGCGCGTCGTCGTCGTCGCGTGCGACGAGAAGGGATACGTCGACCTGAGCGATCTGGCGTCAAAGGCGAAGGAGCACGCGCCGGAGCTGGCGGCCGTCATGGTCACGTACCCGTCGACGTACGGAATCTTCGAAGAGGACATCGAACGAATCTGTGCGGTCGTCCACGAGCACGGCGGACAGGTATACCTCGACGGAGCGAACCTCAACGCGCAGGTCGGACTGTGTCGGCCCGCCGACGTCGGCGCCGACGTCTGTCACGTCAACCTGCACAAGACGTTCTGCATCCCGCACGGCGGCGGAGGACCCGGCCAGGGTCCAATCTGCGTGGCTCGACACCTGGCGAAGTTTCTCCCGCGGCACCCCGTCGTGCCTGTGGGCGGCGAGCTCGGAATCGGCCCCGTGAGCGCCGCTCCGTGGGGCAGCGCAAGCATCTTGCTCATCTCGTGGGCGTACATCTCGCTCATGGGTCCCGACGGGCTGAGGCGAGCCAGCGAGATCGCCATCCTGAACGCGAACTACGTCGCCGAAAGGCTGCACGCGGCGTTCCCCGTCTTCTACAGAGGCAAACGGGGACGCGTCGCTCACGAGTGCATTCTCGACACCCGGGCGGTCAAGCGCACCGCCGGGGTCGAGGTGGACGACATCGCGAAGCGACTCATGGACTACGGTTACCATGCTCCCACGATGAGCTTTCCCATCCCGGGGACGCTCATGGTCGAACCGACGGAGAGCGAGTCGAAGGCCGAGCTGGATCGGTTTTGTGAGGCGATGATCGCGATCCGCGACGAGATTCGCTCCGTCGAGGAGGGACGATCGTCGCGAGACGACAATCCCCTCAAGCACGCTCCGCACACGATCGACGTGCTTGCCTCGAGCGAGTGGCGACACGCCTATTCGCGCGAGCAGGCGGCGTTCCCGACCCCCGGGCTGCGCACTCGCAAGTTCTGGCCGGTCGTCGGCCGGATCAACAATGCTCAGGGCGACCGCAACCTGGTGTGCACCTGCCCGCCCATCGATGCCTACGGCTCGGACTGACGCTCGAGCGCCGAGGCCATTCTCGCGAAGGCTTCCACGTCGAGCGTCTCTCCCCTGGCGTCGAGGGCGATGCCTGCGGTCGCCGCCGCCTTCTCGAGGACCGCAGGATCACGGACGAGCGGCCGCCACGCATTTCGCAGCATCTTTCGGCGGCTCTGAAATGCGGCGTGGACCACGTCACGAAACGCCTCGGTCTCGCGAGCCCTCGGCGGCCGCAGCGGGACGAGCTCCACGATCGCGCTCGTCACGGCGGGCGGGGGATGAAACGCGCCCGGGGGCACGCGCAGCAGCCGGCGAACGTCGAACGCGGCCTGGACGAACACCGTGAGCGCGCCGAAAGCCGGCGTGGCCGGCGCGGCGGTGAGGCGCTGCGCGACCTCGCTCTGGACCATGAAGACGACGCGATCCACCTCTCGGCAGCGGTCCACGGCGAGACGGAGTAGCGCGCCGGTGACGGCGTAAGGCAAGTTGCCGCAGATCACGCGGGGTGAGCCTTCGCGCGGTTCGCCGCTGAGCAAACCCCAGTCGAGCTTCACGGCATCCCCCTGGAGAACTCGCGCGCACGTCCCCTCGAGCTCGCGGACCAGTAGCGGTATGAGGTTGGGATCGCGCTCGATCGCGACGAGCTCGCACGCGCGCTCGGCCAGCAGGCGCGTCAGGGCGCCGGTGCCAGCCCCGATCTCGATGACTCGCGCTCGTCCGACTTCGTCGTCGTGCACGCACGCGCGAGCCATTGTCCGGGCGATCGGCTGCGCAACGAGAAAGTTCTGGCTGGAGCCTTTTCGCGGACGGAGGCCCGCTCCGGCGAGCAGGGTGCGCGGGTCGCGAGGCATCAGCCCCGGGTCCTGCGCCGCGGCTCGGTTCCGTCGACCAGGTGCCCCGGTAACGCAATCGCCGGCAAGGGACTCGCCCAGCGACGCGGGACGACCCTCGAGGCGACGCGAACTCCGAGGCGGCGCAGCACTCGCTCGCCCCGTTCGCGCGCAGCCCGTCCGCGCACGCCCACCGCTTCGTATAGGACGCTCGAGGGACCGGATTCGACCGGAGGCGACACGCTGTCCTTTGCGACGCTCGCGTCGAACGAAGGCAAGCTCCACCGAAGCTCGACGCCGCGAGCTCGAAGCGCGCGGACCCGGTTGCCGAGAGCGTGGGGTCGCGATGGCGGCGGGGCCCAGACGTGCGCGAGGTTCGGCCGCGGTCGCTCGGCCGTCAGTCGCGCCAGAGCATCGTCCAGCACGAGCTCGGCCGCAGCCCGCTCTCCTTCGACCCGCGGCGGGGATTCGACGCCGAACGCCACGAGATAGTGCCGAAGCTGCCGTTCTCGGCCTGTCGGGGCCAACGGAGGCTCTGCCGCCGAGAAGGGCGCCTGCGATCGAAGACGATTGGCGCGCGCGACCAGAGCGTCCAGGTCGCGCCTGTGCCAGTCGGCGGACGCTTCGCGATCGAACGGCGCGGCGTGCTCGGCGACGCGGCGCGCGGTCTCTTGCTCGTCGAGGCTCGAGCGATCGGAGTCGATCGTACGAGCCGAGCTCGCGAGCGCGGCCGCAATCACGAGGCCTTGGGAGGGCCCGGAATCCGGGGCGATCCAGCAGTGGATTCGCGAGGCGATGACCGCAAGACCCACGCGGTCGCCGCGATGCAGATGAGCGGCGGCGAGTGCGGCCACCTCGTCGACGACTCGATCGAGCGGCGCGCGACCGGCGTGGCCGGCCCAAAGCTCGACCGACGCGTCGACGACGAACCAGACGACCGATCGCTCTCCCCGGTCCATTTCTCGGACGAGAAGCTGACCGCGACGAGCGCTCGGCTTCCATGCGATCCGCTTGAACGGGTCCCCGCTCGCGTACAGCCTCAGCTCTCGCAGCGAGTCGCCCTCGCCGCGGACGCGCCGGGCGACATCGGCTTGCGACGTGCGTCGCACCCGCCCTCCTCTCGGGTGGCTCACCAGCTCCGTGAGCATCGCTGGAAACACCTCGACTCCGAGGGGCAATGCAAATTGAAGCGGGATCTCGAAGAGCGCGTCGGCGCCGGACTGAATCACGGACAGGAGGAGCCCGAGCCCGTGAATGCCCCAGTATCCGACCCGATGCGCGGTCACGATGAAGTCGACGCTGACGCTGCACTTGGGTGGGAGCTCCACGATGGTGGGCTCGACCGAGACCGAGAGGTGGCTCGACGCGATCGGGCGCATCTCCGTCGCGCGCAGCGCCAGTGAGCTGCGGTTGTACAGCTCGGCGTGAATGATTACGGTTCCACCGGCGCGCACGCGATGGACGCGTCGGCCGCTCGACCAGCCCATCACGAAACCGGCCTTGCGCAGGCGCACCACCCCGATCCGTGCCAGCGCACGCGCGAGCGCGACCGCCAGTAACATCGCGCCGCCGAATGCAACGACCGGCGCGACGCGCGCGGTCGTCCCCAACGTCACCAGCCCGACGGCGGCGACGGCCACGTGAAAGGTGGCGCGCGTAGGGTAAAGCTGCACGGGTTCTTTACGCCCCGTGAATCGCACGGAGCGCCCGGACCGTCTACATGGCACGCACCCCGCGCCTGTAGCTCACCTTCGAAAGCGCCTCTTCGATGACCCGCTCCCTGGCCCCTGCCTCGAGCTCCGCGTCGGCCACGAGAACGAGCCGGTGGGCCAGCACACTCGCGGCAACGCTGCGAATGTCGTCCGGTGTAACGAACGAGCGGCCACTCATCAACGCCGCTGCCTTCGCCGTTTGGACCAGGCCGAGCGTGGCTCGCGGGCTCGCGCCCAGCGCGACCGACGAGTGCGCGCGCGTGAAGCCGGCGAGCCCGACCGCATAATCGAGGAGGTCGTCGTCGACGTGTACCGCCGACGCGAGGGCCTGAAGCTGTGCGACGTCGAGGGGGCCGAGCACCGCCCGTGCGCTCGGCGAGGCCACGCCGTGTGCCTTGACCATGTGCGCCTCCTCTCGCGACGAGGGGTAGGTCATCGCCACGCGGACGAGAAAGCGATCGATCTGGGCCTCGGGGAGCGGATACGTTCCCTCGGAATCGATCGGGTTCTGGGTGGCGAGCACGAGGAAGGGCGAGGGAAGCTCGTAGCGGTCGCCCTCGATCGTGACCTGCCGCTCCTGCATCGCCTCGAGCAGTGCGCTCTGGGTTTTCGCAGGCGCTCGATTGATTTCGTCCGCGTGCACGAGGTTTGCAAAGATCGGTCCGGCGCGGAGGGCAAACGTCCCCTCACGCGGCGAGAGAACGTACGTGCCGGTGATGTCTGCCGGCAAAAGGTCCGGAGTGAACTGGATGCGCCTCACCGTGCACCCCAGCGCAGCAGCGAACGCCTTCACCAGGGTCGTCTTCGCGATCCCCGGAACGCCCTCGAGCAGCACGTGCCCGCGCGCCAACATTGCCGTCAGCAGAGCATCCACCGGCCTCAGCGAACCGATGTAGACGCGAGCGACTTCCCGCCGCAACTGCTCGAGACGCTCTCGCGCTGCGGCGATTTCGCTCGTATTCGCGGCGGCGGTCACGACCTCGTCCGGACTGTACCACGGCGAGGTGCGTCGACCGCCGCGAGCAAGGTGCGGACGCTTTCGGTGATGGACCGCACCTCTGCGGCGCGGACGCGATCGAACGGAAACAATCGTGGCCGCGCGAATCGAGCCGCCAAGCGCGAGAGCCGCGCGAGCGAGGCGGTGAGCGTGCGCATCTCGTGCTCGTCGATCAGCCGGGCCGCTCGCGCTCGGGCCACGAGCTCGGGCAGAGGGACGACGCTTTCGAGTCCGAGGCGCGCGGCGAGATGCTCTTCGAGTGCGATCTTCAGCTCGCGGAGCGCCACTTCGCGCGTCGCGCCGGCGGACGCGAGGGCAGCCGCGTGGCCGGCCACCCCGCCCTGGGCGCGGAGCGGAACCGGGCGGGTGAACGCGGGCATGGACGGCCTGTACATCTTGCCGGCATTCACGGCCGTCCATACGACGACTCCGATGCCCACGGCGATGGCGAACAGGTACGTGAGCGTGGGCGGCATGCCTCTTCGCAGCGCGTCCTCGGCCGCCTCCGCCATTCGCCCCAGTGCCGCCTGGGTGCGGGTCCGCCACGACCGCCCGCCAAACCCGCCGCTCATCACAAAGTCATTCGCCAAGAGGTAGAGCTTTCCCTCGCCATCGTTGCTCGCCTCTGAATCGGCGGCGGGGCCGCAATAGGCCAGCAAGGCAGACGCCAGGGAGCGATTCCCGGGGAAGCGCAGCATCGCGTTCATGGCGACCGAGGAGTCACCGACGACGACGATCCGTCCCTTCCCGATGACCGAGGCGCCGGCCACGACCACCGCGTCGAGCTTGCTGCGCACGACGAGCAATGGACGCAGCGGTCCGCCGGCGATCCCGGTCGCATGATTGGTGACGACTCGAGTCACGTCGTGCACGAGCGGGTGGACGCCGACCGAATCCGCCACGGCGAGCGATGGGTGGGCGCGAAGCATCGAGCTCGGATGCTCTGGAAGGTCGACTCGACGCGATCCGAGCGCGGCCAGCAGCCGGTCCCCGGTGCCGAAGTCGTCGAGGAGCGCAATCCGGCCGCCGGCATCGACGAACGAAAAGAGCTCGTCCGTATCGAGCTCGCGCTCCGGATGCACGAGAAGGAGCGCGTCGGCCGCCTTCAGGCGATTGAGGTCGAGTCGGGTCGCCAGAACGACGCGACCCGGTCCGAGCTCCTCCTGAGCGAGGCGCACCAGTTGCGACAGCCCTTCCCAGTCGGTTCCGTTCGGGTCGAGCGGGCGCGCAGACGCGGTTTGGGCTGCGGCCAAGAGCAGCGCGGCTACGATCGCGGCGCCGGCGCGAGCGGCACCCGCAGCGGCGGCGAGACGACGTAGGCCGCAGGGCGTCGCTCGAGAGCCGTCCGGGCGCGCATTTCCCCTTTCCCGGGCGTCGGCGCGTCTCGTCTCGAGCGCGCGAGCTGTGCGCCGGCCTTGCCCCAGGAAGGCCGCCAATCTTGACCCTGGCACTTGGGTTGCTATTGTTTTCAGGTAGCGGTTTGGGTGACGATCTGCGTGCGGATTGGGTAACGATTCCGGGTAGTGCGCCCTCTTTTTTTGATGCAGGGCGGCGACGATGACCTGATCGAGTGGATTCCGAGCGACCATCTTACTTAGGCTGTTTGAAAAAGGAGGTCTACGATGCTGCCTCCGTTCATCATCGAGCAGATCCGTCGACGGGAAGAGCAGGAGCGAACGCGCCCCGAGCAACCGCGCGTTGAAATCCCTGCCGATCGGCCCGCTCCCCGGTCGCCGCAACCGCTCGAGGACCAGAGCGAGCGGGGAGTGGTGGTGATCGACCTCATCGGGGGCGATACCGCCTGAGTCGAAGCGTCCTCCGAATCGAGCCGCGTGCCAGGGCCTCTGACGCGATCCGTCGATCCTCCCGCAGCCCATCCGCGGACGTGTGCGGTGCTCGACACTTACGCCTGCGCTGATTAGGCTCGGCAGCCGAATGATGACGGCGCGCTGCGTCGCCGGAGAAACGCGTGTCGCCTCTCGTCGCCTTCCCTTGATTCTCCTTCGCTATCTCCTCGTCGCCGCTTTCGTGACCGTCGCGGTGGCTGCGTGCTACTCGGGAGGGGGCGGGTCGCCGCCTCCGCCCGATCAGCTCTACTACCCCGTGGGGCTTGCCGTTTCGAACGGCGGGAACGTCCTTTACGTCGTCAATTCCGATTTCGACCTCCAATGGAACGGGGGCACGCTGCAGAGCTATGACCTGTTCCTCCTCCGCCACGACGCGGATGCCCTGATCAACGCGAACCTGCTGCCTCCGTCCGAGGACCCCGTCGCCCTGCCGTGTTCGAGCGGCGTCACCGCGAACTGCATTGCCGTTCCTTTTCTGGGCAACTGGGCGCCGTTCGGAGAGGCCGGCAGCTGCCTGAACACGACACCGTCGACCAACACGACGGAGAGCTCGAACGGGAGTCGCATTCCTCTCAACGAAGCCTGTTCGCCAGCCGTCAATTCGCAGCGCTATGTCCGAGACAACGTCAACATCGGAGCATTCGCGACGGAGCTCAAGCTGTCGCCGGACGGGTCCCGCCTGTTCGCACCCGTTCGAGGCAATGCCTCGTTGACGTGGGCCGATGTCCAGCCAGACGGGCCGCCCCCAGGCTACCCGCCGGGTGTCACCAACGCCGTGCCGCCGGCCGACATGACTGTGGCGAATACGAATTACGCGACTCCATGGCAGCAGAACGTCGTCCCCACCGACCTGTCGTCGGATCCGTTTGCCCTTCAATGCTTCGTCGACGACAGCGGTCAATGCACGACGACCGCCGGGAACTTCGTGGACCCTCTCGACTCGCGCGAGCTGACGCTGCCCGGCGAGCCGTTCGCCTTCGCGCTCACGCCCGACGGGACCGCGGTGGCCATGACCCACCAGACGTCCACGAACGCTTCGCTGCTCCTGACCGGATGCTACCCGCTGGTCCCGCCCCTCGATGGAGGGCTCGAGGGGGACGGCGCCGCGCTCCAGGGCGACGGCGGCGGCGACACGCCGCCTTCCTCGGCGTCCGAACTGCCCGACGGGGGGCTCGAGGGCGACGGCGCGACGCTCGAGGGCGATGGGGGTGCCGGCCCGGCATTGCCGCCGAACGCGTGTCATCCCCCGGCGCCCGCTCCGGTCATCTCGTCCGCGATCTCGCCGCTCGCCCCGTCCATGCAGTTCGTCTTGAGCGGAGTCGCGAACGGCGGCGACGGCATCGCCGCCATCCCGCACGACGACGACCCGGACTCTCCCGCCGTCGGCTGCGAATACACGATGCCTCTACCGTACATGACGGTGCCGCCATGCGTGCGGCCCGCCTTCCTCGAAACCAACCACACGACAGCCGCGATCGACCTCATTCGCTACGTCAACGACGACGGTTCGAGCGTCAATCGTCCATATCTCTTCACCGACACCATCTACACGCTGACGTCGAACGAGACCGGAGTCGACCAGCGCGGCATTGCCATCGATCCGACGCCGCGCCTCGCGTGCCGGGCTCGGGCGACGTCCCCGTCCGAATCCGCCGCCTGCGGCCTGGTGCCGTCGCGGGTCTTCATCGCGAGCCGAGCCCCCGCGTCGCTCATCCTGGGCCAGATCGGTGGGCTCTCGCTCAGCGGGGACGGCAGCTTCAACCCTGACCTCTTGACGATCACGGGCAACGTACCCCTGCCGCCGGGACCGTCGAACGTTTACCTCGCGCCCATCGTCAACGAAGCGGGAAACTACGAGCTGCGCGTTTTCGTCGTGTGCTTCGACTCCAACGAGGTTGCGGTCTACAACCCCGACACCGGACAGGTCGACCTCATTGACGTCGGACAGAACAATGGCCCGTTCGCCATGGCGTTCGATCCGTTCGACCTTACCAACGTCGCGCAGAACGCCCCCGTGCCGCGAGACCTCCGTCAGCTGGACCCCTCGCTCAAGACCTACCGCTTCGCGTACGTCGCCAACTTCACGTATTCGTTCGTCCAACTGATCGATCTCGACAACTCGATGTCCCAGATCAGTCCGCAAACGTTCGAGCAGATCGTCTTCACGCTGGGCCAGCCGACGGCGCCGAAGGGGTCCTGATCGTGGGGACCTCGAGGCGAATGGTCGGTCTGGTCGTGGCGCCGCTCGTAGTGGTCGCGTTCGGCGCGGTGGGACTCTTCGTCGGCTGCGCGACGACACCCACGCCGGTCCCGATCCGCACGTTCGAGCAGCCCCAGAAGATGACCGACGTGTGCCTCGGTGTGAACGAGCCGGACGGAGCGGCCGCCCCGCAGGTGACCCCCGTCCCGCTCGGGGCCTGCCCTCCCGTGCCGCCCAACGTGGTCGGTACGCCGTTCCAGAATCACCTGTTCGCCGTCGTCACCCAGAGGTCGCGGGGGCAGGTCGGCGTCGTGGACCTGACGAGCGGCGCAGTCGTCGACGAGGACAACAAGACGCCCGGGACCAACCTGATCCCCGTGGGCGCCTCCCCATCGGACATCGTCGCGACTCCTGACGTGCTCCTTCAGGAAGGCAGCACGGCGTATCCCCCGTTCGTGTTCGTATCGAGCCAGAACGATCAGCAACCATCGATCTACGCGATTCCACAACAAAATTTGCTCGGCACTTCGACCGGGGTCGACGCGCAGGCGCCGACCCTCACCAGCCTCCTCGCCTGCTCGCTGCCGGCGCCGCCCCTGGCCCTCGGCGTGGCGTTGACTCCCAGTGGCAGCGGAGCCGGCGCGAGCGACGCGGGCGCCGGGACGGACGGGGCTGCCGGAGACGCGGGTGCGGGCAATGCCTCCCCCGCGTATGTCATCGTCGCGCTGTTGCAACCACCCGTCGCCGGAGCGCAGGCGCAGCTCGTCACGATCGATCCGCGGCCGTTTCCGACGTACACGCCGGGGCTGCTGGCCCAGTGCGACGTAGTGGGAAGCTCGACCTTCGTCGGCTCGGTTGCCGAGACCGCGGCTCCCGCGGCTTCGTGGCCCGACGGTGTGCCGTACGCCGACGCTGACCTGAGCGGCAGCGAACCGTCGCTCGGCCCCAACTGCGGATCGAACGACGGCGGTCCGGCCGACGACGCGTCGGCCGATGGAGGGACCGCCCCGCCATCGTCCATCGGCGACGGCTCTGCAGTCCCTCCCCCGTCCGGGCCGAATCCCACGGCAATGGTCGTGCGTGACGACGCCCCCATCGCCTACGTGGCCGATAACGCTGTGCCGTTGATCCACGTTTTCGACCTGAGCAATCCGAATGGTCCAGCGGAGGTGGGGCAGCTGCTCGCCGCGAGCGCGGAGAACCCTTCCCGGCAGGTGCCAGTCGGCGGCTTGGCTCTCAGTCCCCCCACGAGCGACCTGCGCCGGTACCTCTACGCGATCGACCAGTACGACGGCACCGTGATGGTGTTCGACGCAACCAGCCCTACGCCGGCGAACCCGCCGCAGACCCCGATGCATCGGCCGCATCCCGAGCTCTCACCGTTCGCACCGGTCGATCGCCTCGCCTTCGCAGCGCCCGTCGCGACAATGACGTTCGCGCTGCACGATTGGCCGCTGGTGCCGCCGTCGCCTTACACGGACACCGTTCATTCGTACACGGGCCTCTTGTGCAACCCGAATCCGAACGCCGCGCAGCCCGACGCGAGCGGCGTCTTCGTCGAGGACGGCCTGGGAGGGTATTACCGCGTGGATCAGGCGGCCGTCATCGAGCCGCAAGGAAACGGCATCCAGGGCTTCCCGCACCGTCTGCGCGGCGTCTTCGCATTCGTCACCCTGTCGAACGGCAGCATCGTCCTGGTCGACGTCGACGATTGGGACGCCCCGTGCCGCCGACCGGATCCGATGGAGCTCGAGGGGGGCGTCCCGGACTTCCAGCTCGGCGCGCTCGATTTGCCCGAACCCGCGCCCACGGGCCCCGACGATCTCGACCCGTATCACGCGCCGCGCACGGTCGTCCCCAACGGCCAGACCGGTGTCACGCAGGAGGTCTACTACCCGGTCTCGGCCCCGAATCGGACCCGATCCGGCTTTCTGCTTCGAAATGATCCGACAGCGGGCGTTCACGCGCCCTATGTCGCCATCGCCCCGCAGCTATTCGACCTGACGGGTTCCCCGGTCGCATACACGACGAACGGAGCGATTTCGCTCATCCTGCCGACGGCCCTGTCGACGGGTTTCGTCGACCCGTCGTACATCGAGAACCCGACCGATCCCGGCCTCAACTACATTTTCGTCAATCCCGCTCTCGGAATCGCGAGCGAACAGGAGACGAGCAGCAACGAGGCCCTTTTGTTTCCAGGGCCGCAGACGACCGCCGGGGTCCGTGTGTCGTACGACGATCCCACGGCTCACATCGATCAGGACTGGACGGTGACGTACGAGGGGGCGCTGCCCACGGCGAACAACCTGTTCGCCGACCTGGCGTCGACGGACGGCACCTACGAGACCCTGACGCTGACTTCGGCCCCGGCATCGCTCGGAAGCGGCCAGTCGAGCGGCGCGCAGTACTGCGAGCGCGGAATCGAGGACTGGAACGTGGGTCAGATGCGCGCCTCGGCCGCCCTCGAAGCCATGAGAGCCGCCGGGCTTCCCGTGTCCTCGGCCGAGCAGACGCTCGGACAGTGGACGTCGGACTACATCGAGATCACCGACGACCTGCTGGTCGACACCGACGGGTACTGGAGCGAAACAGCCGCCGTCAACCCGTGCTGGCAGGGCCTCACGCTGACGGACATGACGCGGCTCGACGACGACTCGAACCCGAACATCGCCACCATCCGCTATAACGCGTGCTTTGCGACCTACAATTCGAGCGCGAACGACGACACCTATTACGCCCGCGATTTTCCCATTCTTCTCGCGACCGACGACGTGCTCGTGGTTGGCCGTTTTGGCTGGGATCCATCGAACCCGGAGCAAACGTCCAACCGTACGATCGTCGGACCCGACCCGAGCAATGCGCCGTTTCTCAAACAAGCGGCGTGCTGTTTCCACCATCAAGCCGGATTCAAGGTGCGCACCGGTGGCGAATGGGTCACCGTAGGCATGGTCGGTTCGAATCTGGGTGTGGGCCTGCTCAACCATAATGGTCCGATGCCCGGCACGAGCGAGTGCGGCATCCGATGCAACGACCCCAGCCAGGTCTTGCTCAATTCTCGAACGTTCGACGTGCCGCCCCCGGCTGCCGCCTGCCCCAACCCCCCCGCGAGCAGCACGTATCCCGCGCCCGTCGATCGATCCAGCGCGCTCGCGCTGCGCAACCCGATGCTTTCGTTCGTGATGTGGGGACCTTGCGGGACGCCGAGCATGGGGGCTCACACGCTCACTACCCGCGACCTCCAGTGGAGGTTCTCGCTCCGCGGCGGCTTCACGCCGCTGAGCATCGCCGTGCAGGGAACCTCACCCGTGCCGGTCTCGCCCCAGTCGATGTTCTACGTCGCGCCGTTCGGCCAGCTCGCGGTCATCGATGGCGCCACGAACGGTCAGGGCCTGGTGCTCATCGACTTGAACACGCTGACTTTCGCGCACGCCCCGTATTTCTGATTGGTTCCGTGCCGCTTCCCGAGTGCGCGTCCAAGCACGCTTGTGGAGCGTGCGGTGGACCGCGCTCGCAAGGCTTGATACTTCCAGTCGAGTCGCGATGTCGAAGAGTCCTGCGTCGCAGACGCCCGTGATGCGTCAGTTTCTCACAGCGAAATCCGCGCATCCCGATGCTCTGCTCTTTTTCCGAATGGGCGACTTCTACGAGCTGTTCTACGACGACGCCGTCGTTGCGGCTCGCGCCCTCGATCTGACTCTGACGGCGCGCAACAAGGGGGCCGAAGACGAAGTCCCGATGGCGGGCGTTCCGCACCACGCGGCGAGCGCCTACGTGCAGCGCCTGCTCGAGCAGGGATTCAAGGTCGCCATTTGCGAGCAAATGGCGGACCCCTCGAAGGTTAAGGGGATCGTTCCGCGCGAAGTCGTTCGGGTCGTGTCGCCGGGAATCGCATACGACGACGCCGGGCTGCAGGCGCGCGAGAACCACTATCTCGCCGCCGTGGAGTGCTCGGCCCAGGGGCCGGGACCAGTCGGAATCGCAGCGCTCGATCTGTCGACGGGAGAGCTTCACGCCTGCGTGGCCGACGACACGATGTCCGCACTTTCGGAGCTCGTGCGACTCGAGCCGCGCGAGGTCTTGCTCGGTCCCCGGGCCACCGAGCTGGCCGGAGCGCTCCTGGCGGCGCGGCCGCAAATCACAATCCGGACCACGGACGAGGCCATGACCGAGGCCGACTGCGCGGCGGTTCTCGACGCGCAATTCGGACCCGGCGAGGCCACGGCGTCTTGTCCCGCCGTCGTTTCTCGCAAAGCCGCAGCGCGATGCGTGGCGATCGCGCGCGCCTGCGAAGCCGGGAGGCGACTTCCCGTCGCTCGGATCGTCGCTTATGCTCTGGGCGATACGCTCGTCATCGACGAGGCGACCCAAGCACATCTCGAGCTCGTCCGTTGCGTCGATGGGACCTCTCGAGGCTCGCTTCTCGCCCAGATCGACTCGACGCGCACCGCCCCCGGGGCCCGCTTGCTGCGCCGACGCTTGCTGGCTCCCCTCGTGCGGGTCGCCGACATCCGGCGACGTCACGACGCTGTCGAGCTCTTCGTCGTGAATCCCGGCCTCCGGCAGGAGGTTCGCGAAGCCCTGGCGCAGATCGCCGATCTCGAGCGACTTGCCGTCAAGCTTGCTCTCGATCGCACTTCTCCCCGCGACCTCGCCTCTTTGCGCGGATCTCTGGCCACCCTGCCTCTCATCAGCGAAGCGCTCGACCGGTGCGGACAGCCGTTGGCGCGCGAAGCCCTGGGGGTCGGGCCGGGCGAGCCATGGGTCGACCCTTGCGCCGATCTGTCCGCGCTGCTTGCGCGCGCCCTGGGCGAGGATCCCCCGGCCCGAACGGGTGATCCGGGCACGATTCGCGACGGTTTCGACGCAGTGCTCGACGCGGCCCGAGAGCTCATGCGAGGGGGACAGCGACTCATCGTCGAGCTCGAATCGCGCCTTCGCGAGTCCGCGGGAATCCCTGGCCTCAAGCTCCGTTTCACGCGCGTCTTCGGCTGGTACATCGAAGTCTCCCGCTCCCAGGTCAGCAAGGCTCCGCCCGCCTGGCGCCGCAAGCAGACGGTCGCTTCGGGCGAGCGTTTCACGTGCGACGAGCTCGACGCTCTCGCCGACGACCTCGCCCACGCCGAGGAGCGCGCCGCGACGCGCGAGTTGGAGCTTTTCGGCGCGCTGGTCCGCGATCTCGCGGCCCGCCAGCAGCGACTCCGAGCCATCGCGATGCGCCTCGCGGAGTGGGATGTCGCGAGCGCGCTGGCCGAAGTCGCCCACCGTGACGACTGGGTCCGACCCGAAGTCGACGATTCGCTCGACCTCGTGGTCACGGACGGGCGTCACCCCGTCGTCGAGAGGCTCGCGGCGGCGGGCCGCTTCGTGCCCAACGACGCGGCCATCGGCGCCGGAGACGGGCAGCCGCGTCTGTGGCTCGTCACCGGGCCCAACATGGCCGGCAAGTCGACCTTCATGAGGCAGATGGCCATTTGCGCGATCCTGTGCCAGATGGGCGCCTTCGTGCCCGCCCGAAGCGCGCGCATCGGCGTGGTCGATCGAGTGCTGACGCGAGTCGGCGCGAGCGACAACCTGTCGCGAGGAGAGAGCACCTTCATGGTCGAGATGAAGGAAACGGCAAATGTCCTGCGACGCGCCACCAAGCGGTCGTTCGTCATCCTCGACGAAATCGGGCGAGGGACGAGCACTTACGACGGGCTTGCCATCGCCTGGGCGGTCGCCGAGCATTTGCACGACGCCATCGCATGCCGCGCGATGTTCGCCACGCACTATCACGAGCTCACGGAGCTCGCGGCCACGCGCGAACGGACGTGCGAGAACTGGAGCGTCAGCGCGCGCGAGCACGCCGGCGACCTCGTCTTCTTGCACAAGCTGCAGCGCGGCGCAGCGTCTCGCAGCTACGGTGTCGCCTGCGCGCGTCTGGCGGGCCTGCCGGAGCCCGTCCTCGCCCGTGCGCGCGCCGTGTTGGCGGCGCTCGAGCAAGGTTCGATGGGGCCGGACGGTGGTCCGCCGCCGATGCGCATCGGACCACATGCCGCTCGCTCACAACTCGACTTGTTCGGCGGACCGGCCAAGCGCGATAGCTCCCCGCACCCCGTCCTCGACACCTTGCGCGCGGTCGACGTCGACCGATTGACTCCCCTCGAGGCGTTGCAGCTCGTTGCGACCCTGAAGACAATGACGGTTGCCTCGTGATGCTGCGGGCGGCTCGAGTCCGCGTGACGGACCGGTGACTGCAGAGCGCTCACGGGCCGCTGCGGGGCCCATCGGGTTCGGCCAACGGGGGCGCATTTTGCCTTATGCCGCCGTTGCGTTTGCGGCTTGCTCCTGGGGTACCTGGGCCTTGTGGCTGCGGCGCGCCGAGACGATGGGGCCGATGCCGTCGGCGCTCGAGTCCGCGATCGTCATGGCGGTCATCACCGCCGGCTCCGGCGTCGCCATGTTCCGCGATCGCTCCCGCCGGCCGGCTTCCTGGCGCGCACGCGGCTGGGTGCTGTGGCTCGGCGTGAGCGACGCGCTCAACCTTCTCTTCTTCTTTGCCGCGTATCGAATCATGATCTCGGTGTCGGTCCTCGCGCATTACCTGACGCCCGCCCTCGTTGCCGTCGCGTCTCCCATCGCCTTGCGAGAGCGCGTGACCCCCCGCACCTTGCTCGCCGTGGTCGTCTCGGTCGCGGGCCTCGCAGTCATGGTCGGCCGCTCCGACGCCGCGGCCGACGCCAGGGTGGTGTGGGCCAGCGCGTCGCTCGGCGCGGCGAGCGCCGTCTTCTACGCGTCCACCGTCGTCACAAACAAGTTCGTCATCGACGAGTTCACGACGAGCGAAGCGATGTTCTGGCACGGCGTCGTGGCGACCGCGGTTCTCGCTGCTTGCGTCCCTCTGGACGCCTGGGGCGCGATCGAACCGAGGCCGACCTTATATCTTGCGGCGATTGCGATATGGCCGGGCGCTCTCGCGGGGCTGGTCTTCCTCTGGGCCCTGCGGCGCATGCCGGCCACCCACGCGTCCACGCTGACGCTGCTCGAGCCTCTCGTCGCCGTCCTCACGGCAGGAGCCGTCGTCGGCGAGGCGCTCGGTGCGCGCGCGCTCGTCGGCGGAGCAATGATCCTGGGCGGATCGCTGCTCGTGATGACCCAGAGCCCCGCTCGCGCCGAGCCGCGAGCGTCGACGAGCCCGGCGACCAGCGACTTCTGAACGGGCCGACCGCCGATGGCCAAGCAAGTGCAGCCCGGCTATCGTCCGGGCCATGAGCATCTACGACTTCTCGATGAAGACGATCGACGGCGAATCGAGGACGCTGGCCGACTACCGCGGACGAGTCCTCCTCATCGTGAATGTCGCGTCGAAGTGCGGGCTGACACCGCAGTACGACGGGCTCGAGAAGCTGCACGAGGCGTACTCGACCAGAGGCCTCGCCGTCCTCGGCTTTCCCGCCAACGAATTCGGCGCGCAAGAACCTGGGTCCAATGCCGAGATCAAGACCTTCTGCACGACCCGGTTCGGCGTCAAGTTCGACATGTTCGCGAAAGTGAAGGTCAAGGGACCCGGGATCGACCCCCTGTTCGACTATCTCACGAGCAAAGAGACGAACCCGCCGTTCGCGGGCGAGATCCAGTGGAACTTCACGAAGTTTCTCGTCGGAAAATCCGGCGAGGTGCTGGCTCGCTTCGAGCCGCAGGTGGACCCGACCGGCCCCGAGGTTCGTCGCTCGATCGAGAGCGCCCTCGGTGGGTCGTAGAGTTCGCTGCTGGCCTCGCGTCACCGCTTTTGATTTCGGGTTCTCGCATCACCCTGAGCCTCGCTCTGCCTCGACTCGCTGACGCTCGCTCGGCTCCGCTGCGGGCATCCTGCCAAGCCCTTCACGTTGTCGGGAGCGCCGCTCCCCACAACCCCCCCAGCAGAAGAGAGCTACGGCGGGGGCGGCCAAGCCATTCATCGGAGCACGGCGAGTGTCGTCTCCGGACGGCCGTCGATGCGGCGCGGAGCGCCCATTCCGAGCCAAGCTCCCGAGTAGCGCTCTCGACCGATACGATGGTTGAGCGCGAAGTCGACGTGGTAAATGAATCCCTCACGCCAGAGTCTCGTGGGAAAAGACACGATCGGAACCATTTCGCGGTCGACGGTGTCGACCGGGATGAGGCTCCAGGGGGCCCGCGCCTCGATGGACGATCGCACGCGAAAGGCATCGTCACTCGCCCAGTGCCCGACGCTTTGCCACCAGACTTCGAGGTAAGACTGCGCGCTTTCGGTGAACCGAACGCCGAGCAGTCGAACACCGTGCTCGAAGGGGGCCGCCACGCTGCGATCGAGCTGCGATTCGATTCGCTGCTCGAGCAGAGCAGCCTGATCGATCGCGCCGGTCGAAAGCGCGGCGTTGTGCAAGATCCGTAGGTCGTCGATGGTCGACGGCGACACGCTCTGGGGTACGGACGCCGGCTGGCCGAGGTGATAGCGCCACTCCCAGGTCCGCAGCGGATCCGGAGAGCGAGCTATCGACCGCACCGGCTCCCAGCCGCCGAAGAGCAGCCATTGCACCGGGTTCGGCTGTCGCTCGTTCAGCGACCAGGCGTCGATCGGAGCGGGACCCGTCCGCTGGTCGACCACCCAGATGTCGCCGTACACCTGAACGTGGGCCTTTGCGGCGATGCGCGTCTGATCACTCGAGCTCATGGTCGATGCGCGGGCAACCCAGAACGGATGCGTGCTCGTGGCGGGCTGCAGCGTATCCGGCTCGGAAATGTGTCGTCCGTCGCCATCGAAGGCCCATGCGTGTTCCCAGCCCCAACCCGTCGCGATGCCGATGTCGATCGTCCAGCGCGGCGACTTGTGCGGGACGACGACCTTTCGCACGACGTAAAGCAGGTCGACGTCGCTGCGTATGGGCGCGCCGTTGTCGTCGTAGCGACCGCCGGTCCGCCGCCAGACCACGAGAGAGCGCGCGGCGTCCGGAGCCATCACGACGGAGGGCAAGAGGCCGAGGACCAGCGCGGTCCATTTGCCGATTGCCGTCGCTCGCGCGGGAGGCGACATCGCGCGTGCGGCCGTGCGTGCCAACGCGCCTGCGGTGGCGCTCAGCTGCGCCACGGCAAGTGCGTAATACTCGGCGAACGGGTGGGGCCAGAAAATGTGGACGTCGGCCCCGCGTTTGAAGACCATGTACTCGAAGGCCGCGCCCGCCAGCGCGCACAGGGCATAGAGCTCTTCGTCCCGCCGCAAGAGGACGACACGCAGCAGCGCGATCGGAACGGCGATTTTGCCGAGGGTGATCGCGACTGGAGTGAAGCTGAAGTTGAGCCAGTTCGCCCGCGCCTGCAGGACCGCCTTCAGCGGCGTCCCGTCGCCACCACGCATGTCGCCCGACGCGAGCCAGTCGCCGATTCTGTCGGCCTTGTAGAAGAGCGCAATCCACAGTGCCAGGCTGCCGACGGCCGCAACGACGGACAGCGCCCACCAGCGAGCATAGGTGGGGAAATCGAGCCGAGGAGTCCAGCGCTTCGGGAGCACGAAGGCTCGCAAAAATGCCCACCCGAGCAGCGGCGCGACAGTCACGTACCCGTACCAGTCCGCCGAGCAACAGGCGAACAGGCCGACCACACTTGCAATCGTGTGGCGACGCGCACGCGTCACCTGCTGGCGCGAATGCCCCCAAAAGAAGAGCAGGGAACCGAAGATTCCGAGTGTTTCGACGTTGTCGAAATTCGCGAATCCAATCGCGATCGGAACGACGACATAGGCGCACGCCGCGACGGCTCCGACCCCCGCGCCCCAGTGCTGCTTGCCTATCCCGTAGAGGAGGACCGGGATGAGCGCACTCAGGACGACCGTTGGCAGACGAGCGGTGAAATCGTGGTGCCCGAAGAGGACGAAATAGAGCGCCGAATACCAGAAGGTGCCGAACGGATGATGACAGTAATAATCCGCTTTCGTGGGCGGTCCTTGCGTGTACCAGTTGCCGATCGGATACACGATTTTCCACTTCAACATCGAATACGACGCGGCCGCGTGACCGACCGTGCCGGCTCCACTGTGACCGCCGCCCGGGATCTGAAACAGCCCCCATGCCGCGGCGAAGGCGAACCAAAGGCACGCAACGATCGTGACCATTCTCGCGAACGACTCGAGGTTCACCCTCCGGCCGAGCATGGCCGCGCACGCTAGCACGGCCGCACACCCGATCGGCGGGCGTCGGCCACCGGTGGACATCCCATCCGCTTTCCGGCCGCTCGGCGAGCCGAGTCCCGATTCCCTGCTCTGCCGCGCGGCTCGTCGGCCGCGCCGGATTTGCTGCGCTGCGCCTCCGGCCTCGAGCAGGCCGTCGTTGCAGCATGCTGCTAGATAGCTTTGCTGGAGCTTTCCGGCGCGGGCACTCATGGAGAACACCTGATGCGCTCATTCGTCATCGGAGGGGCAGGATTCATCGGCAGTCATCTCGTGGACCGACTCGTGGAGAGGGGGCCGGTCACGATCTTCGACAACCTGAGCGTGGGGAAGCGGGATTTCATCGCGGAGCACCTCGCGAGCGGCCGCGCCAGACTCGTGCAGGGCGACGCGCTGGACCTGCCGGCGCTGACCTCGGCCATGAGCGGCGCGGCCGGAGAGGGGCACGACGTCGTGTTCCATCTGGCCGCCAATCCGGAGGCCCGCTGGGGGCTCGAGCGTACGCGGCTCGACCTGGAACAGGGGACGATCGCCACGTACAACGCGCTCGAAGCGGCGCGATTGGCCGCGGTGCGCCGTCTCGTCTTTTCGTCCAGCGGGACCGTGTACGGCAACACGGCCGAACCGTGCGGCGAGATGGACCTGGGGCACTTGCCGATCTCGCTTTATGGCGCGAGCAAGCTGGCTGGCGAGGCGCTCGTTTCGGCTTATGTCGAGTGCTTCGACCTGAGGGGATTCATTTGCCGGTTCGGCAACGTCGTCGGGCCCCGCGGAACGCACGGCGCGATTCTCGACTTTTGCAACAAGATCAAGTCACACCCCGAGTACCTCGACGTCCTCGGCGACGGGCGCCAGGCCAAGCCTTACTTGCACGTCACCGACTGCGCAGCAGGCCTCCTGTACGTGCTCGATCACGCCCGCGACAAGCTCAACGTCTTCAACCTCGCTCCACCCGACGTGACGAGCGTGCGTCGCATCGCCGAGCTCTGCGTCGCCGCTTCTCCTCACAAGAATGCCCGCATCGAGTATGCGGGCGGCGGCCAGGGATGGCCCGGTGACGTCCCCCGGTCCCGGGTCAAACCCGACAAGCTCACGCAGCTTGGATTCTCCGTGCGCTTCACCTCGGATGCCGCCGTCGAGCGAGCCGTTTCCGAAGTCGCGCGCGAAGTATTTTCGTGAGACGGCTCACTCCGAGGCCGCGACGTGCGCATCGTAGGCCGGAGCGTCCATCAGCAGCTCGGTCGCCTTGCCGTCCGCCGGGGCAATCGCGATCATCCATCCCTTGCCGTAGCAGTCCTCGTTCACGAGCTCCGGCGTCGTCGCGAGGGCTTCGTTGATACGTACGACCTTGCCTGTGACCGGAGCGTAGAGGTCGCTGAGGGTCTTCACGCTCTCGATGGTTCCGAAAGCCTTGCCGGTGGTCAGATCGTCGCCGGGCTTGACGTCGAAATTCACCAGCGTGACGTCGCCCAACTGCTCGACGGCGAACGCCGTGATTCCTACGACGACCTCTTCGGGGCTCGTCCGCGCCCATTCGTGCTCTTTTGTGTACCGGAGGTCTGCCGGTGTGCTGGTCTTCATGGCTTTGCTCCCGATCGGGATCGTTTGTAGAACGGCGTGGGCACGACGGTGGCGTCGACGTTCTTCCCACGACAATCGACGAGAAAGCGCTCTCCAATCTGCGACATTTCGGGTGGCAAATACCCGAGACCGATATTTTTGCCAACCGTCGGGCCGGGACTGCCGCTCGTGCACGTGCCGACCTCGCGGCCACCCAGGTCGCGCAGCGGATATCCGTGACGGGCGATGCCTCGCCCCACCACTTCGAATCCCACGAGCCGGCGCGTCGGCGGTAGCGAACGAGCCCGCTCGAGCGCGGCCTTCCCCACGAAGTCCCCCTTGTCCAATCGCACCACCCATCCGAGCCCAGCCTCGAACGGTTGCGTGGATTCGTCGATGTCGTTGCCGTAGAGCGCGAGGCGAGCCTCGAGCCGCAGCGTGTCGCGAGCGCCGAGGCCCGCGGGGCGGAGCCCGAGGGGAATCCCCGACGCGATGAGCGCACGCCAGATCTGTGGGGCGTCGTCCCATTCGCAGAAGATCTCGACACCGTCCTCTCCGGTGTATCCCGTCCGGGCGACCGTGCAGTCGACGCCGGCCAGCGTCGCGTCTCGGAAGTGAAAGCTCTTGAGCGTCGAGAGCTCTTGCCCCTCTTTTCCGAGACGCGCCAGCACCTCGAACGCGCGCGGACCCTGGAGCGCGAGGAGCGCGGTTCTCTCGCTTTCGTCCTCGAAGTCGCAGTGATCCTTCGCAGCCTGACCGAAGTGTGCGCTCATCTTGGCGCGGTTGGAGCCGTTGCAGACGACGAGCCAGTCGTCCTCCGCGCGCCGGTAGACGATGAGGTCGTCCAGGATCATGCCCTGCTCGTTGCAGGCGCAGGTGTAGAGGGCCTGTCCGTCGGAGAGCCTTTTCGTGTCGTTGGTCACGAGATAGTCGACGACCAGTTTCGAGTATTGTCCGCGAAGGCGCAGCTCGCCCATGTGACTGACATCGAAAATGCCCGCAGCGCCACGCACTGCTCGGTGCTCCTCCACGACACCGGCATACTGCACGGGCATCTCCCAGCCCGCGAAAGGCACGAAGCGCGCACCGAGCGCCACGTGCTCGGCGTAGAGCGAAGTGCGGCGAAGAGGGGCGTCGATCATGGGTGGCTTCCCGCCGTTAGGGTCGACCGAGCTCTTTGAGCGCCCGCTCGGCGTCGTACCGATCGGGCGAGCTGAGCGGAGCGATGTCCAAGAAGTGCTGATAGTGCTCGATTGCTTCCGAGCGTCGGCCGCCACTCCGGAGCGCCTCGGCGACGAGAAATTCCAGCGGCGCCAGCCACCCCGGACGGTTTTCCATCTTTTCCGCACTTACGACGGCGGGCAAGAGCTGCGCCAGAGCCGCAGCACTGGCCCCGCGCTCGAGCAGTAGCTTCCCGTACCGGTAATGCCAGTACGGGTGACCGACGAGCCCGTCGGACGAGCGGGTGTCGCCGTCGCCGACGATCGCGCGCTGCCACTCGGCCAGTGCATCGGCCTCGTCGTTCTTGTCCTCGTAGCACTCGGCAAGCGTCGCGTGCGCCTCGTAGCGCGTCGGACGCAGATCCATGGCGCGTTTCTCGTCCTTGATGGCGTCGTCGACGGCGCCTTCCATCCGCTCGAGAATGCCGCGCTGCCAGTACGCCTCCGCGCTGAGCTTGTCGAGCTCCATCGCGCGATCGACCTCGTCGCGCGCCAGTTCCAGTTGTGCCGGCGTCGCCTCGTTCGCCGCCCACGCGACGTAGACATGAAACTCGGCTCGATTCGGGTCGAGCTCTACCGCGCGCTTCAGGTAACGCAGGGCCTCCGGATGTGCGGTGCCCCCTTTGAGCATCAGCGCACGACCGATGTAGTGGTTCGCTTCGGCGCTCGTCGGCCGCTTCTCGAGGACCTTGCGAAGCATCGGCAGGGCGTCGTCCGGCCGGTCGATGGCCACGTAGGCGCTTCCGACCCTCAACTGCAGATCCGGATCTTCGGGCGCTTTCGCGAGGGCAGTCTTGAATTGCTCGATGGCGTGATTGACGTCGCCGGAATCCTCGAAGAGAAGACCGCGCTCGAGAAGTAGACCCGGGTAGTCGTGGTCGACCTCCGCCACCTTGTCGAGCTGCGCCGACGCCTCGTCGAATCTCCGGAGCCGACGCAGCACGACGGCGAGGCGGAAATGTGCCGCCGCTTCCTTCGGCTCTCTCGCGATCGCAGCCCGGTAATGAGCGGTCGCACCCTCGTAATCCCCCTGAAGCTCGTCGAACTGCCCCAGCGCGCGATCGAGGGCGGAGGATTCGGGCAGCTTCTTCTTCGCCTCGTCGAGCGTGGCTCGCGCGTCCGCCAGACGACCACGGGCGGATTGAAGCTCGGACAGGGTCGCGAACGGCAAGACTGCGTCGGCTCGCGTCGGATCGACGTGGGAGATCGCGGCGCGCAGATCGGCCTCGGCGGCGTCCTGGTTTCCGAGGTGCCGCTCGACTTTCCCGAGCAGCAACAGGATCCCGATGTCATTGGGAAAGCGCTCGCGGGCGGCCGTGAGCTGTTGCTTCGCGTCTGCCAGTCGCTCCAGCGCGAGCTTTGCTTCGGCATCGTTGGCGATTGTCGCCGGGGAGTTCGGCGCGAGTCCGAGAGCGGTGTCGAATCGGGCAAGGGCCTCGGTGGATCGACCCTCGTTCAGCAACAACCGGCCCTGGCCGTTCAACGCGCCGACGTTGGACGGGTTCAACTTCACCGCGTCGGCAAATGCGTCGCGCGCTTCGCTGGCCTGTCCGCGCTCGAGCTCGATCCATGCTCGAGCCGCGTATGCATCCGAGAGCTCGGCGGCCGAGGCGCTGGCTCGTACGGGACCGTCGAGCACCGTCGCGAGGTCCGCAAGGGCCGCCGCGGGATCCACCGCTGCGCTCTGACGACGCGCCCGGAGCGTCAGCGCCCCCGCGTGCCCGGGAGAGAGGCCGAGAGTTGCGTCGATCTCCTTCTTCGCGTCGGCAGCGCTGCCGAGCCCGTCGTACGCACGCGCGAGACCGAAATGAGCGCGAGCGTCGTTCGAGAGCGACAGTGCCCGCTTGAACTCCTCGAGGGCAGCCGACGGGTTGCCGCTGGCCAGAGCGATGTCGCCGCCGAGGAGCGCGGCGTCGACCTGCGCCGGATCGGTGGCACCGGTCCGGCGCTCGGCGCTTTGCAGCATCTTGGCTGCCTTTTCGAGCTCGCCCCGTTCCGCCGCCTGCGCAACGGCGGCGAGGTCGCGATATCGGATGTCCTGGTCCGCCGGCAGCTCGGCGAGCAATTGATTGGCCCGCGAAGCGCGCGACGCATCGGGGCCGAACCGCACCGTCACGGCAGCATCGATGAGCGCCGCGTACGCCGTCAACGGCCTTGCCCGCCGGAGCCGCGCATGCGCTTCGTACGACCTCGCAACCGCCTTTTTGGCCGCCTCGTAGGTGTCCGGGCCCAGGGTGGCCTCCACCTCCCGCATGGTCGCGCCCGTCGTGCGCACGTACTCGCCGGCCCGAAGAAAGTCGGTGACGACGAGATACCCGTACGCCCCGTAAGGCGTGAGCTGGAGCGCGGCGCCACCGGTCAAAAAAATCGCGAGCACGACGAGCGCCACGGCGGCGCGACGGGACGTTTTGCGGATCTTCGGGACGCGCAGCACCGGCCCCCGAGCGGCATGGTCCTCCGAAGAGACGGCCGGAGCGGGAGGGTTCCACGACGTGGCGGTCCCACGGGCGGAGGCGTCGGGAGTCGCGACCGTCTCCGACTCGATCCCCGCGGACGGAGGCTCCGAACCGCCGGCGGTGCTTCCCAGGTCGACCTCGCCGAACGCCATGCCGCCGTCGGCTCGACTCGCGTCCTGCCGGGCGACCCCCATCGACCCCGACCTTCGTGGGCGCGGTCCGTCCTCGAGTTGAAGATCATCGCCCGGCGACGGAGGTGGCGGCGACGGCGGATTGCGCGGGCTCGGAGGCATTTCGCGCGGCAGATCGATTTCACCGAATCCGCCGGCCGAGTCCGATTCGTGCACATCGTGCGATTGGCCGAAGCGGTCGCCGGACGCCACGCGCGGTAGTGACTCGGTCACCTGCGGTAGCGACT
>Ga0187782_10000202_pt1 | contig 37161 bp, 38 predicted proteins | sample 0715_SJ02_MP15_2_FD_132454 | JGI IMG/M metagenome (GOLD analysis project Ga0187782, IMG submission 132454) | Tropical peat soil microbial communities from peatlands in Department of Meta, Colombia - 0715_SJ02_MP15_20_MG | ecosystem: Environmental > Terrestrial > Soil > Wetlands > Peat | place... | reverse complement strand
GTTGATGATTTCCTCGGAAGTTTTTCCCAAATCGCGGTCCGTGTTCTCAGCCATCTTGCGCATCACCAGCTCTTGATTGAGCGAGCCACCATTCACGCCGATGCGGACCGGCGTGCCGTTGTCGCGGGCGACCTTACAAATCGTGGCGAACTGCTCATCGCGGCGCTGACCGTGGCCGACGTTGCCGGGATTGATGCGGTATTTGTCAAGAGCCTGAGCGCAATCGGGATATTTTGTGAGCAGAACGTGACCGTTGTAATGAAAATCGCCGATCACGGGGACGTCGGAGCCCGCGTCGAGCAAACGCTTCTTGATTTCCGCGACGGCCGCGGCAGCTTCCGGCACGTTTACAGTCACGCGGACAAGCTCCGAGCCCGCCTGCGCGAGTTCAAGACACTGCCGCGCGGTCGAGGCGGCGTCGGCCGTGTCCGTATTGGTCATCGACTGCACGACGACCGGCGCACCGCCCCCCACCAAGACTTTACCCACCTTCACGCCCACCGTTTTGTGACGATTTTGCATTGAGCTTCGTCGCCCCAAGCATTGTATCTCACCCGCTAGGGACAGGGAACCGAGGGTGAGACATTCAGGGGTGGAACATACCGGATCGTTTCGTTGCCCCGAGCCTGCGGCGGACGCAAATCGAAAACCGATCAGGCTTCCGCGCGATGGCCCGAGTGCGGGGAGGGTTTGCCGTTGCGCGAAGGCGGCACGATCGTGGCCATCTTGCGAATCATGGCCAATACCAGCCGTTTATCGTCGTCAGAAAGACTGGTTGAGTAGCGCTTGATTTCGGCTAGGAAACGGATTTCTTCATCCGATAGCTCGCCGAGGATCTTGCGGGTCTCGCGGTCTTGCGGCGTGTCCGTGCCGGGGAAAAAATCGGCCAGATTGATTTCCATAGCTTCGGCGATTTTTGCGAGCGTCTCGAGCGAGGGGACGGTATGGCCATTCTCAACACGCGAGAGATAGCAGCGCAAAAGGCCGGTGCGCCGCTCGATGTCACCCTGCGAGAGGCCGCGGTCGCTGCGGTAGGAGCGAATCACTTCGCCGATATTCACCTTCGGTTTTTCTTTGGGCATGGCTCCATTTCCGACCGGGTATCATTTCTACAACAGGCGGTATCTTACGAGTCACCCTCGGGCGGGTGCAAGAAAATCCGAAAGGCATGTTTCCTGGTGGGAAACTTTGGATTCCGATTTAGTTCGACGGGCCTGCCAGCGGCGCCGAGACGTCCTGTTGAAGCCTGAATTCGAGCAGGGTTTCGCTGGGAACGCGAACCTGCGGGCCGTGGGTCATGACCTGCACGGCCGTTCCGGTCCCGGCGCCAGCCACCGCGCCAATCGCGGCCCCCTTTCCGCCTCCCGCGATCGCCCCGATGATCGTGCCGATGACCGCGGCCCCGCCAATCCGTTGAGCGCTCTGGGTGCCTCGGCCCTTGCCCGCCACATCATAGTCGGTCGAGTCCAACGGAACGATACGTCCGCCCACACGGATTCCCGTCAGCTCGAGCGTTAATTCGGCGCCGCCGGAAACGCTACCCGCCGCTTTGGCCTGGGTGAGCTTACCGTAGGCGTCCGCTCCTTTCGGCGCGACCACGGTGTCGCCGACGACCAGGGCGCTTTCCAGGCTGGCGCGAAATGTGTCACCAATCCTGTTCTGCGACGAGTCCACTCCGTCAATCATGCGAACGAAGACCGTGGTACCAGCGGGCACGATAATGGACGGCGCGCCATTTGAAACCGATGGGCTCGTCACGGGGGGGAGATTCGGTTGTGTGGGAGGGGTTGGCTGGGGGTCCGGTGAAGGTGCGGCGGCTGGCTCGCTGAAGCCGATATTTAGAACGTCCTGCGTTGCGAATACCTGTTCTTGGCCGCTCACTTGGAACCGGATGTTTTTCGTTGAGCCGCTGAGGAACTTGCCCTGAACGATTTGACCGGTTCTTAATTCCAGAGTGTCAGCCATCGCCACTTGGCGCCACGGCAGCGCAAGCAGCCAGGCCGCCAGAAGATAGAAGACCGACAGCTTCCCGTTTGCAAAGCGCATTCTCACGATCCCCTCCCCGGCTTAAAACTCGCACCAACCGGTTGGATGCCGCTCCGTGGGCAAGCGGTTTCCCAATAGTGGCCATTGGCAAGCAGAGACGACCCAGCATTTTCGGCTTGTTCCGGAACTAGTGAACCGATTGCGGGATTGGCGTGGGATCGGGCGGACCGGGAAGCTTGCCGGCGCGCTTATTCGAGTAAAGAGCCTCGTCGGCGCGCTTCAGGAACTCTTCAGCCGTTTCTCCGGGCCGGTAATCGGTCCAGCCGCGAGAGAAGCGGCAAGGGACTTTGGCCCCTTCATAGTCGACCTCCAGGCCCTCGATACGTTTGAGGACGTGCACCACCTCTTCGGTGCGGCATTCGGGCAGAAGCGCCATGAATTCATCGCCTCCGAGGCGCACCGCCAAATCGGAGCCGCGAATCGCTTTCTGCAAGCGCTCTGCGAATTGCTTCAGAACCATGTCGCCGGCGGCATGTCCGAGCTTGTCGTTGGTTTGCTTCAATCCGTCAAGGTCGATCAAGAGAATGGTAAGAGGGCGTTGGTAGCGCACGGCGCGGCTGATTTCCTCAGTTAATCGCTGCTCGCCGGAGCGGCGGTTGTAGAGCCCCGTGAGCGGGTCCAGCGCGGCGAGTTTGTATACCTCGTTGGTCAAATCTTGAACCTTTTCAAGGGAATGAACCTGATCGGCCAATTGGTTTCGCATGCGCATGATGGTGTGCTGCTGATGAACGAGATAGACGCTAAAGATCAGCACGATCCCCACCAACGATCGCACCGCCTGATTCAAATAGAAGGAGTAGGTTCCCTGCTCCCTGCTGAGAAGGGCCGGAAATGCAAACGACGCCACCGCAATCGTCAGCAGGATGAGCACCAGCACAGTCGACGACCACAGCCACCACTGCCGCCGGTCAAGTCTCCGCAGGTCTTCGTGGAACGGCTGCGGAGCAACGCCAGTGCCACCCTGGGAGGATTTGGTGTCAACCATGATGTGTCGGCCCACCCCGACTACACCCTTTAGTACCGCGAACCCGTTGAAATCTCCATACGTATGTTCCGCAAGGTTTCCATTCTGGTCAGCTGCGGCGACAACGGCTCACGGCCGTGGGTTCTCTCGAGGAACATAACTCTGTAGTTACTGCTGCGAGCATGCTCGGTGACATGAGCGTTCCGAGTTTTGAAAGGCAGGGGCAGGACTTGGTTTTAGCTTCCCACCAGCACGAACCCATTTTCAAAAAACTGCTTAGGAGAGAACGATGAAAGTGCATGGTTGGCTGCTGGCCCTGACCCTCACCGCTCTCGCTGTCGCTGCCCCATTCAGCCCCGTCTCCGTGTTGATTCACGCTCCCACCATGGATGGGCCCGTGCCCCCGCCGCATGTGGCTACGACCGACGGCCCGGTGCCTCCCCCACACGTGGTCGCCCCGGATGGACCCGTCCCCCCACCGCACCTGTCAGACGGGCCCGTACCTCCGCCGCACGTGGCCGCCCTGGACGGACCGGTTCCCCCGCCGCACTTGTCAGACGGGCCCGTGCCTCCCCCGCACGCGGTTTAGAGCCGGCCAGCTTCTATCTTTGACCTTTACGCAGCCTGCGGGTGCAAACGGCGTCTCCGCTCTCGGGCTTCGTGTTATGATCCTCGCCTATCACCACTAGGGCGGACCGGATGTCGCGCTGGCTGATAATGGGTTTCGGCCTCCTCTTGGAATTTTCGCTGTGGGGTCGAGGTCTGCAAGCGCGCCTCATTAAGCGACATTATTTCTTTTATATATATATCGCATCTGTTATATTTTTCACGGCTGTCATGCTGTTGGCCAATTGGACTGCGCCATCACTTTACGACCGGTGGTATTGGCCTTTGCAGCTGGCGACGTTGGTCACCGGTTACGGAATCCTCTTGGAGATCCTAAACCACGTCTTGGCGCCATATCCCGGCGCTGAAAGGTTCGCGCGTTTCAGCGGCCTGGGGGCGTTTGGCGCGATCCTCACCTTCGCCTTGCTTGCGCCCTTAGTTGCACCTCACTGGTCTCGGGGAACCATCATCGAATTCGAGCGAGACTTGCGTTCCGTGCAGGCCGTATTTATCTGTGGCCTGCTGGCCGTGATCTTCTATTACGGCATCGGCATGGGGCGGAACATGAAGGGCATGATCATGGGTTACGGTTTGTACATCCTAACGAGCCTGGTGAGTCTCGCCGTTCGCTCCTACGCCGGCACGCGATTCGACCAAGTCTGGGATGTGGTCCAGCCCCTTTCATTCGATATTTCCCTTGTTATCTGGCTCGTAGCACTCTGGTCCTATTGCCCGAATCCGACCCCAGATCATATGATCCATTTGGAAGAAGACTATGGGGCGCTAGTTGCAAGAACTAAGGGTGTGATGGGCGCGATTCGCGCATATATAGGAAAGGCGGCGCGCGCATGATTTCGCTGATCTTTTTCCTGTCGGTTGGGGTGCTGCTGTTTTCGTCCCTGTTCCTGCTGGCTCGCCGCAATACGCGGCCAGAAGGGAGCTCCAGCGCCCTGGTCGAAGCGCGTCAGGCGCTGAGAACCTTGCAGGCCGGTCTGCTGCCCTGGGAGTTGGTCAACCGGGTCTTTGCCGAACAGGACTGGGAGTACGTTCGCTCGGAAACCCCCAGATTCATCCACGAGCTTTTCATGGACGAGCGCAAGGGCATTGCCCTGCTGTGGCTGAAGCAGGTTCGCACCCAAATTCGTAGCCTCCAGCGATTTCATCGGGGTGCGGCGAGGCATTATGCCCGCCTGAACCCGCGGACCGAACTGGAGTTGGCCCTATCCTTCGCCGCTCTACTGAGTGCGTGTAAAGCATTGCAAATTCTGGTTTACGTCGCCGGTCCCTACGCGGCCCCTCGAATGGTCGGACTGGTGGCGAACATTGCAAACCGTGCCTGCAAGATTTCCGAACAATCGTTGGGTTTCTTGGACGCGGCGCGCTTGGGCGCCCTGAGCCAGCCCACCGATGCGGCCACGCTCTAGGAGTCATTCTGTGACTCGGGCGACAAGACGAATCGACGTAGCGCAGGCCGCCAGCGATCTCCGTAGTCGCACTCTCGCCGACATCCCACGATCGCTCGACCGGTTGATCTACCTGGCTTCGATGCGAGATTACAACACGGGCCTTTACTATCACGATGGCCTGGCTTCCCGATTCACCCAAGAGGTGGCCTGCGAAGCGCTTGCGGATTGCCACCGCGAAGCGTTCAGCCAACTCGTAGGGTGTTCGTTACGAGAATTGGTAAGCCAGATGGAGGGGTACATTGATTCGACGCACACGAGCCCGCGTGACTTTGTGGCCGCATGGAAAAAGCTCGAGCCCTATCGGGTCGCAGTCCCGGTAGAAACCGATCCGCTGACGGCGCAGTTGTTGTTTTCGAGTTTCAAGATCGCCTTGGCAATCTTGGAAGCTCGTCTCCCTTCGATTCCGCTTCCACCAAGCGCATAGCCATCCCGGTTACTTGCCCTACGATTTCGGCCTCCGAGGGATAGCTGAATTGCCGGATCGTGCACCCGGAGAGCGGATGCGGAACCAGTGTCAGCTGCGAGCCACGGATCTCGCACCAAGAGCACGCGTAACCATCCCGCAATTCCACGAAATAGATCGGTCTGTCGTATTCGGTGCGCCAATCCGTGGTCTGCATGCGAATCGAGTGGCTCTCAATCTGCACAAAGGATCCGGGACGTAGCAGGGGATACATCGTGTAATCCTCGGTGCCGATGTATCCATACTGGCAGTGGCGCACATCGAGTTTTTGAATCAAAGCGACGGGGATCTCTCCCCAGAGCTCCACCATGCGCGAGATGAGACTTGTCGTTTCTAGGTTGAAACTCTTGTCGAAGCGCACCGGAAAAGTCACCGATTTCGCAGGGTCGGTCGTTTCAAAGTCCGTTAAGTGGGTGTGCTGGAGGGGAAGCGAAAGCTGGTAGCGCGAGGTGGCATTCAAATCGATGCCGAAGACCGCCAGCAGATCGTTGAACTTGGTGCGGTAAATTACGCTTAAGCTGTAGAGCTTATAGATGCTGGGGATGGAATTCTTATTTTCAAGCTGTGTCAGCCAAGCATTGGAGATATAAAACTCTTCGTTTTGACGATCTTCTGCGATCGTTCGGCTGAACTCCTCGACCTCGCGCGTTGTCACCCCGAGACGATTGCGAAGCTCCCTGAGCTGCTCGCCTGGACGCATTAGTGCCCCGTGTCACTTTCATTGCGACACATCAAAATTACCGGAAGAACAGGCTTTACTGCCCTCACGATAGCGATTTTTGTTTCTGGAATCAACTGAGTTTCAAGGACCTTGTGGCGATCTAGGGGCCAGCCTGTCGTTAGCCCCGCATGGTTCGCGCGATCGGTTCTAGTACGGTACTGCTTACAGTCCCAAGCAACCGCCGAACTTCTCCTGCAACGACCGTGAGCAAGGAAAGCCTCCCATTCACTCGGTGGAGCCCTGTACCGAGGTGCTGTTTCCTTTTGGTGCCCATGGCCGTGGTCAGACTAGCGTTCGACCCCCAATCGTGCGACGCTGAGCGCAACGAACTCGGAGCAACCCAACCATGAGCATTTCGGGAGACGCGTCCCCCGGTGACTCGCCATACCGCGAGCGTCGCACCGTGCCGCGGTACACGCTGATTGCCGCGGCTGAGATCCTCGAGCCGTCCAGCGGCGTTCGCATGGCGGGTCGCATCTCCGAAATCAGTCGCAAGGGCTGCTATGTGGACTTGCTCAATACGCTGCCGATGGGCACTCCTGTTCAACTCCACATTTCGCGAGACCAGGGAGCCTTTGCGTGTGCCGGGAAAATCATCTACGTTCAGGACGGAATGGGAATGGGTGTCGTCTTTGATGATTTGCCGGCCAATCAGTTGCAGACGCTTGATTCCTGGCTCTCGGAACTCGCCTCCTAATTCGAAACAAACCCTTTCATGTCTTTCGTCTGTTTCCCCCCTGGCTAGCAGGCCTTCCAATCGAGCGGGGGTGAGCTAAGCGGCCAGAAGTCGGGTGCGGGCCGAGCAAACTCGACCGCCACTTGCGACAAACCCGCATGGGGATGGCCCAGGTAGGCGACTCGTGCTTCACGCTGGCCGTGATTGGCTGGATTCGTCAGAATGAGTCTTTGTCCGAGCGCCACTTTGGTGGCCAGCATCATCAGGGCGCCGTGCGCGCTGATGGTGACCGTGAACGTTTCTTCGAGGAACGAGCCGTGGTCAGAGGATTCGCCGCTGACGATGATGGGCAGGTCGATGAGCACGCGCTGGCTGCGTCTTTGCGCTGTTTGCGCCAAGTTTAGTCCTCTTGCTAACCCTCACTATCCCGCAGTCTGTCTCGCCGTGCAGCTGCAAAACAAGGGAAGAGGCGCGTTCAAGTAACCGGCCTTGTCATTTTCTCAGACTTAACAGTAGACTAGATGGGTGACAAGACAGATGCCTGTGACTGCGGAAGTCTCGGCGAAAAGACGTGGGCACGATTCTGGCGGGGAACGCCGCCAGCACATACTGGCCTGGATGCGCCAGCATGGCGATCCGGTTCGCGGCAGCGAGCTGGCCCGGCGGTTCCGTGTGAGCCGGCAATGCCTGGTCCAGGATGTGGCCATTTTGCGGGCCTCCGGCGAGGAGATCATGGCCACCCCGCGAGGGTATCAAATCCTCAAACCCAAAGAGCAAGCCTATCGCGGCGTTTTGGCGTGCCGCCACAAGCCCGAGCAAACCGAAGAAGAACTGCAGACCTTAGTGGATTACGGCGTACGGGTGCTCGACGTGATCGTCGAGCATCCCCTCTATGGGGAATTGCGCGGCTCCCTGATGCTGGAATCGCGCGCGGATGTGCAGGATTTTCTCACCCAGGTGCGCTCGTCCCAGGCTACCCTGCTTTCTGCTTTGACCGGTGGCCTCCACCTTCATACCGTGGAAGCCTCGCGACCCGAGGCGATTGCGCGCGCCAAAGCGGAGTTGCGAAAGCGCGGCATTCTTTTGAAAGGAACGGGCTTGGGAGAATGAATGCAACACGGGAACAGCGAATCGAGGAAGCTCTGTTTCGAGGAGGTGCCCTCGGGCTTTCTCGCACACGCTACCGCGACACCGTGCGCAGACTGACCGATCTCCTGCTCGCAGCGGACCTCGCGCCGATCGATGTGACCGCAAAGGCGCTGCGGCTACCACAACGCAAGATCTGCGCGGCCGTGACCAGTCAGCAAGGAGGCGTCGCGGCCGGCCTGGACGAGTTCCGTTTTCTCATGGAGAGGCGTGGTATCAAAGTGGTGGCAGAGAAGAACGATGGCGATGCCATGGCGCCTGGCGAAATCCTGATGCGCGTCGAAGGCCAGGAGAAGGCCCTGCTCGCGATGGAGCGTGTGGGCCTGAATCTTCTGCAGAGGATGAGCGGCATAGCCACGATGGCCCGGTGCTTTACGGAGCGGGCAGGCCGGAGCGGAAGAGCCCGGGTGGTTGGCACGCGCAAAACGCCCTGGGGGTTGCTCGACAAACGCGCCCTACACCTCGGCGGCGCCGGAACACACCGTCTGGGATTGGGGGACGCCATCCTGATTAAGAACAACCACCTGGCACTGCTCGCTGCGAGCGAAGAACAGGCAGCGCCGCTCGCGATTGAACGGGCCTGGAAGGCTCACCGAAAAACGACTTTCATGGAAGTGGAAGTACGGGGAGCCGAGGCTGCGCGAGCCGCTGCGCGGACGTTCCGGCGCCTGCTGGAAGAGGGAACGGAGGAATATCCCTGCCTGTTGCTGCTCGACAATCTGAGGCCCGATCAGATCGGCACCATCGTAGACATGTTGCGGCGGGAGGGTTTGTGGGACCACGTGCTGGTGGAAGCCAGTGGTGGAATTTCGGAGACCAACATCGAGGCCTTCGCCGCGACCGGTGTTGACGCGATTTCAGTGGGTGCGCTGACCCATTCGGCACGCGCCCTGGACCTTTGCCTGAGGATTTCATAATTCACTGACTGAAAGGGGAATCAGGATGTCGAGTGCAGTCACGCAAATGACCTTCGATGAACGTTACACGCTTCCGGCGATCGAGGAAGTGAAGGACACGGGGGCGGAGATTCGCAAAAAGCAGGAGCGCGTCCGAGAGCTTTGCCTTGAACGAAACGCTATTCTGCTGGCGCACCACTATCAGCGGCCGGAAGTGCAGGAGGTGGCCGATGCGGTCGCTGATTCCCTGAAGCTGTCCCAAGCGGCCGCCCAAACAAACGCCGACGTGATCGTTTTCTGTGGGGTGCATTTCATGGCGGAGACGGCGGCGATTCTGTTGCCCCAAAAGACGGTCTTGCTTCCGGACCTACGCGCCGGCTGCTCGCTGGCGGCATCGATCACGGCCGAAGAGTTAGTGAAATGGAAGGCAAGGCTACCGGGCGCGGTGGTGGTTGCGTATATCAATACATCCGCAGCCGTGAAGGCCGAAAGTGATTACTGCTGCACTTCGGCAAACGCGGCCAAGGTGGTGCGCGCGATTTCGGCCGAGCGGACGATTCTATTTCTCCCCGACAAATTCTTGGCGGAGGTCGTTGCGCGGCAAACCGGTCGAAGCAACATCGTTGCGTATCCGGGCTACTGTCACGTGCACAAGACTATCCGGCCGGAGCAGGTGGTGAACCTGATGCAGGATCATCCCGATATCGAGCTGCTGCTGCACCCGGAGTGTGGATGCGTCAGCTCCTGCATGGCCAAGGCAGCCGATGGCACCCTGCCACAGGAGCGAACATTTTTCCTTTCTACCGAAGGCATGCTGCGGCACATCAGCGAATCTCGCTCGAACGAGTTCGCTGTCGGGACGGAGACAGGGATCTTTCACCAATTGAACAAGAAGTTCCCGACCAAGACGTTTTATCCGGTAAATCCCCAGGCGACGTGCGCGTTCATGAAGACGATCACTCTCGATCGAATCATCCACTCGCTCGAGACGCTGACGCCTCAGATCCGGGTTCCCGAAGCGATCGCCACGCGAGCGAAGCGGGCAATCGATCGAATGCTGGAGCTCGCATAGGTCGGCCGCCCATGCTGAAAATCGGACTCCTCGGCGTCGGGGCCATCGGCCGGGCGATCGCAATCGCCGTCGATCAAAAGCAGGTGAACGCAGATCTCGTCGCGCTCGCCGATCAGGATCGGGAGCGTGCCATCCTGCTTGCGGCCGAGCTTCAGAGCCGGCCTGCCGTCGTATCCCTGGAAGAGCTGCTGGAGCGCTCCGACGTAGCTGTGGAAGCGGCCAGTCAAGCCGCCCTGGCTGATTTCGTTCCGAAGGCGCTCGCCCGAGGACGAGACATGCTGATCATGAGCGTCGGCGGTTTGCTTGGGCGACACGAGTGGTTTCGTCAGGCCGATGAGAAAGGCTGCCGGATCTATGTGCCGTCGGGGGCGATCGCCGGGCTCGACGGAATCAAATCTGCATCGATCGGCCGGATCGAAGTGGCCGAGCTAACCAGCCGAAAGCCCGTGGCGGCGCTGCGAGGATCAAAATACGTGGTCGACCGAGGCATCTCGCTGGACGGTCTGAAGCAGGAAACCACAATTTTTGAAGGTCCGGCCGAAGAAGCGGCTCGTGCCTTTCCGGCTACATCGAACGTGGCTGCCTCGCTGCGGCTAGCCGTTGAGCCTTCGGCGCCCGTGTGCGTTCGCGTCGTGGCCGTACCGGGCGGAAGCGAGAATATTCACGAGATTCGCGTGCGTGGTGAGTTCGGGCGCCTCTCGATGCGCATTGAAAATGTTCCTTCCAAATCGAATCCGCGAACCTCCCAGCTCGCGGCGTTCTCGGCGATCGCGACGCTGAAAAACCTTACGAAATCCCTTCACGTCGGGACCTAGCCGCGCAGCCTAAAACCGCAGCGCCCTAGAGCGGTTGGCCCGCAAGCCAAGCATCGAGGCGAGCATATAGTGCCTCGACCTCGGGGCCCGTTAATCCGGGCATGTCGAGCTTAATCTTGTAGCCGATTTGCGATTGCAGGTAGGCGAGGTGGCGATAGCCTTCGGGAAACTTCGCCAGCAGTTGCGGATCGAGGGTCAGTCGGGCCGCAGGATCGACGGGATCCATGCGGTCCTTCTCATAGATTGGCTGCCGCAACACGAGACCCCAGCGCCCGCCACGCTTTTCGAAGAAATCGCAGAAGCGACCTGTACACACGACGTCACACAGGACGTCGTGAACCTTGGCACGCTGCGAAATGGTCATTTTCGTGATGGCCGTTGAACGATTGCCGCGAACCTCAATCGTGCTCCCGCCCAGGAAATGCAAGATGCGCACGCCTTTGGCGAATCCCGCCTTGCTCATTTCAATGAACTCGTCGGCGGTGCCCTGCGTCCAGGTTGCCATCATGCGGCCGTCGTCGTGCCACAGGGAACGGAATTTCTGCCACTGATTTGCGTCGCGCCACAGCACCCAGTTCTCGACCATCTCCCGGATCGTCAGCCGTTCGATCATCTCATCGGTCATGGTGCACTCCCCAAGCAAGGCATGCTAATGACGGCAAAAGTCTACAACAGTTCTGAGCAGCGGGCTTGCCCGCGCCTCAGGCGGCTACGCTGTCTGACGTCCCTGCGAGGTTAGCGGAGTGGATAGAGATGGATCCAATCGTTGATGGCTTTCGGCAAATCGCGAGGCTCTTCGAAGAAAAAACGGGTGCGCGTCTGGCTCGGCGTCCTTACCCGAACCTCACAATAGTGTTGAGCAAAGCCGGCAGTGAGCGACACGACCCATCTTTCGCCGTCAGGGGGCTCGCCGATGCCTTTTCGGAGTGCGTCCTCGAGACCGCTCTTCGTTTGGGGATTCCAACCTTCGTTGAAATCGATGAGGAGTCCCAATCAGCGCTCTGTCCCTTGAACCGCCTGCGGAAGTCCCGAGGCGGTCCACGAACTTTCCTCGCCCGTCGCGCTCCTGGCTGTGACCGGCGTCACTTCGATTCGGTGACGCAAGTCACTCGAGCCGGGTCCAGCCTCAAAACAGGCCACTTCCTATGATCGATCGACCGCTAAAGCTATACTTTTGCAGCCCTGATCAGATCCGCGAGCATCCCACGTCGACCGCATCGGGACCGAGCGGGATGCTTAGCCGAACGAAAGAAAAGAGACAGAATGCAAATACTATCCAGTGGAATCGCGCACAGCACCTGGGCTTCGGAAAGCACGAAAGCCCTGTCGGCGTCGGATACGAAGAAAAAGCTGATTTATGACCAGGACCACCGCGGCCCGCTTTCCACCGATACGGTGGCCACGTTGATGCTTCTGCAGGCTACCAATATCGATCTGCTTGGCATTTGTACGGTGACTTGCGACATGTGGGCCAAGCAGGAAACTGCGTATGCGCTGCGCCTGCTAGAAATCATGGGGCGCCCAGAAGTGCCGGTGTATCTGGGTGCTCAAGAACCTTTGGTCAACACGAAGGCAGAGGCACAGATGCGCTACCGGATGTTTGGGTCGAGGACACTGGGAAACGAGGGGTATCTGGGGTGCTTTGCAAACGATGGGGGAAGCCGTGACGAGGTGGAGCCGCTACCTCCGCCGTATAATCAGTTTGCTCAGACCAAGGCTCAGAACGAGCCTGCCGCCGACTTCATCGTCCGCACGATCCGCGCCCATCCGAACGAGGTCACCATCTATTGTGGTGGTCCGATGACGAACCTGGTGCTTGCAGCGATCCTAGCCCCTGACATCGTTCCCCTCACCAAGGAAGTGATCTTCATGGGTGGAGGCATTCACCACTCGACGAGCTCGGTGAACGTTTACTTCGATGCCGAAGCCGCCAAGATCGGCTTTCGAGCGGGCTGGCCGAAATTGACGCTGGTCACCACCGATCTTGCCGAGGAAGTCCACCTGGCCGATGACGGCAAGGTTGATTACATCGTAGAGCATGCCCAGTCACCCATCAGAGATCTCTTCCATCTCTACGAACAGAATCCGCAGCGCGACAATCCGCAAAGGCAATCCTTCCGCATGCCGGATGAAATGATGGCCGCGCATGCGATCGATCCTTCGATTTTCAGCGGCTTCGACGAGATGTACATCGATATCGTCACACATAACGACGGCCACTACGGAGATACCTCCTTTTGGGATGGAAATCAGTTGGAGGGCAGTGCGAGCAATCCGTCCATCAAGGCCGGCCGCGTTCAGGTTCTCCGTGGTCTCGACAAGAAGCGCTTTCGCGAACTTTTTCTCGATTTGATGACGCGCCCCATCCAGCGTTCCCAGACATAGAACGCCAGATCGCGGGCAGAAGGGCACAACCATGACCGCCACGCGCCGAGAGTTTATCAAGACAGTGGGAGCCGCGATCGCGTCTTCCCAGTTTCCCCTGGAACCGGCTGCCGTGGTTCCCATGGCCGCGTCCACTGCGAAGCCAGGGCCCGTGCCGCCGGCTGGCGGGAGGCGAAAGGTCATCTATGATCAGGACAATTCTGGTCCGTTCAGCGCCAACATCCTTGGAACGCTCATGATGCTGCAGGCCGATAACATCGAGCTGCTGGGCATTACGCTGGTGACGGGAGAGGCTTGGATGAAGCAAGAGATGGCGTTCACGCTGCGCTTGCTCGAGCTGATGGGACGCACGGAAATCCCAGTATACCCCGGAGCCCAGTTTCCCCTGATCAACACGAAAGAAGAGTGGCTGCTACGGTTGCAACTCTACGGCGGCCACCGCCCCGACCCCTCCCTGGGAGCTTTCCATCCCAGCAATGGCGGGCCAGATCAGATCGCACCGCTGCCCTCCCCATACGACCGCTTTGCGAACGTGGAGGCGCAGCAAGACCATGCCGCGCGCTTCATCAGCAAGACGGTCCGCGAAAATCCAGGCGAGGTGACCCTCTACGCGGGAGGGCCGCTCACAAACTTGGCGCTCGCGATTGCTTTGGCGCCCGACATCATATCCTTGGTGTCTGAAGTGGTGATCCTGGGAACGGGCTTTCACGCGTACACCAATACCTTCAACATGTTTTTCGATCCCGAAGCCGCGCGGAAAGTTCTGCGCGCTCCTTGGCCGCGATGCAGCATCGTCCCGGTGGACCTTGCCGAGCAAGTCCACGAAACCGACGAAATCGCGCCAGGTCGCAGTATGGTCGAGGAAATCGCCAACCGCGCGGAGAGTCCCATTTCCGATCTCTTCCGTAGGTATGCGGTCGGTTCCCACAAAAGCCTTTCCCGCATGGGAGACGAAATGATTGCCGCCCAGGTCATCGACCCGAGTATCTTTACGGCATCGCAGGCGATGTACGTAGACATTTGCTCGACGCCTGGTCCCCGCTACGGGGACTCGATGTTCTGGCCCGAGAATTGGCAAGAGGCGCCCGTTCCTTTGAGCGCCGCAGATCGGCGGGTTTTTGTGGATCCGCATCAGTTCTATATGGGGCCACCTCCTTCGGCAGGACTCGTGAACGTTCTGCTTGAAATCGACCGAGACCGCTTCAAGAAGCTTTTCGTCGATCTGATGACCAAACCGATCGAGCGAACCTGATATTCCTCAACGGTGTCGGGAACATTTCTAACGAGTTTTGACAAGGCGCGAGGCGCCCACTTGACGGCATCGGTGCTGGGCCGCTATGTTGCTGGGTTGTCTCCAGAAGAGTAGCAACACTGACGGTGCCGGGGTGGCGGAACAGGCAGACGCGCGGGTCTCAAAAACCCGTGGCCGCAAGGCCGTATCGGTTCGATTCCGATTCCCGGCACTTACCTACATCGACTTGCGGAAGACGATGAATGCGGATCCACAATTCGGATTCTTCTTACCGGGTTTCGTGCCATCGCCGCGGTTTCAGGCCCGAGGCAGATTCGATCGTTAGGACCGATCCGACCCAGACAGAAAAGAGCTCGCACGCATCTTTTCAAGAAGGGCGAGGCCCGATGACGAAACCCTGACGACGGTACGCCCATTTGCGTGCTCTGTCGTGATAAGTCCACGATCATTGGCGTCTTCCCAAACCGGCAGTCGGGGGCATGACGTGCGCCAAGCATCCATCACCTGTTCATACGTCCTCTCGCCATCGGCCAACCACCGAAGTAAATCGACGATCAGGCTTTCAACGACCGGCTCAGTCACAGGCTCTGTCTCCCGTCGTGCTGTGCGGCGAATCCGATGCATCCGCAGTACGGCACAGTCTACATCTGATCTTCCCGGCTTATCGAGCGCAACATTGCTGCTGCGGAAAGTCTTATTTCGAGCCATTGCTTGAAAGCGGCCCGAGCGCAGGTTAGCATCAGCGCGATGATGGAACGCTTGCGTCATCTCTCGCGCAGTCCCCTGTTTCTTGTCGGCCTAACCGCATTTCTCGTTGCCATGGTGGTGCAATCAGGGGAACTGGGCACGAGCGATACGACGCATCGCCTCGCGACCACACACTCGTTCTGGACGTCTGACCCGCCCGTCGATCCAAAGGAATACCCGGAATTTGGGATCCACGGCCGCAACGGCAGGCTCTACGCGTGGTATGGCATCGGCCAATCGCTGCTGATGCTTCCGGCAGACGTCGTTGGCACCTACGTCGACAACCTATCCATTTTTGGCGCCTACGACGCGGACCCCAGGCCACGCAGCATGATTGTGAGCTACAGCACAAACACAATTGTGTGCGTCTTGTCGGTTCTCGTGTGCTTCCGCTTGCTAGGTCAGCTCGGATTCTCCACAAATCAGCGGATCGCAGGGGCATTCGCTCTGCTTTTCTGCACAACGTTCCTCCATTACACGCAAAACATGACGGAAAACAACTACATTTGCCTGCTTACGCTGACCGGTCTCAGTTTTCACTACGAATGGGTCGGCACGGGCAGTCGTCGCGCGCTGCTGATCGGCTCAGGTGCGCTTGGACTGAATTTGCTGACCCGGTTGACGACGGGAATGGACCTTCTGGCGGTGGCACTTTTTGACTTTCTGATTTTGCGATGTAAGGAGCGAAGTCGACACGAGGTGCGGGCGCGTTTGGTGGAATCTGCCAAGATCTCCCTGCCGGTATACCTCCTGTTTTTCGCCCTGGATCGCGCCTATCAATACGCCCGCTTCGGTTCGTTCTTCAACACGTACATTCAGATATTCAGTCGCGAGCAAAAAATCCTAAACCCGGAACTGCCCGCGGCTTTTCCATTTGAAACGCCGTTCCACATAGGGTTCTTCGGCGCGTTCTTCAAGCCCGAAAAATCCATCTTCCTTTTTGATCCGCTGCTCATACTGACGCTGTTGCTGGCTGCGCGCGTGTGGAAGCATTTTCAGCCCGAGATTCGAGCCTACCTGATCGCTTTTGCTGCGCTCACGCTTGCTTATGTTAGCTTCTACGCCCGATATACGGACTGGGCGGGCGACTTTGCCTGGGGCGATCGTTATTCTTCGACGCCGGCCGAGATCGTCGCATTGATTTCGGTGCCTCTCCTGATGCGCCATCGCGCCGAGGTGGGCGAAGCGGCCTGGCGATGGGGGCTGGCGCTGACGGGGGCGAGCGTCGTCGTGCAGCTGGCGTCGGTGATGTTCTGGTGTCCACTCGAAATTTATCAGATGGAGACGCTGGGACATCCGACCTTCGTGATCGGCCTGCGGCTGAAGAATATTGCAGCGTTCGCGCTGGGTAAAATGGATCAGTGGGGGTTAAACAACGACGCCATGAAGGAAGATCCCTGGGATTACGTGCATATCACAACCTATAACTTCCTGCCTTTTCTGCTGGCCCGCGTCGGGGAAGCTGCCGGCTGGCTGGTGGATCTGGTAACCGCCCTGTGGTTCACTCTGCTCGGCGCCCTGCTGATCCTGCTCAGCTTCATTCGCCGCTGCGCCAAACGCGGACAGTGGGAGCCGGCGTCGCTGTAATCGACTAAGATCGAACCGAATCACGGTCCTCACGCGTCTAAGCTCACGGAGGGCGTAATCAGAGGAGGCGCGATGTTTGAGAAAACTGCACGAGCGATATCTCTGGGGCTTCTTGTTCTGATTGGGCTGCTCCCGTCGATTCAGGCTCAAATGGGCGGCCCGGCCACCAGTCCTCCGGCGAAGGCCGACTGCAAGTTTCCCGACGGCAGGAGCATTCACATCGATTACTCGAGCCCGCGCATGAGGGGTCGCAAGATCTTCGGTGGCCTGGTGCCATACGGCGAGGTGTGGCGTGCGGGAGCGAACGAGGCTACGACCTTCGTGATTGATGCCGACGTAAATGTGGGCGGCAAGACCGTGCCGCACGGCCCATACACGCTCTTCGCACTGCCAAACCCGGAGACATGGACGCTGATCATCAGTAAGCAAACCGGCGAATGGGGCGTGCCGTATCCAGGCGAGCAGGATGATTTCGCACGTATGCCGATGAAGGTTTCAAAATTGCCATCCCCGATTGAGAATTTTACTATCGCCTTCGACCAGACGAGCGGTGTCTGCACGCTACGTTTGGAATGGGAAACGACGCGGGCCTCGGTCGAGATAGCCGAGAAAAGATAGCGGTTGGCGCGGGAGCGATTTAGTAAGGAACGCGAGCCTTGGCCTTCGCACTGTGGGCTTGGGGATCGACCATGGCGCGAAACACGCGGCCGCGCCCGATGACGTGGTCCCCCGAACGTGCCTCGACGTCGAAGACGAGAAAACGACCTTTGTATTTGGCAAAACGCGCGTGCGCCTGAACCGTCGCGCCAGGCGGCACGGCCTTCAGGTGATCCACTTCGATCCGCGTGCCGACGGTGATGACGCCCGAAGGAAGGTGGGGTCGGACGGCCAGCACGCTGGCGTGCTCCATCAATCCGATCATCGCCGGCGTCGACAACACGGCGGGCAAATTGGAGTCGAGCGCCTGAATTGTATATTGATGCTCGACGATACGTTCGACCGTAGCCTCCAATCCCACTCGGGGGAGCGGCTCCCGTAGACCGGCAGCGTTGGTTGGCTTCCTTTTTGACGCGCGGTTTGCGCCGGGTTTGGCCTTTTTTCTTCTCATGGCAGACGAACGCGTCTCGGGCTGGCGGCAGGATGGGCCATGCCGGTGCCGAAAAAGCTGCGCACAAATTCCAGCATCGTCGTTCCCACCTGGCTAAAAAGCCGCTTCTTGAGCGTGCGGTAGTCCTGGGAGCCGCTAAAGACATCTCGGATCAGATCGCGGAACGTTGGCGAGCAGTTCAGCAACTGCACCATTCGCGTAGTGATCGCTCCGCCGAGAAACGTGCCGCGGAACACTTTCCGCGCAATGCCCGCGGCGAATTCCAGGTCGGCGGAGAACGCGGCGCGGAGACGTTCCGCATAGGACTGCAGTTGGCCCTCGATCAGTGCCTGCGCCAAAAGGTCGCCCGAGCGCAGTGCGTAATACAGCCCCTCTCCGGTGATGGGATCAACGCAGGCCGCCGCGTCACCCGCCATGGCCCAGTTTTTTCCAGCAATCCGGCGCCCGCGAAGCGTTTGCGCTTGGGGTGAGGGCAATACGTGGCTATAGAATCGGGCCCCGCGCATGGGTATGTTTTCTTCGGTGACGAACCGATCCAGATGTTGGCGCAACTCGTGCGTCGGCCCTTGGCCCATTTTCGCGCAGATGCCCACGGAGAGATGATCCGCGCGGGGAAATGACCAGAGGTAGCCTTCAAATTCCTTTAGAAATTTCACCTTGATGATGTCTTCCTCGGTGGGCACAAAGTACCCAAGGGTCAGTTCGAGGTCGCTTGCACTGAGGGCTGTTGTCTCCGGTAGCAAGCGGTTGCGTGCACCTGCTGCTACCACAACGAAATCCGAATGGCGCGCTTCCCCGCCAACCATCAGGCGAACCCGTGGGCCATCGGTGTCGACGCTCGTTACACGAGCGCGAATCGCCTGGCAGCCGGCCGCGACGGCACGGTCCAGCAGCAGGCCGTTCAAGACCTTCCGCGCATAGATCACGATGGGATGGCTCATGTCGAAGCGTGCGCGATGGCCGCTGCCAGAGATCAGTTCCGCGGTGCGGACGACCCTCTTGGGCTGACAGCCGTCGAGCAGGAAGGGGTACGCCGCAATGGCCTTGTGCGTCAGGCCGCCACCACAGGGCTTTTCCCAGGCCATCCGTTCGTCGAAAATTGTCACGCGGAATCCGTGACGAGCGAGACGCTCGCCGCAAAGCGAACCAGCGGGTCCTGCTCCAACGATGGCGATTTCATTCATGCCTTAGCCTGTGGCCTTTTCGTCCGCTGGTGCCTGGGTCAGGTCAGTGGAAATACCGCTGCAATAAACCAGGCGGCGAGTATAGCACCAAAGACCGCGGCGGCCGTCGCCGAGCCCGTGCGCAGGCGCAGTGCATCGGCGGCCAGCCTCTGCAAAATCGAAAACAGAGCCAGGGAGGCTACCAAGACGAGGATCAGCACTTGCCCGCTGGCCAGTGCGTAATAGGAGAACAAGCAAGCGAGCCAAAGCTCGGCCCGCAGGGCCAGGAAAAGCGCGAATCGCAGCGCGCGGAGGCGGCCTTCGCGGACCGGCCCGAGCAGGACTTCCTCCGCGAAGCAGAAAATCAACGCGACGGGCAAAATCCCAGCAAAACGGAGCCAGCGCGGGGTATTCAGCCACAAATCCGCGATCTGCCAATTGAGCCAAGCCCCGAGGCCCAGTATGACGATGCCTCCAATAAGCGCTGCGGCGAACAAGGCTCGGAAATTCGCCTGCAACGCTTGCTTTGCGGACTTCCGATTCAGGACCAACAGCAAGCCGCCCGCTAGCAGAAGCAGTGAAGCAAGATAGTCTCCCGTGTACAGGTGCAGTGGCGACAGCGGTACCCACACCGCCAAAATCAGTACGCTCGCCAGAGAGCATACTGCGCCTTCGGCAAGTGCCAGGGCAGCGAGCGGGCTTGCAGGCGATGAATCGGTCGCGGGTGGGCCTGCGATTTTCGTGACCATCGTCGCAGAAAAGGGAAAGAGCAACAGAATGGCCAGCAGCCCGATCAGAGGCGCAAGATTCTGATACCTGTAGGATGGATTCTGATCTTCATGGCTGCGGCTGGCGCCGTTCAAAACACGGGCAATCCAATCGCTGGCTTGCCGGAACACGCGCGGATCGGCGAGTAGGCTCGTATGGTCGGACAAGGGCGTAACCTCGAGATGAAAGGCCCGTGCCTGGCGAAAATCTTCCGCCTCCGTGCGCTCTCCTCCTGCTGCCTGGGCCAACGTTCGCGCCGCCCGCCTAAGGATCGGAAGATCATACTGCGCGCTGAAGACGAGCAGATTCGCCGGCATCCGCCGCGGCAAGGACATCGGCGCTGGCGAAAGCGCGATGGTGCCCGCCACAGGTTCCAGATCCGCGACCCGAATGGCAAGCGCCCCTCCCATCGAGTGCCCGACAAGAATGGTCCGTTTCGCATCGATCTGGCCCGAGCGAAGCAAGGATTCGATGACAACCCGGACGCAGTGATCAGCACGCGGAAACGAGAACGCGTCTGTGTTGTCTCCGTGCCCGGGTAAGTCGAACAAATAGACGCGGGCGTCTGCTTCTTGCGTGAGGTAGTTGCCCAGACTCTCCATGATTCGGCGATCCGCAGACAGCCCATGAAAAAGGAGCGCAGCATCGAGACTTGTCCGGCGCGGCTCCAGAATCGTGACCGGCGTATGGCAGCCGTCGGCCGTCAGGACGAAATCGTGATGCGGCAGTTCGGTTGAGCGGATCACCGACGCGCTTATACTCGCAACCAGCGCGCCAGCAATCGCAAGCACCACTTCCCATCTGTTCATGGTGCCCTCAGCGACCGTCGGGGCGGGCGTGCTAAAATGATCTGCTCGGTCGAGCCCGCTGGGACCGACTGAGGGACAGAAGTTTGGGACAGTTTGTTTCGCAAGCTGGGCCGATTCTCTATCGGGGCGCATCGAAAGACAACGCCCAGGGAGAGGTTTGCCCAAAAAACCTCCACCGAGCGGTAACTCGCCGGTTTCAGAATTCCACACCCGCCGATCCAGGTCGATTGCCTAGAGGGCCCATCAAACGGCGCCTGGTTGCGCGCGTATGATCCTCCCTTTCGTTTCTGAGTTGTTCTCCCAGGTGGCGCGGCATCCAGCCATCGAGGAGATTTGCGACCGGCTTCGCCGCAATCTCGGCGAAATTCGCGTCGCCGGGCTTACGGATCCGGCAAAGGCCCTCGTCGTACCGCTGGTCTTCGGCGAGATCGGCCGCCCCGTGATTGTAGTTGTCGAGTCCAACGAGCGTGCCGAAGCGCTCATCGAGGCCCTGCGTTGGTGCTATCGCGCCGTCACGGGAAAGCCGGGAAGCCGGGTCGCTCATCTCCCGGCGTACGAGGTGCTCCCCTACGAGGACCGGTCACCGCATGGGGAAATCGCAGAAGCGCGTGCGGTTGCGCTGTGGCGACTGGCAACGGGCGAGCTCGATCTCCTGATCGCGCCTGTGCAGGCGGTGCTTTGGCGCATGCGCGAGGCTTCTTTTTACGTCGGCCTCGCCCGTGGGATCGCGCGGGACCAATTGATCGCGCACGAGGACTTAATCGGTTTCCTCAATCGAGCGGGCTATGAAAAGCAGGCGAGCTGCGAGATGCCAGGGCAATACGCCGTGCGTGGCGGCATCATTGACGCCTTTTCGCCGGAGGCCTTGCAGCCCGTTCGCATCGAACTGCTGGGCGACACGATTGAATCGATTCGCGCCTTCGATCCCGTCAACCAGCGCTCGACCAACCCGATTGAGCGCTGCGTGCTTTTGCCGCTCAGCGAGGTTTTCCACCGCACCGATGGCCTGGCGCCGCAGCCTGTTTCTGCAGCATCGGACAACGCCCCATCTCCGGGCTTCTTCCCCGGATGGGAGTTTCGCGACATGGCGGCCGAGGAACGGCCCGGCCTGGTATTTGATCTCGCAACCGAGCTGCTGCTGGTAATGGATGAACCCTCAGAGCTTGCCCAGGTTGTAGAAGCGTACCGCGCGCAGCTTGATGAAGCCTTCGACAAAGCCGAGGATCCTCTCGCCCAGCCCCCCGCTCGCTACATTCTGAGCGAAGAAGAGTGGTCGCTTGCGCTCGAGCTCTTCCCGCGCTTGGCGATGGAGCGCCTGGCCATCGCCGAAGAGGGTAGCTCCCCTCTGCTCCTGCAAACGCAGCCGACGACACGCTATCGCGGCAACGTCAGCGCGTTCATGACGGAGGTGCGTGGCCGGCTCGGCGCGGGCGAGCAGGTAATCGTTTCAGCAGCCAGTACCGGTGAACTCGAGCGGCTCGCTGATCTCTGCCATGAATACGAGATGCCGTATCGGTTGGGAGAACTCGAAAAGGACGCCACCGTGGCGCGACTGGCCGAAGAATCCAGTGGAGGTGGCGTTCCGGCGATGGGGCTCGTGAAAGCACCTTTCCCAGAGGGCGTACTCTTCAGCGAAGCTCGGATCGCTTTTTACGGCAACGCCGATCTGTTCGAGTCCGTTCCGGCGCAGAGGATGCGCGCGCGACCGAAGACGGCGAGCTTTTTCAGCGATTTGTCGGACCTCAAGCCTGGCGACTTTGTCGTGCACGTGGACCATGGGATCGGACAGTTCGAGGGATTGCGGCAGGTCAGTGTGGACGGTGCGCACGGTGAATTCATGCTTCTGCGTTACGCAGGAGATGCCCGGCTCTACGTTCCCCTGGCCCGGCTCGATCTCGTCCAAAAATACCAGTCGCTGGGCGGCGCCGAACCCGCTCTGGATCGTCTTGGCGCCACGGTCTGGGAGGCACGTAAATCGCGGGTGCGCAAATCGGTCAGCGACATGGCAGATCAGCTTCTTGCACTGTATGCCGAGCGCAAGAGCTCGCCCGGCCACCAGTTCTCGACAGATTCCAACTGGCAACATGAGTTCGAGGATGCGTTTGAGTTTCAAGAAACTCCCGACCAGCTGCGCGCCATTGAGGAAGTTAAGCATGACATGCAATCACCACTTCCGATGGACCGCCTTTTGTGCGGCGACGTCGGCTACGGCAAGACGGAAGTGGCCATGCGCGCAGCCTTCAAGGCCGTCACTGACGGAAAACAGGTCGCCGTCCTTGCGCCGACAACAGTGCTCGCGTTCCAACATCTCGAGACGTTTCGGCGCCGCTTTGCCGCGTTTCCGATGCGCATGGAGATGCTGAGCCGGTTCCGTACCGATGCGGAACAGGAGAAAACGCTCGAGGAGCTCGAAGCAGGCAAGCTCGACATTGTCATCGGAACGCATCGGCTGCTTTCGAAGGACGTAAAATTCTCCGATTTGGGCCTGCTCATCGTGGATGAGGAGCAGCGCTTCGGCGTAGCGCACAAAGAGCGACTGAAGGAAATGCGGAAGAATGTCGACGTTCTGACCATGTCCGCCACGCCCATTCCACGTACGCTTCACATGTCGCTCGTGGGCCTTCGCGATATGAGCGTGATTGAAACGCCGCCGCGGGACAGACTTGCGATTCAGACCACCGTTGCTCCCTTTCAAGAGAAGCTGATCCAACGGGCCATCGAAGAGGAGCTACTGCGCCACGGCCAAGTGTTCTTCGTGCACAACCGCGTCGAATCGATCGCATCGCTCGCGACTTTGGTGAAGCGGCTCGTACCGCGCGCGCGCGTCGTCATCGGCCACGGCCAGATGCGTGAAAGCGAATTGGAGAAAGTGATGTTGAAGTTCGTGCGCAACGAGGCGGATATTCTCGTTTCGACCACCATCATCGAGAATGGGCTCGATATCCCGCGCGCCAACACAATCCTGATCAATCGCGCCGATCGCATGGGGCTCTCTGAGCTGTACCAGCTTCGTGGGCGTGTCGGCCGGTCCAATCAGCGTGCGTACGCCTATCTGCTGATTCCAGCCGAGGGGGCTCTTACACCCCTCGCTCGCCAGCGACTCGCGGCTCTCAAGGAGTTTAGCGAACTCGGCGCAGGATTCCGGATCGCGGCGCTCGACCTCGAATTGCGCGGTGCCGGAAACCTGCTCGGGCGCGAGCAGCACGGGCACATCGAAGCCGTCGGGTTCGATATGTACTGCCAGATGATGGAGCGAGCCGTCAGAGAGCGGAAAGGGGAAGCGGTCGTCTCCGAACGAAGAGCGACGCTCAATCTGGGACAGGACCTCCGCATCCCGCCCGAATATATCGAGAACGAAAATCTGCGCCTGCGCATCTATAAACGTATCGCGAGCGTTACGTCCGAGGGCCAAGCAGAAGAAGTCCGGCGGGAGCTGGAAGACCGGTTCGGCCCTCTGCCGCCAGCGGTCCTCCGCCTGCTCGAATATGCGGTGCTGAAGGCGGAGGCCGAGCGGCTGGCCGTGGCCACTGCAGATCGTCGCGGCGACCAGATCGCCATCAAGTTCCACGAGGACACAATAGTGGGTCCGGAGCGCCTGGTGAAGTTGATCGGAAAACGCCGCGACTTGCGCCTGGACCCTGCGGGCGTGCTTTGGCTGACCTGGAAGATTGGAAAGGACGGAAAAGGCGGGCCTTTGGAGGCTGTCAGAAACGTGTTGAAGCAACTACAATTGTAGCGATACACTTCTGTGCGAGCAATCAACATGAAGAAGCAAAGCTTACCCTGGATTTCGGGCTTGATTTTGGCCTCTCCGCTCTGGCTGGTGCCTCCGACGTCGTCTGCGCAGTCGAAGCCGACGGTCGTCGAAGAAATCGTGGCGCGGGTGAACAATCAGATCATCACGATGTCCGATTATCAAAAGGCAGGAGCCGGACTTCAGCAGGAGGTTCAGCAGGATTGCCAGAATTGTACGCAGCAGCAGATCGCGACTGAGGTCGCGGACCGTCGCAAGAATCTCCTGCGTGACATGATCGACCAGCAGCTACTGATTGAGCGCGCCAAAGACATGGATATCAACGTGGAGACCGAGCTGGTCAAGCGCCTCGATGAAGTGCGCAAACAGAATAACCTCGCCACCATGGAGGACTTGGAAAAGGCCGTCGAAGGACAGGGGTTGATCTGGGAAGATTACAAGAACCAGCTACGCAACAGCATATCGACCCAGGAAGTGATTCGCCGAGAAGTTGGCGGCCACTTGGATATCGGAAGTGATGAAGTGAAGAAGTACTACGAAGCCCACAAGCAGGAGTACAACCGATCCGAGCAGGTCGCGCTGGGGGAAATCTTTTTAAGCACCGAAGGCAAGAGCCCTGAGGAGATCGCGGCGGTTCGTACGCGTGCCGATGATCTGCACAACCGGCTGGTCAAGGGCGAGGATTTCACCGCTTTGGCGAAGCGCTATTCGCAGGGCTCGACGGCGGAGGAAGGCGGCTATCTCGGGGAATACGAGCGTGGTCAGCTGGCGAAACAGCTGGAAGATGCGGTCTTTGGCCTCGAAAAAGGTCAGTTTACCGACGTCATTCAAACCAAAACGGGCTTTGAGATCTTGAAGGTGGAAGACCACTTCGAGGCGGGCTTGCAACCCCTCGATAAAGTCGAAGGCGAAATCACCAACATACTCTACCGGCAAAAGATGGAACCGGCCTTGCGCACCTATCTCGCGCAGCTGCGCGAAGAGAGCTACGTGCAAGTGAAACCCGGGTATACGGATACAGCCGCGGTTCCCGGAGCCACGGTCATTCAGGAGGTCGCTCCGACGCCGGATACCCCGGACAAGAAGAAATCCAAGAAAAAAGCGCCTCTTCCGAAAGTCAACAGCTAATGAAACCCCAGTTCATCGCCGGCCTGGCTGACGGCCAGGTCGTTTCTTCCCTGTTCCTCGTACGCGAAAAGGAGATTCGAACCTCCGTGCGCTCGGGAAAGTCTTGGCTCGAGCTCAACCTGGCGGACCGCTCCGGGAGCATCCCCGCGAAGATGTGGGACAACTTCGAAACTCTGGCCAAAACCTTTGAGTTGGATGACGTCGTGCGCGTTCGGGGGCGAGTGAAGGTTTACAACGGCCAGAAGGAGTTGACGCTCGAGCAGATCGTTCCCACGTCCGATAACGAGTACGACCTCGCCGATTTTCTGCCGCACACCAAACACGACATCGAAAAGCTATACGCTTCGATGAAAGCTGCCATCGCGGGAATGAAAAACCCTTGGCTCAGGCAGCTGGTTTTGTCGATTGTCGAAGATCCGGACATCGCGCCTCGCTTAAAGCGCGCCCCCGCCGCCATGACCATGCATCACGCGTATCTGGGGGGATTGCTCGAGCACATTGTCAGTCTCGTGGGTCTCGCGACCGCCGTCTCGGCACATTACCCCGAACTCGATGCCGACCTGCTTCTCGCGGGAGTCGTTTTGCACGACATCGGCAAGCTTGACGAACTTCGCTACGTTCGGGGCATCGATTACTCGGACCAGGGCCGGTTGCTTGGACACATCATGATCGGCGTTCGCCTCGTGCAGGAGAAATGCCGCGCCATTGAGGGATTCCCGGCTCCGCTCGCCGTGCTGGTTGAGCACCTGATGGTTAGCCATCACGGAACCTATGAATTTGGATCGCCTTCGTTGCCACAAATTCCCGAGGCCGTCATCCTACACTTGCTTGACGACATGGATTCCAAGATGGCGGCCATGAAGGCGACCCTGGACGCGGCATCGGCGAACGGGTCGCCTGGAAACTGGACCGATCGCAACCCTTCTCTCCGACGCGCCTTGCTTCGCGCGGCAAAGTATCTGGCGATTCCCCAGGAACCGGGCACGGCGGCCGTTCGGGCAGCGCCCGCAGCGGGAATACGAAAGGAATAGTGCCTCATGGGCGAACACACGCCATCCCCGCGCCATTCGCTGCTCGATCTCGCCCCGCTCGAGCTTGAGTGCATGAACATGCTGTGGCCATTGGGTGAAGCGACCGTCCGCGAGATTCGCGACCGACTGACTCCGCGCCGCACACGTGCATACACGACGATCATGACCATCATGGATCGCCTGGCACGTAAGGGAGTGGTCGAGCGCCGCAAGGCGGGCCGAGCGTATGTCTATCGCGCCAGACTTGCCGCCGAGGACGCCCGTTCTCAGGCGCTCTCGCAAATCCTTGAGAATTTCTTCGGCGGCTCGAAAGAGGCTTTACTGGCGCAGCTCGGGGCAAGCGTCGCGGTTGAGGTCGCCGACGAGGCCCCGGACGGCTCCCACCCAAAAAGCGAAGTGCGAGCAAGCGAGGCAGGTCCCGCTGCCGGATCCGATTAAATGTTTCCCGCCGAACTTAAGATCCGTGACCTCGCCATTCGCCCGGCCACCGTTCTCGCACCCATGGCCGGTCTCACCGATACCGTGTTTCGCCGTGTGATCCGCTCGTTCGGAGCCTGCAGCTTGATCATGACCGAGTTCACCAGCGCCGAAGGCCTGACTCGCAAATCGGCGCGCACGCTGCGGTATCTGTATTTTGACGAGGATGAGCATCCCATCGCCGGTCAGATTTTCGGTTCCGATCCGCAGGTCATGGCGTCAGCCGCCACGCTCATCGAGGATTTGGGTTTTGATCAGGCAGATATCAACCTTGGCTGCCCCGTAAAGAAGGTCGTGAAATGCGGAGGCTCAGGTTTGCTGCGCGATCTGCCGCATCTGCAAAAGCTTCTGCGCGCCGTTCGGGCCGCCGTTCGGATCCCGTTGACGATCAAGATTCGGTCCGGCTGGGATGAAAACAGTGTCGTCGCGGTCGACGTCGCTCAGATGGCGGAAGCGATTGGGATCGATGCGATCGCGGTCCACCCGCGCACGCGAATGCAGGGCTATGCCGGATTTGCCGATTGGAGAATCATCCGCGACGTAAAGCAGGCCGTGCGGATTCCCGTAATCGGAAACGGCGACGTTCGCAAGCCCGAAGACGCCGTGCGGATGATTGAGGAAACCGGCTGTGACGCCGTGATGATCGGCCGCGCAGCCTCCTCAAATCCCTGGATTTTCCGTCAAATCGCCGACTATCTCTCAAGCGGCCACTACGAAGAGCCAACCGAATCAGATCGCTACGGCTTGCTATCTGATTATTTCCTGAGCTTGCGCAACGCCGACATGCCGGATGCGATGGGTAAGATGAAGCAGTTCGCGACTCTGTTTACGCACGGTGTCCCGAACGGCGGTGAGCTACGGCAGCAGGTCCACCACGCGCACACGGTGAGTGAGATCCTCGATTGCGTCGATGCCTTCTTTGCCGGTGCCAGTTGCGGGCGCCCGTCGTAATGGGCCTCTGGCTTACACGGGGCCGGGTGGCGGGGCAAGCGGAGGCTACGGCTCGCGCGTAACCAGGAGTTGTTTATAGGCTTCCCGGCGCGTGATGCCGCGCTCGCGCGCGACCTGCTTCAGAGCCAACTTCCGATCGACGCCGCGCTCGCGCATGATCTCTTCGACGCGTCTTGCAAGTGGCACTCCTCTGGCGGACTCCTCGAGGTTGGCGGTGTGTGGTTCGTGACCGTCCGGCGGGCCGACGAGCAGCGTGATTTCTCCCCGCGGCGCTTTTTTCCTTGCGGCCACAATGAGATCCTCGAGGTGCCCACGCTGGAATTCCTCGTACACTTTGGTCACTTCACGCGCAATCACGGCGGGACGGTTACCGAGGATTTCGAGTGCGTCTTCGAGCATGTCGAGCAGTCGGTGCGGCGCCTCGTAAAGCGCAAGCGTCCGTGGTTCGTTCCCGAGAGCGCGGAGTTCTTTACGCCGCTCTGTGGGTCGCGACGGCAGGAAGCCAATGAACACGAACTGCTCAATCGGCATTCCCGAGGCCGCCAGGGCGGCCACAAAGGCGGATGCGCCCGGCACCGGCACCACACGAATCCCGTGTCTGAGGCACAAGCTCACCAGCCGATGACCCGGATCGGAAATGGCGGGCGTTCCTGCATCGCTAACGAGGGCAACCTTGGCACCTTGTTCGAGTTCGATCACGATCTCGGCTGCGCGCGTCATTTCATTATGCTGGTGATAGCTCACCAGCCGCTTCGAAATGTCAAAATGCGAGAGCAGCTTGAGCGTCTGCCGTGTATCTTCGCAAGCGATTGCGTCTGCTTCCTTCAAGATGCGCAGCGCCCGCATCGAAATGTCTTCGAGATTGCCGATGGGCGTGGCTACAACGTAGAGGCAGCCCGCGCCCACATCGCCTCCCGCCCCCGCACGCTCCTTGCGCTTTGCCACCGCCCCTCCTAAACGATTGAGCCTAAGCCGCGCGCCGCGTGTTTGCAAGGCGTTCCCCTCTACCGCGTACGGCCGCCCCCCCAAGCCGGGCGTGACTCACTCTCCAACTGCCTCTTATCGCTCACACATATCAACCTCACAGGGGGGATACGATGTGAGCAGGCTTTCCCAGGAATGCCCCAAATTGACAGAGTTTATGAGCTCGGATATTCTGAGTGATTGGAAGTCCATCGTGAAGGAGCGCTGAATGGCTCAGGGTACGCCTGTAAAGCACAAGAAGAAGACCAAATCCGTCCTGAGGAATATTCGCCACACCGAACGGAGAGCGGCAATCAACCGCATGAATCGAACCCGGGTCCGTACCGCAATTCGTCGCATGCGCGCGGCTCTTAGCGCCGCAGACTCAGCCGGAGCGGAGAAGCTGGCCTCGGCAACGTTTTCCGAGATCGACAGGGCGGTCCGCAAGCGGACTCTGACGGAGAACACGGCCAACCGCTACAAATCGCGGCTGGCGCTGGCCATGAACGCACTCAAAGCAAAGAAGTAGGCCTTCCCCGCGAGGGCTCCTTGTCTTAGCTCTCTTCGGCCACACTCCTTTTTGTCCATCAAGGCTGCTGATCGACCAAAAGGTTAGGCGGAACCAGCGGCCGATCGCGCGATAGGCGATGCGAGGCGGGCGATCAGGAATTCAAGCGTTGCGCGCGGATCTGGATTGGCAGACTTCAGCTGACTGTCGGCCTCTGCCAGTGCCACAAGGCCCGCCAGCAGATCCTTTTTGGCAATGCGGTGGGCTTGGCGAACGGCTGCCTCGGCCGATTCAGGGCTCATGCCCAACTGTCGCGCCGCTTGATAGCCTTTGGTATGCACGGGCAGATCGCGTGCTTCGACCAACTTGCGATACATCCACGCCAGGGCGCCAACGATGCCGGCGGGCTGTTCGCCGTTACGCCATAAAGTCTCGAGAAACGTCAGTGCCTCACTAGAGCGACGATTGGCGAGCAGTTCGGCAAGCTGCCAGACCGTGCTCCGACGCGCCGCAACGACCAGCGTCTCAACGTCCGCTCTCGTAATGCGCCTGCTACGCGCATAGCTGGCCAGTTTTTCTAGTTCGATGTGCATGCGCCCGGGCGACCCGTTCAACATTTCAGCCAGCGCCACGGTTGCCTCGCGGTCAATTTCCGCGCCCAGATCCTGCGCCATCTGTGCTGCCAGCAGCGGAGCCGATCCGGCGCCGATCGTCAGCTCGACAACGAGCGTTTTCTCGCGGAGCAACTTTGCGAACCGCTGGCGACCATCGAGTCCTTCCGCCTCGATAACCAGCACGGTAAAAGGCGCAGGTGATTCGAAATACTCCTCCAGCGCCTTCAGAATTTCGTCCCGTGCTTTTTCGCCCAGCTTCTCGACGGACTCGGCGCGTTCGACAATGAGGACTTGGTGCCGCGCCAACATCGGCACTGTCAGTGCGCGGCTCAGAATTTCGTCCCAGCCCACCTCGCGCGCAGAAAGACGCAGCACTGCCCACTCGCGTGCTTCCGGCGGCACGAACGCTTCGATGATTCTGGCGCGGCATAGCTCTCGGAGATAGATATCGGTGCCTTCCAGCACAATCGCCGCAACCGGCTTGCCCTGCGACAGCCGATGAAGCAGCTTGTCCGGAGCAGCCGTGGACATCAGAAGTTCTCCAGTACGTCGGCGACAAGATGGGATGCAAAGTCGCGCGACATGCGATCGAGCGCGGGGCTTTGTTCTTCGAAAAAAGTGGTCACGTCGGTAGGAATCTGATACTCGTCACGAAAAACCATGTCGTCATTCTTGTAGACGGACTTTTCCGTGCGATTGTCAACAAGCCGCACCTTAGTGTGCACCGTGACTAGCATGGTGGTAACTTCGCCCGTCGTGGCTTCGAACAACACCGGGTTGGTTTCAATCGACAGCACCTCGCCGGTCAATACGGCATCGGCCGAGGCGGGGTCCTGCACAATCCGGTATTTCGTTCGGGTGATCAATTCTCGGATTACCGCCTGTGTAAATCGCTGCTCGATGCGATAGCTCGTGGTGTCGTTCTTAAACGCAGGAATCGCGACCGTTTTCCAGCCAGACGGCAAATTCGCCGACGTGCCGGCGACGTGATACCCGCAACCTCCGCATGTCAACGCGGAAAAAACGGCCGCCGAGGACAGAATGACCCAGAGCCGTCCAGACCGAATCCTAGTGCGTCGAACTAGCAATGAGCTCCTCCGCGATCCGGACGGCATTGTTGGCCGCCAGGCGTAAGTTATCCGTGACTCCCCAAATCCACATGCCCTCGGCGACATTCAGATCCGGTTCGATTCGCATGAGTTGAATGTCGCTTTCGCCCGCTACGCTGACGTTGGTCGGGGGCGGATCACCCGGCGAGCCAATCTTGACGCCCAGCTTGACGAGCGCCGCTTCCAGGGACTCGACTGCCACCGGGAACTCCATCTCCACATAGGCAGCGAAAGCATACCCGTAGAAAACCGGCGCTTGCACCAGTTGAATGGCCGGCACCGGCGCTCGGCCGGCAAGATAGCGCGCCACGTCACGCGCAATGGCGGCGCGCATCTGGGCAAGACTTGGCTTGCTCCTTTCGCCGTAGCGCGCAAGAAGATTGAATGCGACCTGGGCGTCGAAGACGGGCTGCGCGATCTCGCGAAAGGAAAGCAGGCTTGCTGTCTGACTCTCCAGCTCCTCGACGCCAGCCTGACCTCGTTCCGACACCGGCGGAAACAACAACACGGAAATCCGCCGCGTTTCAAAAGCATTTAATCCGATCGCGAGCGTGCAGGCGACGATGACTGGGGAAGAGGGTGAAGAATATGCCGCGCGTGCTGTCGACAAATTTTCCGGTGCTCCCGTCTCAACTGGCGACGCCGGAGCCAGAGAGGGAATCACGCAGGTGGCGGGGGTGCCGGATGGCCCGAGCCCACCGGTCAGATCAATCACAGTAGCACCGGATCTCGCAGCAACCGGCCAGTTTCGTTCCGCATCAGAGGCGCTTCCCGCGAAAAAGGCGAACTCTGCGGCCTCAAAGCTGTCCTGCTCGAGTGCGCGTATGAAGGTTGCTTCTCCACCGGCCTCGGTCAAAGTCCCAGCCATGACGCTTTCATCGAGAAGGACGATATCACGCGCCGGAAAGTTACGGTCTTCCAAGACCTGCCTGAGTTCCTTGCCGAGAAGAGAGGACGCACCGACGATGGCTAGGCGATAGAACTTTCCCGGCCCGGAGGGCATAGCTCAGGCATGACGCGAAGCGAGGCGATGGCGAGCGGACCGAACAACTTGTAGCGCGACCCCGTGTACGGCATAGACAGTGGCTACAATCAGCAACGTGGGTCGGGAGAAGAACCAGATTCCCCCGATCAGCAAGGCAATCAGCACGACAAACAACGAGGGCCAGCGCTGCGTCCAGGGAATGTCCTTGAAGCTGTAATGACGCACCGTACTGGACATGAGTACGCCCAGCACGACCAGCAATGCGAGCCACAGGACCGCGAGCCTTGGGTCGGAGACCGGATTCTCAAAGAAATGAACCGTCGCGGCAATCATACCCGCCGCGGCGGGCGTCGGCATGCCTGCAAAGAAGCGGCTGCCTCCCGGCGCCATGCCCTGGATATTGAAGCGCGCGAGCCGCCAGGCGCAACACCCCAGGTAGAAAAATCCAACCAACCAGCCCAGCTGAATCAGATGAGAGCCCTCCGGCGCGCCAAGGACTGCGGCCGAGTGAACTCCCCAAGCATAGGCAAGAAGGGCGGGTGCCATTCCGAAGCTCACCACATCGGCCAGCGAATCGAACTGTTTTCCAAACTCGCTATTTGTGCCCATCGCGCGCGCCACGCGTCCATCGAGCGAGTCGAAAATAATCGCGAAACCAATGGCACGCGCGGCGTTGTCCATGCCAGTGGTCGTGCCCTCCAGCGTGGCCAGAATCGCGTAGTATCCGCAAAGAAGATTTGCTACGGTGAAAACACTGGGAAGAATGTAAACGCCGCGCCGTAGGCGGTGGCGGCGAAATGGTCGCGCGCCCTCATCTTGGCCGATCGGGTCTAAGTTGTTGAATTCCATGTTGCGACTACCGTTTCTCCGCCCTTCGCGAACTGTCCCCGTCGAACCCGGACCTCGGCGTCCTTGGGAAGCCAAATGTCCACGCGAGAGCCAAACCGGATCATTCCCACGCGGTCACCGATCTTGACCTCATCACCTTCTTTCTTCCAGCATAACACGCGCCGGGCGATCGCTCCGGCGATTTGTTTGATGATTATCGTCGCTGTCGGCGTATTGATATAGATCACGTTTTGCTCGTTTTCGCGCGAGGCGGCTGCGCGGTAGGCCCCATAGAATTTACCCGGATGATAATCGATCTTCGAAATTCGTCCGGTGATGGGAGCCCGCTGTACGTGCACGTCCCAGATCGAGAGAAAGATGCTGATGCGCTGGCCCGGCACCGAATCGAACGCTTCCTCCACAATTTCCATGACACGCCCATCGGCTGGCGCTACCACGAGTCCCGGACGGGCGGGGATCGCGCGCTCCGGATCACGAAAGAAGTAAAACACGAACAGGCCGAGAAAGAACAAAACACCTGCGGCCCACTTCCAGCCGGGAATGAGGCATGCCGCCCCAGCCACCAGGGGCGGAATCGCAAATTTGTACGCTTCCCTGACCATCAGAGGATGGAAAACCCTGCTGGAAACGTGGCGACCGGCGTATACGACCACCTGCTCGCCGAGCCGTCGGTCGCCGCAAAGGCAGATGTATTGTACGACAGAAGAGAAATGGCCACTCGAGCCTAGGGACGCATCGCTTGCTGATGTTGAGCGAGAATCAGCTCCATGCGGTCTTTCAAATGCAGCTTGCGCTTCTTGAGGGCTGTCTCACGCCTCAGGTCTTCTGAATTCAGGTAGGAGGACTTGAGGATTTGATCTAGCTGTGATTCGCAGCGGGAGTGTTCTTCGGCAAGCTTTCGAAACTCGGGGTCATTCGCCAACAGGGACTGCCGGATATCCTGGCTGGTCAGCGCCATTCCTTCCCTCCTGGTTGTGTGGAGTGTTCACATGGCTGCCACTATTACCACAAATGACTGCCTGCGCCAATAGGTGGGCCTGTGAATATAGACAAGCGTTTCCCGGGTAGGTACCCAGCCAGGTGTGCCAAACTTCCCCGACTTCACAGCGAGTTGAGCAGCTCGACCGAGAGCAGGCGGGCTTTCTGTGCAAGGTTCTGTGCGCGCGCCCAGTCGCCGTTCTTGCTGGCGTCGCGCGATTGCTGCAGGAAACTGCGGATCTTCTCGGTGAGGTCTGATTGGGCCGCGTTGAGGCGCTTGCCGTCTGTCTGCTGCAGATTGTTTTCGGCCACAGAAACGTCCTCACTTGTCTTGCGTTGATAAGCGGCTTCGTCTCCCGGTGAAAGTTGGGGTGAGATGCGCGGTGCCGGCAGATGCGATGGGGCGGCATCGGCGTCGGCCGGAGTCTGCTCCGCCGTGGGTTTGCGTGGCGCGGGCGGCTTTGTCGCCGGAATCGCAACCGGCGGCGCCGGTGTGGGCGCCACCGGCAGAGTTGGTGCCGCGACGGCTGCCTGCTCGGGCGGCGGAGCCGCGTCGGTATCCGGCGCCGTCGTCATTGGTCGCACCGTCTCGTTCGCAACGGGTGCTGTGGGTGCGGCGGCACGAACCTGCTTTTCCGCGCATCCGCTCAGTGCGGGCACACAGCCGCAGGCCAGTAGAATGGTCGCTATTCGAAGATCGCTGCGTGATGGGCTGGGCACTATCTCTTCTCGGCGGCGAGTGGTCTTTGGGTGAACTCGCTTGCCTTCTCTGCTGACGCCTTGCCGGAACGCGCCAGCGGAAGTTCAATACGGAAGGTCGTTCCCCTTCCGGGCTCCGATTCAAATTCTATCCGGCCCTCGTGTAACTGTACAAATCGAAAGGTGTTCGCGAGTCCGATTCCGCTGCCTCCGGGTCGCGTCGTGAAAAACAGTTGAAAGATTTTCTTCTGGTCCGCCGGCGAAATCCCCCGCCCGGTGTCCTGGACGGCAATCACTGCAAATTCACCGGCGCGCATCAGGCGGATCGATACGGTCCCGCCACGATCGGTGAACTCGCACGCGTTCAACACCAGATTCAGCACCGCCTGGTGAATCAACTGACGATCCGCGAACACCGGCGGAAGATCGGGCGGTGCCTCGCTACCAAGCCCCAATCCGGCCCTCGCGGCGGCCGGGCGCGCCGCATCCAGTACATCTTCTGCCACTGCTCGCAGGTCTAATTCCTCAAGCTTGAGTTCCAGCGGCCGCGTGAAATTCAGGAACGTCTTGACCGCTCGGTCCAGCCGGTCGATTTCGCTGTCAAGCATCTTAACCGCCTGCTGGGGCTCGGGGTCGACCGGCATATTGGCCTTCAGCACCTCCAACCACAGGCGCATGGAATTGAGCGGATTCTTGACTTCATGAGCCACTCCGGCCGTCTGCCGGCCCAGCACTGCCATCCGTTCCGACAGTTGCAACTGGCTGCCAATGCGTTCAATGGATCCGACATCGCGCAGCGTAACCAAAGTACCCATGCGCACGCCGTGTTCGCGCACCAGCTGCACGCTTACGCCGGTACGTCGCGGCCCCGAGCCGTCGTCGAGCGTCACTTCTTTCCCTTCGGTGGGCTCGATCTGATCTCCCTCGATTTTTACCACGCTCCGGAGCGGGTGACGCATCGGAAAAATCTCCGCCAACGAGAGCCCGCGCAGTTCCTCGGTCCCCCTTCCCAGAAATTTCTCGACGGCCGGACTTACCAAAACGGCGCGGCCCTGGGCGTTGAACAGCAGCATGCCGTACTCGAGTCCGCTCATCACCTGGTCCAGATTTTCCCGGAGCGTGCTGAAAACCTCACGCACATCGCGCAGCTGTTTCCCGATCCCTACGATCTTCGTGCTCACCGCACCGAGCTCGTCACCACGCGCCACGACTGGCTCGGCGTCGAATTGCCCTGCCGAAATGCGGTCCAGTTGTGCCGAGATACGCGCGACGGGAGCCAGAACGATCGAGCTAACGACAAAGGCCAGTAGCGTAGAGATTAGCACGGAGCCCAAAGCCCAGGAGCCCGCCGACTCAAGTCCAGGCAGGATCTCCTTGCGGATCAACGCCGACGACAGCCCCACGCGTATATCGCCGAACGGCGCTCCCTCGAGCAGGAAGGGAAGAGAAAACTCATAGGTCTGCGGCGGTCCTAGCAATTCACGCATCTGCTGGAAAAACCCGCCGCGCGCGAGCGACCGGATGGCCGGGCGCTGTGCGATTTTCTGGCCCCTCAGGGTCGCGTCGCTTGAAATCATCACCGTGGCGTTGGAGTCACTGATCGTAATTTCGTAGATCGTCGGCGAAATTCCCACATCCGACTCGATCAACGAATTAAGCGTGCTGCTGTTGTCAAAGACGCGCTGGACGTAGTTGCGCAGGTCCGTGCTATGGAACGAAGCCGGCGCCTCTCCCTGCTCGGCGGCCTCTTTCAAGGCGTTCCCGCAGGCATCCAAGACCTGCTGCGCCACGAACCCCGCCGTGTCGTTCGCCTGGCGCAGCGTCTGTCGCATCAGCCGCGCGAGGTAGAGGCTGGACACCACCGTGACCACGAGCAACACCAGCAGGGAAGTGGCGAGTGTGAACTTAGTTTTCAGGCTGAGACGCATCGTTCCGCCCCGCCTCATATTCCTTCAGTTTATTGTGCAGGGTCTTGAGACTGATGCCGAGCAACTCCGCCGCGCGCGTCTTATTGTGGCTCGTGGCCGCCAGAGTTTGCAGGATCAGCTCGCGCTCCGCGTCGTCCACCGTCGTGCCGACCGGGAAGCGAAGACCGCTCAGCCCTGAGGTGCTCACCGCCGGTGCATGGCCGAAATCCGGCGGAAGGTGCTGTCGGTTGACGGTTCCGCGATCGGAAGCGATTACCGCGCGCTCCAGTACATTGCGGAGTTCGCGCACATTCCCCGGCCAGGGATGGGACCGCAACAGATCCATGGCGTCTGCCGCCACACCGGTGACTCGTTTGCCATGTTTTGCCGATATGTCCGCCAGCAGGTGCTCAATCAGCAACGGCAAATCCTCTTTGTGGTCACGCAGGGGTGGCAGGTGAATGTGGAACACGTTCAACCGGAAATAGAGATCTTGGCGCAACTGCCCACTGGCCACG
>Ga0187782_10000201_pt1 | contig 37282 bp, 35 predicted proteins | sample 0715_SJ02_MP15_2_FD_132454 | JGI IMG/M metagenome (GOLD analysis project Ga0187782, IMG submission 132454) | Tropical peat soil microbial communities from peatlands in Department of Meta, Colombia - 0715_SJ02_MP15_20_MG | ecosystem: Environmental > Terrestrial > Soil > Wetlands > Peat | place... | reverse complement strand
GCGCCCTCGTCGAGGTCGAGCGCGACCTCGCGCAGCGCCTCTTCCGAATTGGCCGGATCCATCTGATAGGTACGCTTGTCGCCCTTCAGCGCCGTTGCGGAGCCGAGCGCGTCGCGGAACGGCCCATAGAAGGCGGAGGCGTATTTCGCCGCATAGGCCATGATCTGCACATCGACGAAGCCCTCGGCGTCGAGCGCCTCGCGGATTGCGCCGACGCGCCCGTCCATCATGTCGGACGGCGCGATAACGTCGGCGCCGGCGCGGGCTTGATTGAGCGCCTGCTTGACGAGCGCGGCGACAGTCTCATCGTTGAGGACGCGAACGCCTCGAGCGTCCTCGGCGATCAGCCCATCATGGCCGTGGCTCGTATAAGGATCGAGCGCGACGTCGGCGATCAGGCCGATTTGAGGCACGGCGCTTTTGATGGCGCGGCAGGCGCGGCAGACGAGGTTTTGCTCGTTGAAGGCCTCGCTGCCGCGCTCGTCCTTGAGCCGGGCGTCCGTGTAGGGAAAGAAGGCCAGCGCGGGAATTGAGAGCTCCGCCGCGCGCTCGGCTTCCTTGACCGCCTCGTCGACGCTTAAGCGTTCGACCCCCGGCATCGACTTGACCGGCACGCGCATCTTGTCGCCGTCGACAAGGAAGAGCGGCCAGATGAGATCTCCGGCGGTGAGCACGTTTTCGGCGACCAGCCGGCGCGTCCACTCCGCCTTGCGATTGCGGCGCGGGCGAGCAGCTAGGGCAAGAAGAGGGAACTTCGCCATGCGATTGGTCATATATCGCGCGCCGCCCTTGTAGCCGCGCTGGATGGAAGACTGCGGCGAACGGCGTCCTTCTAAGACTTAACCCTCACATACTCCCCCGGCGCTTCGCCGAGCACCTTGAGGCCGCCATCGCCAGGCACGCGGGCCTTCACCTTTTCCGGCGCTTGGCGCGACACCCATTGCGCCCAGTCGGGCCACCAACTGCCCGGAACTTCCTTAGCGCTCGCGAGCCACTGCGCGAAATCGCCGATCGGCGCTCCGCCAACCCAATACTGATACTTCGGCTTGCTCGCGGGGTTGACGACCCCGGCGATGTGGCCGGAACCGGTTAAAACATAGCGTACAGGCCCGCCGAAAAACTTTGCGCCCGTGAAGACCGACCTGGCCGGCGCGATGTGATCCTCGCGCGTCGCAAGGTCGTAGATCGGCACTCGGACCTTGCCAAGATCGAGCTTTTCGCCGCCGATCTCCATTCGACCGGCCGTGAGATCGTTCTGCAGATAGCAATGACGCAGGTAGAAGGCGTGATTTGCGGCCGGCATGCGCGTCGAATCGGCGTTCCACGCCAAGAGGTCGAAAGGCGCCGGATCTTTGCCTTTCAGATAGTCGTTGACGAAGTAGTTCCAGATTAGCTCTGTCGGACGCAGCAGGTTAAAGGCCGTCGCCATTTGCGCGCCTTCGAGATATCCGGTTTCGCCCATGCTTTTTTCGAGCGTCTCAAGACGCAGCTTATCGACGAAGGTCTTAAGGTCGCCTGAGTCCTCGAAGTCGACTTGGGTGGTCAGCAACGTCGCGTTGGCGATCCGCGTGTCGGCGACCGCCGCCATGTACGCAAGCGTGATGGCGAGGAGCGTGCCGCCGACGCAATAGCCGACGGAGGCCACGTCGCGCTCGCCCGTCGCGCGTTCAATCGCGTCGAGCGCCGCCAGCGGGCCCTCGCGCATATAGGCCTCAAAGCCCTTGTCGGCGTGGCGCGCGTCGGGGTTGACCCACGAGATGACGAAAACCGTGTGCCCTTGTGCGACCATCCAGCGGATGAAGGACTTCTCGGGGTTCAGGTCGAGCACGTAGAACTTGTTGATCCACGGCGGCACAATGAGCAGCGGGCGTCTATAGACCTCGTCCGTCGTTGGAGCGTACTGCAGCAACTCCATAAGTTCGTTTTTGAAAACGACCTTCCCGGGCGTCGCCGCCATGTCGACGCCAAGTTGCAGCCGGGAGGAGTCGGTCTGCCGGATTCGCAGCGCGCCGCCGCCACGGTCGATGTCCTCGGCCATCATATTGAGGCCGCGGACGAGGTTTTCGCCGTTTTCTGCGAGCGTCGTGCGCAAAAGTTCAGGATTCGTGGCGAGAAAATTCGAGGGTGAGAGGGCGCTCGTCAATTGTTTCAGCGAGAATTGCGCCTTCCGCCTGAGATCGGGGTCAAGGCCCTCGGCCTTTGCGACGAGCCCTTCGGACCAGCGGCTTGTCAACAAATAGGCTTCTTTCAGAAAGTCAAAAATCGGGTTTTCGCGCCATCCTGGGTCGGAAAAGCGCTTGTCGGCGGGGTCCGGCTGGACAAGGTCGGGCGACGGCTCGCCCGCAAGCCTGCGCATCGTATGCGCCCATAGCTCCACGAATTGCTGCGACAGCGCGGTCTGAGCATCAAGCGTGCGGCTCGGCTCCGCAAGGTAATAGTCGGCGACTTTGCCGAGCGATTCCGCCATGCCGCGCAACTGGTCGGCCAGCACGTCGCCATTGGGCTTTTGCGGGCGTGGCGCGATGACCGCCGCGGCGATTTTGCCGCCGGCTTCCATCATGCGCGCGACGTTATAGGCGAGACGATCGAAGTCGATGCGGTTCGATTTGTCCGCCTCGGCCTGCGGGGCGTCGGCGGCGGGCCGAGGCGCGGGGCGCGGGACCTCAGCGGCCGTCGGCGCGGACGGGGCGGCCGGCGGCGGCGGCGGGACAAGCGGCGCGAGCGGAGCGGGGACCGGCGTCTCGACGACCGCGGACACGGTCGGCTCTGGCGCCGCGCGCTTGGCCTTGACGGTAGGCGCTGCGCCCGCGCCTTTGGCCCCCGTTCGGCGCGACGTCTCGGGTTCGCGCACAGGCGTCCTCGACAATTCTTCTTTTCGACCAAAATCGCTTTTTGACATATTAGGTCGTTACGCGCTTGGAAAGCTAGCCTTTGGGCGCGCGGTGGATAAACCGGCGCTTGGGATGAGAGGATAGCGCAGGGCCATGAAGAATCGTTGCATGCGGCGAACGCTTCTCATCGCCTTGTTAATCGGCGCGAGCGGCGTCGGCGCCGCTGACGTGGCCTGCGCCCAGGATTTTGGCAAGGGTATCGCGGAAGCGCTCGGCTTCGCCACCGAGACGCCGCCGCCCGCGCCCTTCGTTCAGCAATCCCGTCCGACAGGCGACCTGCCTTGGGTCAACATCTTTGCGACGCCCGCCGAGCCTGCCCGCAAGCCGCTGTCGGAGGCGGAGCGGCAGGCGCTGCAGCGGAGCCTTGAGGGAATCGACAAACGCAACGAAAGCTTGATCGCCAAGCCCGCCCCACAGCCGAACGCGGCTCATCGTTACGGCAAGAAGAAAACGCCGCCCGACGCCGCGAGCCCAGGCGAGTCAGGGACCCCTTAACCACGCCGCTCGCTCTCCGGCTTGACCGGGCAGCATGACCCGCCACATTTGAGGCCTCAAGCCGGCGGCGGCTTGCGCAAGGCAAGAGTTCATGGTCGTGATCGGCGGTTACGTGCTGTCGCGCGGGGTCGTCTGGCTCATTGCAGGATTGGCGATCGGCGCCGCGGAGACGATCGTTCCCGGCGCGTTTCTGGTCTGGGTCGGCTTGGCAGCGATAGTCGTCGGGCTCGTCGACCTCGTCGCGGCGCCAGGTCTTTTTGCCGAGATGCTGGTCTTTGCCGTCGCCACGCTCATCTCGGTGGCGATCGGCCGCAGGGTCTATGGCTCGCTTGAGCGCAAGACGCCGGATCTCCCGTTGAGCCGCGCCCACGCGCTGCTTGGCCGGCAATTCGTGCTCGACAAGGCGATCGCCAACGGCTTCGGGACGATGCGGGTCGAGGATTCGGTCTGGCGGGTTGCGGGGCCGGAACTGCCGGCCGGATCGCGGGTCAGGGTCGCCGAGGTCGTGGACGGCGGGCTGGTGCGGGTTGAGCAGGCTTAGGGCGGTTCGCGACTGACGAACGCCGAGAAACTCTCCAAGATCGGCCAATCTGTTCTTTATTTGTTCCCTAGCGCGGAGTAGGGTTGCGCGATGTCGAACGACGTCGCGCTGCGCCCCGCCGCGCCTGAGGACCTCGCGGACGCGCTCGCCTTCGCGCTCCGGTTCAGCGGCCGCAAGCGCACCCGCGGCGCCGATGAGATCATGGCGAGGATCGTCGCCGAGCGGCTTGTCGAGCATCTCAATCAAGCCGGGTTCGTGGTGATGAAGCGCCCGCCGTTAGCTGGCGGGGCGACGCTGGCGAAAGGATCGGCCGGAGGCTGATGCGCCGCCAAGGTCAGAGGCGGCGACGAAGGGCGGCTCGCCCGAACTAAGGGCCGTTGGACTTCGGCCGCCTCGGCGAGGCGCTGCTCGCCCCTCGTCGCAAATCCCGACGATGAACCAGCAGATGAATAAAGACTTCGTGCAACGTTTATCGATTGCGGACGTTGCGAGCGGTCAAATTAAGCGGGCGCAAACACTCTTTCCGTAACGTCCGACCCGGCGTTGAGTCGGGGGCGTACGATGCGTGTGTGGGCTGCGGCTGCAGGGTTAATCTTTGCAATTCTTGCAAGCGCATCGCCGGCCTTGGCGCTCCCGTTGGGACAGAGCGGCTTGACGCTTTCGCCGGAGGCCGAGAGCGTCGATATCGACGGCGATTCCGGCGGGCGTCTTGCCGACTATGCGCTGCGCCTTTACGAGATGAAGGCTTCTGGGTCGCGGGTGCGCTTCCTCGGCCGCTGCGATTCGGCCTGCACGCTCTACCTCGCCATGCCGAGCGCGGCGGTGTGCGTCGCTCCCGGGTCCTATTTCCGGTTTCACTCTCCCTTCGGCGTGTCGGAGGCCGGCGTCCGCTCGGCGCGCGCTTATATGATGCAGGAATACCCGCGCTGGGTGCAGTCATGGCTGAACGCCCATGGCGGCCTGACCAGCGACCTCGTCACCATGAGCTACGAGGACGCGCGAAAGCACCTTCGGGCCTGCTGATAGAGCCGGGGCTTGCCGCCGCGTGCCGCCAACTCAGGCGCCAACTCGAGATGCGCCGCGGCGCCAACTCAAAGACGCCGCGGCGCCAACTGGCGCCAACTCGGCGCCAACTCGCGACGGCTGCCGATCGTGACTTTTCAAAGGGTTGCAACTCAAAAGAGTCAAAAAAATATTTGAGTTGGCTTTTATCGCTCCTGCTCGGTGAATTTCTGTTGGACGCGCACGCGCGCCGCCGACTATTTTAAAAAAGCCAGAGGCATTTTAGGCCGGATCTGTGGCCTTGGCGAGAAAATGACGCGCGACGTCTGAACTGACCGGCCGCCAGCGCCGACGTCGGCGGCCATCGCTCAAAACGCCGCTTGCGAAGCGACAGGGCGTCGGAATGCGGCGATCAATCGACGCCAGCCGGTTCGAGCGGCCTTCAAGACCGCCGCCCGCCCTCTAGCCGTGATAGCCGCCGTAATCGCCGTCGTGATCCCCGTCATGATCGTGATGATGGCCGTGATCGCCGCCGTCGCCGTCGTGGCCCTTATCGCCATCCGGTCCGTCGTGGCCGCCGTCATCGCCATGGCCGTCCTTGTCGTGGCCGTGACCGTCGCCGTTGTCCTGGCCGCGGCCGCGATAGCCGTCGCGATCGCCGTCATGATCATGGCCGTGGCCGTGATCGCCGTCGTGGCCCTTGTCGCCCTTGTCGTCGCCCTGTCCCGGGCCGGGATCGCCGTCATGGCCGTCCCAATCGTGCACGTGGTCCCCGTCATGATCCTTATCGTGGCCATAAAAGCCGCCGCCGTCGCCGCCGTCGCCTTTATCGCCATCGTGGTCATGGCCATGGTCGCCGTCGTGACCGTGATCGCCATCGCCGCCTTTATCGCCGTCGTGGTCATGGCCGTGATGGCCGTCGCCAGGATCGCCGTCATGCCAATCGCCGGGGCCGTCGTGGCCGTGGCCATGGTCGCCGTCATGATCATGATCGTGATCGTGATCGTGGCGGCGGTCGAAATCATGATCATGCTTATGGCGATGGTCCCAATCGTGGTCGTGGCCATGATGACCGTCATGGTCATGATGGTGGTCCCCGTCGTGACCGTGATGGCGGCCGTGGCGCCCACCATGGTCGTGTCCGTGACCGTGACGCGGGAAATGGTGGTGATGATGCCGTTTCGGCTTCGGCGTCGGCCACGGACTTGAAGTCGGCGTCGGGGTCGGGGTCGGCGTCCAGGTCGGCGTCGGGGTTGGAGTGTAAGTCGGCGTCGGAGTGGGGGTCGGCGTCGGGGTCGGAGTGTAAGTCGGCGTCGGGGTGGGAGTCGGCGTCGGAGTGGGAGTCGGCGTCGGAGACCAGGTCGGCGTCGGAGTGGGGGTCGGCGTCGGCGTTGGGGTGTACGTCGGGGTCGGCGTTGGCGTCGGGGTGTATGTCGGCGTCGGCGTCGGCGTGGTGGTGGCAGTATGCGTTGGCGTTGGCGTCGCGGTCGCCGTGCCGGTCGGAGTGGGGGTCGGCGTCGGGGTCGGAGTCCAGGTCGGCGTTGGGGTCGGCGACGAGGTTTGCGAGGGCGTCGGCGTCGGTGACGAGGTCGGCGAGGGCGTCGGCGTTGGGGTGGGGATCGGCGTGTTGGTGAAGGTCGGCGACGGGCTGGAGCTCGGCGTCGGCGACGACGTGGGCGTTCCGCTCGGCGAGGGTGAGGAGGTTGGGCCCGGCGGAGGATTGAAGCTCAAAAAGTTCTGGCCCGGCCGGGGCGTATCGTTGAACGGCGGCGAGCCGCCGGCGGTTCCGTCGCCGAACGAATCGGCGGTCGTGGCTAAGGCCGAGCACGCGGTGTCCGAATTCGGGAACTTGAGAAGGAACTCGCGAATCGCGGCGGCCGAATGCGATTGAAGCGCTGTCAAGCACGCACAGGTTGCAGCGTCTTGGCCGGAAGCAAGGCAAGCTTTGTCCGCGACTTGCGCGACTGCGGGGCCCAGATTGAGCCACGGCGCGACGAGAACCACCGCGGCCGTCGAAATCCAACGAGTGAAGACCTTGCCCATCGCCCTCTGCCGCATCCATTCGAGATGAACTTTTAAACCATTTGTTTACGGTTTAAGTGACAAGTTTAAAGGTTGTAAAGTTCTCGGCCGGCGCTACACAGATTAATTATTAATACCGTGAGGTAACAATCCTCACGAAACGAGAGCGAAGCGGGCTGGCGAGCGTCTTGATCAAGGCTTGGCCTCGGAAGGCAGCAAGAATTCGCTCGATTTTCTAAAGAGTTGCGGCTGTGAATGGCCGCGGGGGGCGAGCCGATTCGAGTTTCGTCAGGAATGGACCGTTCACGAACTCGCGCCGCCTCGACGGGACGGCGAACCGGCTGACTTGCCGTTGGGGCATCGGTTCAAAGCCAAATTGAGACTTGAGCTCTATTCAACAAGCCATTGAAATATTTGCCGGGCGCGGTCCTTGCGATTCCTGCGCAGGTCGGCCGTTCAATTCAAGTCGCCTTCTTGTCGGTCGGCCAATCTACCGTCGGCGCGACCCGCAACATGTTCGGCGGCGGCTCGTGGCCCGGCTAAAAGCTCGTCGGAGAGCTGAACGCAGCCATTGGCTTCGCCGACGAGACCATAGAGCGCTCAATTGCGAGCTCGGGAAGTTGAGCGTCGGAGGCCGACTTTCCTATGGCGCTCCGAGGGCGGTCATCGTCGGTTGATACAGACTATCGACCGTATTGTACGCCATAATTCTTCCGAACACATTGTCATTCGGCGCAAGTTGGACAATCATGTCCTGTTCGACCAGCAAGGCGCCGGTTTGATTCATCATGACTTGATTGACTGAATATTGAAGCGCGTTGATTGCGTTGAGGATTTGCGCCTGGTTGCGGTGCAACTGATCGATCGCCTTCATGACGTCGTGGAGCGTGGGGCTCGGCGGGACGTGGGCGGTCGGAAACGGCAAAATGCGCATGATTGAAGGGATGGCGCGAAACATTTTGGAGCTCCTTCCGAGGCGGCGAAAGCCCCGCCAAGCCCTATTCGGGCTCGCCTTACGGATACCCGAACGGCGCTCGCTTTTCCCGCTCAGTCGTCGCCGAACACGTTCACCAAAGCGGCGAAGTCGGCCTCTCCGAGTTGCAGCAGCACCTTCGCCTCAAGAAGCTCCCCGCTGTCGTGGTCTTTCGTCAGCGTCAGCGCGACGGCGCCGGCAAAATGCGGGGATATCGCTTTCGCCGCCTCTTCCGCTTCGTTCGCGCTTTCGTACTCGGCCGGACCGATTGCGACGAGCTTCTCGCCGGTCCGCTCGAATACGACAACGCAATGATGGGCGATCGGGTTGGTCATGTAATGTTTGCCCGATCGGGATCGAGGCGCCGCGGGGCGCGGCTCTATTGCACGGTCATGTTGATCGTTTGGGTCGAGACGCCCTCGATGGATTGATGATGGGCCGTATGCGTGCCGTGAAGGACGATCGTGAACGCATCTGGGCCCTTATATCCCGGGATCGATTTGTATACGATCCGGACATAGCCGAAGGATCCGTTCCAGGCGGCCGAACCGTGCTGAGGTTGCTGCGAAACTTCGACAGACGAAATCGGGCCGGTCAAGTGCAGCTCGCACGCCTTGCCGGAATCCGCCGTGCCGTTCGAGCTTGAAGAGCCGCCGTCAAAGTAGAAGCGGAAAGAGTCGTAGCGGCAGACAGCCGAAGCCCGCGCCGGCAAGAGCGCGACCACGCAAGCCATCCCGGCAAGAACGAGAATCCGCATCCGTTCCCCGATACCGGAAGACTGGCGATCCAACAATGCCATCCTTTGTGCCCCGAATGCGATCCGGCGGGCGGCGATGGCCGAGGGAGCGCGAGGCGGCGGCAATTGCGGAAAGTTTCCGGGAGGCCTGCGAACGACGGCGAAGAGACCCGCGACAGGATCGGCTCCTTCGCCGGCGATCAGCGCGCGTCGAGCCATGCGCCAATTGGCGGACGCCGTGCTCGATGAGGGGGCGCCTGAGCTCGTCGGGGCCGTCGAGCGCGCAGCCAAGCCGCGCTCTTCCCTTTCGTTCGGCGACCTGAAAAGCTCGCGAAGACGGCGCCAAAGGCTCACCGTCACTCGGCTGTAAAGCCTATTGTGAGCCGCCCGCGGCGGGTTCGTGAGCCGGCCCCAACCGCGCGGGGCTTGAGGCCCAGGCTTTGCCGCACGAACCGCGTCGGCGAGACGAGAGCGGCGAGGCTCTTGCGGAGTAGCGGGGCGGAAGCGGAGGCACTTTAATGCCTTCATCACCAGCTTATCGCCCAAACAGCCCCATCATAGGTCTGGCACTGTCCGCTGCCGTGGCCAAACGGCGAGCTCGTGCCCCTGCACAATACCTCTGTCTTCGGCCCACGAGCAACGAACTGCAGTGGTCCCTCGCCAATCACGATCGAACTTGCAGAGTGAACTCCGGAGAAGGCGAAGCCCTCAGCGGCTCCGAAGGCCACGCGATACTCGCCCGTCAGCACCTCGCCGTCAGCCATAGTGATCCTCACTGGACCCCGGCCAGTCCCGGTCCGCTCAAATGTCGCGCTTACGGGCCCCAGCGCCTTCGCCTTCGCGTTCAACGGGAATACGTCCGCAGAATCAGCGCAGGCTGCCAACGCGAAACCCAGGACGGCAAGTAATAGCCCTTCTGATGAAAATCGCTGCATGTTTAGCCCCCGACGACTGCCCACAGCGAGAAGGCCTGGGACTGTAAAACACTTGAGTCTAGAAAACAGCGGCCAAGCGGCGTTTGAGCCGAACCCCTACGCCTCCGCCGTTCTCAGGAATGAATTCAACGCCGGCCGCACTTCTTGGGGACGTGTAGGCCATCGTGGAACGCCCGGTAAAGCGAACAGCGGCCGAGGTCTGCCTATCCGGCGAACCTTTCGACGCCAATCCCTAGGACTTCAATTTCAGTGCTGGCCCTTATTGCTTCTCTCGGCCATTTGAGGCGTGTGGAGAAGCTTGCACGCAGGTGGGCAGAAGGGGCTGATGGAGAATTAGGTCGCGACCGGGAATTTTGTCTCACGGGCGGCTCGATCCGAAAACACAATAGATGTAAGTTATTGCCCCACACTCGACTTGGGCGAACCATGGGTCAAATTGAGTCCCCAAATTCCGCCAACTATGAGGAGCCCCAAAGTAATAGGCTGAAGAATGAAAAATTGTGCGTGAAGCTTTGTCGCGGCCTTTGGAACGGCATCCGTGGACTTTTCAGAGGCATGCGCAGAGAGGCAATTACACTGTTCACGTTTTCTCTCGTAATAGTCGGCGTCCTCCAGTGGAATACCTTAGAAAAAACGGACGAGACATTGAGGTTGGAGCAGCGGGCGTGGCTTGAATTCGTGGGCGCAGAGTTTGCGGTGCAACCACAAAAAGACGCGGCACTCAGGTTTAGATTAAACTACGTCAATAGCGGCAGACAGCCCGCAACATCGGCAAACATTATTTTTGATACTTCAGAAATCGATCCGTTTGTCCCCATGCTTACGGACATGAGAGACGTCCACGTTCCGGAAAACACAACTTGCAGCAGAGTCAATCCGTTGCAGGGGCAAGCAGTGTACCCGCCGACACTCCCAGGCACATTTTCTTTCGTTAACGAAAATTCCATCAACGGTAATCCCAAGCTTTTCGCCGATGATAAGTTCTTAGACGGAGAGAAATTCTATGTCATTGAAGGGTGCGCCGCATATATGACCCAAGGCGCGACCAAACATTCTTCCTTATGTTACATCATACACAAAGCAACCTTCGACGTGACCGATCTAAACGGGAACATTATTGCGAGTCCGCCCCCGGAAGCTCCTCCGCCGCCCAGAAGCTACATCTTTGAGACGTGCGCGGCGGGTTTCTACGTCGACTAACAGTCGGTTGGGTTGAGTCGTCGCACTACACATCGCTTACCGGGTAAAGGTTGGGTACGGGCTCAAATCCGACTCACCTGACAAATTAGAAACGCGCCGTAAGATACTCATAAGCGACAGTTCCTCTTGGCGCGCCCAACGGGGATCGAACCCGTGTTTCCGCCGTGAAAGGGCGGCGTCCTGGACCGCTAGACGATGGGCGCAAACGCTGTGCTCTTGGGCGCCCCGTATAGGGGCGGCCGCGCGGACTGACAAGGGCGCACCCTACGTAAAGACCGTAAGCCCGCCGGCCCCCGAAACGGCCCCGTTCGTCGATATTTTAAACTTTTCTTGACGTTTCCGCTTGCGCGAGCCGGCCCCTCCAGCGAAACATGTCCCCTTAAAGCGGCGGGAGCGGAAATGCGCGCAATCCGAATTCATTACACGGGCGCGCCGGACGTCATGCGGCTCGAGACCGTCGAGCTGCCGCCGCCGGCGCAAGGCGAAGCGCGCCTCCGCCATCACGCGATCGGCGTCAATTATCTCGACGTCTATTATCGCTCCGGCGTCTATCCCTCGCCTGCCAAACCCTTCACGCCCGGCAATGAGGGGGCCGGCGAGATCGTCGCGCTCGGCAAAGGCGTCAAGGGCTTCAAGGTCGGCGACCGGGTCGCCTATGTGGGATCGCTCGGCGCTTATGCCGAAGAACGAAATATCGACGCCAAGTCCCTGGTTAAATTGCCGAAATCGATTTCGTACGAGACGGCTGCGGCCATGATGCTCAAAGGTTTGACGGCGCAATATCTGCTTCGCCAGACGTATAAAGTGAAGAAGGGCGACGTCATTCTGGTTCACGCCGCGGCCGGCGGGGTCGGGCAAATTCTTTGCCAATGGGGGAAGGCGCTCGGCGCGACGGTGATCGGAACCGTCGGATCGGCCGAAAAGGCGGCGCTCGCCAAGAAGGCCGGCGCCAAGCACGTCATCTTATACCGCGAGGAGGACTTCGCCGTTCGGGTCAAAGAGATCACCAAGGGGCGCAAATGCGACGTCGTCTATGACGGGGTCGGGCGCGCGACCTTTCCCGCTTCGCTCGATTGTTTAAGACCCTTTGGGATGTTCGCGAGTTTCGGCTCGGCGTCGGGGGCGATCGACCATTTCAACATTGCGCTTTTGGCGCAAAAAGGCTCGCTTTTCGCAACCCGGCCGACCTTGTTCACATTCCTCGCCGACCGCGCCCGCTATGAACGCATGGCGCGCGATCTGTTCGCGATCGTCGCTTCCGGAAAGGTCAAGGTCCCGGTCGCCTTTCAGCATCCGCTCGCCGAAGCCGCGCGCGCGCATGCGGCGCTCGAGGCGCGGCAGACCGCCGGCTCAGGGATCCTGGCGCCTTAAGTCATGGTCGCGCCTGCGCGAATTCCGCTCGCGATCGAAAGCCGCCCTTCCTCCGCCACGTTTGGCGCGAAAGGTTAATTGAGCGTCTCTTGGCGCGAGCGCCGCCGGCCTATATATCGGCGGCGGAATCGAAGTTTTGAGCGCCGGCTTAAGCCCGCGCGCTTCTCTTAAAACGAGGCGTGATGAGCGAACAAAGAACCTTGAAGCGCGACGAGGTCGCCGTCGCGCCGCGCGAGGCCAAGGAAGAGGGCCTTTGGGATCTGATCAAGGTCATCATCCAGGCGCTGGCGATTGCGTTCGTCCTAAGGACGGTGCTCTTTCAGCCCTTCAACATCCCGACCGGCTCGCTCATCCCGACGCTGTTGATCGGCGACTATATCTTCGCCTCGAAATACGCTTACGGCTATTCCCACTATTCGCTCCCCGGCTTCGTTGATTGGTTTCCGCAGGCGATGCCGGGGCGCATCTTCTCTTCCGAGCCGAAGCGCGGCGACATCATCGTCTTTCGGCCGCCCGGAAACCCGAACGAGGATTTCATCAAGCGGCTCATCGGCTTGCCTGGCGACAAGATCCAGCTCACGCACGGCCGTCTCTATATCAACGGGCAGCTCGTCGAGCGCGACCCGCTGCCGGCCTTTTCTTACCCCAACCGCTATGGCGACAGCGTCGACGTGCCCCATTACGAGGAGGTTCTTCCCGGCGGCGTGAAGCACGAGATCATTCAGATCGAAGGCGACAACGGCTTTTATTCCAACACGTCGGTTTATGAGGTTCCGCCCGGCCATTACTTCATGATGGGCGACAACCGCGACAATTCGGAGGATTCGCGCGTGAACCCCGAGAAGGGAGGGCAGGTTGGCTATGTGCCTGCCGAGAACCTGATCGCGCGGGCCGAGATCGTGTTCTTTTCGGTCGACGGCGCGCCGGCCTGGGAATTCTGGCGCTGGCCGTGGACGATAAGGTGGAACCGGCTGTTCCATATTGTGAGATGACCAGGCGGCCGCCCGCGCCGCGCCCTCGATGAAAAAGGACAAACGGCCCGACGTCGCGTTGCTTTCCGAGCGGATCGGCTACGCTTTCAAGGATAAAGAGCTTGCCGAGCGCGCTCTCACGCATGTCTCAGCCTCCGCGAGCCGCGGACGCGACCGCGGCCAGTCCTATCAGCGCCTCGAGTTCTTAGGCGATCGCGTGCTTGGCCTGTTCGTCGCCTCGATGCTTTATCAATCCTTTCCGGCCGCGAGCGAAGGGGAATTGTCGGTGAGGCTCGCGCGGCTCGTGCGCGGCGAGACGTGCGCGGCGGTCGCTAAAGATTGGGGGCTTAGCGAGTTCGTCGTGCTGGGCGAGGGCGAGGCGCGCGCCGGCGGCGGCGAGAAGATCGCGATCCTCGCCGACGTCTGCGAGGCCCTCATCGGCGCGGCGTTCCTCGACGGCGGCTATGAGCCCGCCAAGGCGCTGATCGAGCGCGGCTGGCGGGCGCGCATGGAGGCCGACTTAGCGCCGGCGCCCGACGCCAAGACCGCGGTGCAGGAATGGGCGCAGGCCCGCGCGCTGCCGACCCCGCGCTATGAGGAAGTCGCGCGCCGCGGTCCGCCGCACGCGCCGCATTTCGTCATGCAAGTGGCGCTCCAGGGCTTTGCGCCGGAGCAGGGCGAGGCGAGCTCCAAGCGCGCGGCCGAGCAGGCGGCCGCCCAGGCGTTCATAAACCGTTGGATCGCTTCGTGAGCGGGACGCGCTGCGGCTTCGTCGCGCTGATCGGCGCGCCGAACGCCGGCAAGTCGACGCTCCTCAACACCCTCGTCGGCGAGAAAGTCTCGATCGTTTCGCGCAAAACCCAGACGACGCGGGCGCGGGTGCGCGGCATCGTCGTCGAGGGCGAGACGCAGATCGTTTTCGTCGACACGCCGGGCCTCTTCGCTCCCCGCCGTCGCCTCGACCGGGCGATGGTCGCCGCCGCTCGCGACGCCGCGGCCGAAGCCGACGCGGTCGTCGCGCTCGTCGACGCAAGGCGCGAGATCGCCGCCCCGTCCGAGGAAACCGAGGCGATCTTCAAGGACCTGAAAGCGCTGAAGGGGCCCATTTATCTCGCCCTCAACAAGATCGACCTCGTCGAGCGGCCGAAACTGCTCGCGCTCGTCAAGCGGCTGAACGACGCATTTGCCTTTCGGGCGACGTTCCTGATCAGCGCGGCGACCGGCGACGGCGTTTCCGAGCTCTTAAAGACGCTTGCCGCGGCGATGCCTGAAGGGCCGTGGCTCTATCCTCAAGATCAGATCGCCGACGCGCCGTTACGCATGCTCGCCGCCGAGATCACCCGCGAAAAGATTTTCGATCTGCTGCACGACGAGCTGCCCTACCAGACGACGGTTGAGACGGATTCCTGGCAGGCGCGGCCCGACGGCTCGGCGCGCATCGAACAGACGATCTACGTCACGCGCGAGGGTCACAGAAAAATCGTCATCGGCGAAGGCGGACGCACCATCAAAGCGATCGGCGCGGCGGCGCGGAAAGAGATCGCCGAAGCCAACGACGGCCCGGCGCATTTGTTCTTGCATGTGAAAGTGCGCGAGAACTGGCTCGACGACCCTGAGCGCTTCCGGGCGATGGGATTAGAATTCCCGAAGGGTTAGTCGCCTTCCATGCGCAATGTCGATCGCAGGCTCGCCGGAGCCGACGACGCATGGCTTGCCCAAGCCGCCACTTTGATGAGGCTAAGTTCCCGGACGCCGCGAAGCCGCCGCCGAAACTCAGACCTTGCGGAAGTAGAGGGCGAGCGACAACAGCGAGCCCGGCGCCGTCACCAGCCACGGCGAGCCGATGAGGAGTATCGTCAACGAATAATGCGGATAAAAATATATGAACGCGATGATCGGCGTCATGATGGCGTTCGCAAGCAGGAACCTTCGCGGCCAAAGACCGGCGCCCTGCGGCGGCAGCGCGTATGCCGCGAACAGGGTCGCAATTCCCATCGCGATGTAGCCCAGCGCATCGATGTCCCAGAACAATGTTTGCGGCGCCACGCCCAACACATCGGCAGCCGGACGCTGCATCGACTTTGGGATGACGACGCTCAGCTGAACGGAATACATCAGCGCGACGTAAGTCACGTACATCACGGCAAACAGCAACGCGCCGCGGCTCCATAGCCGACGCTCCACGTCCGTCACCTCGTGAAGCGCCAGCATGGCCAACAGGAACGGCGCCGAAATACACAGCGAAGTGGCATAGATCAGGATGTCGGCCTGCGGGTAGACGAGCACGCCAAAAACTTGCAGGCTCTGCGCCAATCCGTAACTCGCGGCGGCGGCGAAGCCGACCGAGGAAGCATAAAAACCGAGTTTTGGCGCCGCGCCGCTCATCGCCGACATGAGAGGTTTCCCCCTCGCTTCCGGCGGGGGCGAACCAACTGGGTCATGCTCGGCGGCATCGCTCTTGGCTCGATCGGCGCCCGCATGCTCACGCAGCCGCGCAATTTCTTCAAGATCGCGTCCTGGCTCGGCACATATGGGACGGTGCGGGCCACATCGCATCGACGCCGTCAAACGCGCCTTTCGGCGCGTTCCTTCGCTGCGCTCCGGCCCTAATGGGTGGCTGCGTCGCCGCGATGTGGCCTTTTTCCACCATGGTCTTCGACGGACGAAACCAGCCGCAACGCGGCCGGTTCGCGCCGTCGAAGACCATGGAAAGAAAATGCCCGAGGCGCGCCATAGGGCGTCTTTTTAAGACGCCCGTCTTTCGACGGGCTATGGCGGTCAACCCTTGCGAAGCAACCGCGAAGCGGCGCCTCGCCAAAAGCGAGGCGGGGTTGACGGCGAGCACGGCTCGGGCACGCGGATCTCGGTCGTTCGGTGTCTCACATGTATCTGGACCAAGTCAGATCGAGTTGCGGCCGTGCGCGAACGAGGCGGCCGCCGCCGACATAAACGGTCCCCGCGCCGGGTCGCTCAAACAGGCCGAGCGCGGCGGCGGCTAAAAGCTTTGCGCAACGCGCTCGGATCGCTGCGCCGCAAGAAGGCCGGCCGAGATCTCCGTTAGCCGCCGCCCTGTGGCGCGGCTTCGGCGGGGATCGCCTGTGTCTTGGCGTAGTCGATGAAGCCGGCGCGCACGCGCGGGCGCGCTGGCGTTGGCGGCTTCAGCTCGAGGGCGTCGGCGGCTTCGCCCGCACGAGCCCGGTCGTTCGCGTTGCGGCGGGCGAACGCGATCAATTCCTCGCCCCGATAGCCGCACATCGGATAGATCGCCAGGCCCGGCGGCGTCTCGAACGCAGCCGAAAAGCGCTTATGCGCGCTCGCCGCCTGCTGCAGCCGGCGCGCAATGCTCTTAAGCTCGGTCAGTCCCGGAAGCAGGCTCAGGCACACGATCAGCTCGCCGGGATTGATGACCGTGACGTGGTCGGTTTTTCTGAGCGAAGCGCGCAAAGTCCCGACAAGGGCGTGAAGGTCGCTATTGTAGGCGACGACGCTCCGCTCGGCGCTGTTGCGACGCGGCGTCGGGATCTTGAAGTAGATAAGGCCGAGGGTTCGCTCGTATTCGACGCTTGCCGCCGCCGCCGCCTCGATCTGTTGGGTAAGCGAAAGGGATGATCCGTCGGGCGCGAAGGGGTTGACGGGCAAATTGCGCAGCGGCTTGGCGGCGCTCGGATCAGCCGGCGACATCACGCGCGAAAGGGTCGAGCGCGCGGCGCGCTTGCGCCGCCAGCTCGCAATCGGCGAACTGAAGGCGAGCGCGCCAAGACCAATGGCAAGCCCGAGCGCCGAGGCGACGCCAAGCGCCAGCGCCCAGGGCTGGCGCTGAGCCTCGACATCGCTTTGCCAGGTCAGCGACTGAGGCAGGTCCTTGAGGGCCCCAGCGTCGGATTGGGCCTCGGTGGGCGAGAACGCGGGCTGTTCCGTCGCGATCGCCGAAGGCGACGTCGTAGGGTCTCCCTCCGCCGCCTGATCGGCCGTGGCGACGAGCAGGCCCGCCAAAGCGAGGCCGATTGTTCCGCAAGCCAAGGGGCGAAGGAATGTCGACGGCCCGCCGCGCCGGCCGCCGGCGACGTTCGTTTGGCAAACGATTGGCGCAGAGCAAAAAGGCGCGCGGTCCTCGACGCGACGAGCCTCGCATTCGCTTCTCGAAGCAAAAAGTCTTATAAGCCGCACCGCCATCCCCGCGCCCATCGACGTTCGATCACCTCTTAAGGCCGTCGAAATTGGTTAAGGTTTTCTTTCGACCAAGCCGCCTTTACCAAACGGATTTTACTAGCTTTGAACGCGTATTCAATACGTGCCGCTTGAGGAGTGGAAACATCGTTAAGAATGGGACGCTTGCCCGAGAAACGAATTTATACGAATCCTCGTCTTTGATTTCAGCGCACGGAAAGGCGGAGGATCCTCGTCCGATCGCTCATAAGCGGCGAGGCGATTTGCGCAGCCGCTTTCGTTCCTCGAAGTCCCGGCGCGGCGCGCAAGCCGCTCAGATCGAGGTCGTGACCTCGCCATGGAATGGCGCGACGAAGGCATTGTGATCGGCGTTCGCCGCCACGGCGAGGGCTCGGCGGTGCTCGAAGCGTTGACCCGCGAGCATGGCCGCCACCTTGGCCTCGTACGCGGGGCGAATTCGCCGAAGCTTCGCGCAAGCCTACAGTCCGGCAACACGCTGGGCCTCGTCTGGCGCGCCCGGCTCGAGGACCACCTTGGCCTCTACCAGACCGAGCCGCTCAACTTGCGCGCCGGACGGCTGATGGGCGAGGCGCGCGCGCTTGCAGGGCTTGGCTATATCTCGGCCCTGCTGCGCCTCGCGCCCGAGCGGGACCCGCACCTGGTCCTTTTCGAGGCGGCGGAAAAGACGCTCGCCGCGCTCGAGACGCCGGCCGCGGCGGGTGAGCTCGCGCGCTTCGAGCTGCTCGCGCTGTCGGAAAGCGGCTTTCCGCTCGACCTTGAGACCTGCGCGGCGACCGGCGCTCGCGAGAACCTGATTTACGTGTCGCCCCGTTCGGGGCGCGCGGTCAGCCTTGAAGCCGGCGCGCCGTGGCGGGACCGCCTGTTGCCGCTGCCGGCGTTCTTGCGCGACGACGCCTTGAGGGCAAGCGACGCCGAGGCGCTCGCGGCGTTTGAGATGACCGGATATTTCCTTCTGCGCGACGTGTTCGCGCCGCGCGGCCTGCCGCTGCCGGACCCAAGGCGGGCGTTTCTCGCGACGCTGAAGGGCGGCTAGCGCCCGTCAGACGCCGAGGGTTGAGAGCCGGATCACCCGGCACGGCTCGCCGCGTTTTGCCGGCGGCGCGCGCGGCTCGCGCACCAGCAGCGCTTCGGCGCGCGCCAGCACGCTGACGAGCGAGGAATCCTGTAACCCTGCCGGCGCTGTGAGGAGCGTCCCGTTCGGCCCCCGCGTCAGCGTCGCCCGCACAAAGTCCTTGCGGGGACCGTTGGCCGGCATGTCGGCGCCGAGAATGGCGGGCTCGGAAAAGTCTTCGCCGGCGCTGGGATCGCCCTGAAGCGCGCGCAGGAGCGGGCGTAAGAAGATGACCGCACAGACGAAAGCCGAAGCCGGATTGCCCGGGAGCCCGAGCACGTTCAACGTTTTGAGCTTCCCATGCATCAAGGGCTTGCCCGGCCGCATGGCGATCCGCCAGAAGCCAAGCGCCATGCCGAGGCTTTTTAAGGCCTCTTGCACGAGGTCATAGTCGCCGACCGAAGCGCCGCCGATCGTGACGAGCACGTCGGCTTCCTTCCGGCGCGCGCCGTCGATGGCGGCGGCAAGCTTCGCCCGGTCGTCGGGCGCAATGCCGAGATCGGCAACCTCGGCGCCCGCCGCCTCGGCGACGCCGGCGACGGCGAAGTTGTTGGAGGCGACAATCTGCGCCGGCCCGATGGTCGCGCCTGGGCTGACGAGCTCGTCGCCATTGGCGAGGATCGCGACGCGCGGGCGCCGTCTGACGGTAAGGCCTGCGTGGTTGGCGGCGGCGGCAAGCGCGATATCGCGCGGCGTCAGTCTGCGGCCGGCGGGCAGCAGCGGCAGGGTCTCCGAGAAATCGAGACCGACGGTCCGAATGTTCTCATCCTGAGCTGCGTCGGAGCCGACGGCGATCGTCGCGTCTTCGCGGCGCACGTCCTCCTGCAAGAGCACGGCGTCGGCGCCTTCAGGGATCGGCGCGCCGGTGAAGATGCGCACGGCTTCGCCGGTTTCGAGGCGACCCGAGAAAGCCCGTCCCGCCGCCGCCTCGCCGACGACCCTAAGGTGAGCGCCTGCTCTCGCGTCGGCGGCTTTCACCGCATAGCCGTCCATCGCCGAGCAGGCGAAAGGCGGCTGGGTTCGCAGCGCCTTGACGTCGCGGGCAAGCGTCCGTCCGATCGCCTCGGCAAGAGGCGCGAATTCCTCCTCAAGCGGCCGCTCGACGCTTAAAAGGACGCTCCGCAGCGCCTCCTCGACCGAGATCAGGCCGGCGGCGTTCATCAGCCTTCGTCCTCGGCGCGCCAGAGGCCAGACTTGCCGCCGCGTTTCTCAATCAGCCTGACGCCGTCAATCCTCATCCCGCGGTCGATCGCCTTCGCCATGTCGTAGATCGTCAGGCAGGCGACCGCGACTGCGGTCAGCGCCTCCATCTCGACGCCGGTGCGCCCATGCGTCGCCGCGGTCGCGCGGACGATAAGGCCGGGAAGTCGAGCGTCCGGGGCAATGTCGATTTCAACCTTAGTCAGGGCGATCGGGTGGCAGAGCGGCACGAGATCGGCCGTGCGTTTGGCGCCCATGACCCCGGCGATTCGCGCCGCGCCGATCACGTCGCCCTTCTTCGCGTCGCCCTTCAAGATCGCGTCGAGCGTCTGAACCTGCATCAGCACGCGGCCTTCGGCGATCGCCGTTCGATCGGTCTCAGGCTTTTGGCCGACATCGACCATGTGCGCCTGGCCGGCGGCGTCGATATGGGAAAGGGTGGTCAAAGACGGCCTCGCGCCAGGGCTCCCGCTGAAAACCGCCTAAGGCGTCCCGCCGACGCGCTTCAGCGCGTCGATGATGCTCACGTCGCCGGGACGCAGCTTCAGCGCCTTCTTGTACCAGATCGCGGCGTTGACGAGGTCCTTGCGATCTTCATACATAACGGCGATGCGGAACACGACGAATGCGTCCTCGGACGTTAGGCTCGCGAGCTCAAGATAGTCGCCAAGCGCTTTGTCGGCGTCCTTCAATTGCAGATAGGCGTTGGCGCGATTTTTCAGTATTTTTGGATCTTTGGGCGTAAGACTTAACGCGGTGTTGAAGTCGGCGAGCGCGCTTGCGAAATCGCCGAGCGAGGCGTAGCTGCGGCCGCGATTGGCGTAGGCTGCCGTGTAGTTTGGGTCGAGCTCGATCGCCCGTGTCAGGTCGGCGATCGCGTCCTGGTACTTGCCGTCGAGCGCGCGGGCGGACCCGCGATAAAAGTAAGCGACCGCAAGATCGCGCGGCGTGCCGGAATTTGCGGCGATGACCTCGCTGCAGGCCGCAATTGCGCGCGCCCGATCGCGGAGCTGCGTGCAGTCCTCGGGATTGGCGGCGGCGGTGGACGACGCGGCCAACAGGGCCGCCGCGGCGAGAAGAAAGCTTAAGATCGCTATGGGCATGCGGAGAATCCAGGTCGGCCACAAGCCGGATGGCTTGGGAAGGGCGTAGGTTTTGAGGGCGGGTTTGGCGGCGGCGGCGACGCGATGTGTTGGAGGGCCGCCGGCATCGGCGGAAGACGCAGGGCCGGGCGTTGCGGCTCGGGCGCCGGCTGAACGGTTGGGGCCTCGCGTTTGAGCGGGACGCAAGCCCCGCCTTGCAAGGCCTCTCCTGACGGGCATCCTTCCAACACCGGGCGGGTCGGCGTCTGGCGAGATGGCGCGGCGGAAAGGGGCGAAACCGGCTTGGGGTTTACCGCCTCAGGGGCAGGAGTGGACGCCGCGCAGCCCTTGCCGGCCACGAAAACGGCGCCGTTCAAGCACCGGATCGGCGCGGGGCAAGCGGCGCCGGGCGCGCAGGTCTGCCCGTGAGCGATCCTGACGCAGACGGGCGGAGAACCGGCTGCAGCAAAGCCCGCCGGGCAGCTCGTCTGCGGACGAACGACGCCGCAGGCGCGCTGGCCGTTCTGAAAGATCGGCGTCTGGCCGTTCGGGCAGGGCGTCCCGGCGGCGGCGCCGGCAATGCAAGCCCACTGGCCGTTTGAATAAATCGCCTTGCCGTTGGCGCAGGGGATCGGCGGCGTCTGCGGATTGGACACGCACGCCCAACCCTCGCCCGTCCATCCCGGATGCCCGCCGGCAGGACAGCCGGGCGGGGGTGGACCGTTTCGCACGCATGTCAAACGCCCACCGTGGGCGATCGGGTGGAACCCTTGCGGGCAATTGAGGAGCGGGACATCCGGCGCGCAGGCGAAAGCGGCGGCATGAAAGCCGATCGGACAGAGAAGCGCCGGCTGCGGCGCGAGCGACGCGCACGCAAATCCTTGCGTCGTCGCGACGGATGCAAAACCCGCCGGACAGACAAGGGCCGGCGGCGGAGCGAAGGGCACGCAATAGGCGCCGTTGAAGCCGTCCTCAGGGAAGAACCCGTCAGGGCAGGGCGGCCCAAGGAGGGCGGGCTCCGGCGGCGGGGGCGGGGGCGGCGTCGACGATCCGACGCATTCCGGATTGGGGAGCTTCAAAAGGTCGATGAGCTCGCGCGCGCGCGCCAACAATTCGCCGGGCGCGGTCCCGGAAAACGCGCTCAAATACGCTTGGTAGTCGGCGGCGGAATTTCGCCAGATCGCCGCCCAGTACGCGTCCTGCGCGTCAAGGCTTGCGAGCGGCGCCGTGGCGCTTGGCAGGTTCGCCATGGCGGATTCGATGTCACTCGCGTCGGCGGTTTCAGGAAAGACGAAAGCCGGCGTCGAGGGATGGGTTGCGTGCCAGGGCGTTTGCGCGCCGCCGGTCGCCTGATGGACGGCAAGGCGGATCTCGCGCAGCGTCGATTCGAGATCGGCAAGCGGCTCTTGAAGCACCGTCGCGACCGCGGTCGCGTAGGCGCCCGTGACGTCGGTTGGGCGCGGCGGGTTTTCGAGATCGTGGATCTCCGCCGACAGCCCGAAGGCGGTCGCCGGCGGCGGGTCGAGGGGCACGAGTCCGCGCGCGAAATTGACCGCGCTGAGCGTTTTCGGGATCGGCCGCGCGCCGTCGAGCATGACGAGGCGCACCTTCGCGGACGTACGGGCAAGCTCGTTCATCAGCCGCGTCATCGACAGGCCGATCCGCGTGACGTCGCCGGCCGCCGAGATCGGCGTCCCGACGGGAATGAGATAGTCGTCGCAGCCGACATTCGCCGCCAGCCCCGCGAGGTAAACGGTCACCGCGGCGCCAGCCGGCGCCGCCCGGACCTTGGCGATGAAGCCTTGCGTCTCGGAGGCGAGCGCCGCGGCGTCAAGATCGTGACGCTCATCGACGTCAAAGCCTGAGCCCGCGAGGGCCTGAGCAACAAGCGAAGCGTCCGCCGCAACGGTCTGCAACTCGTCGCCGCCGTAATTGGCTTCGCCGACGACAAGCGCCAGCCGGTTCGCCGGGGCGCTCTGAGCGAGCGCGAAGCCTGCCGAGGCCAGAAGCCATGCCGCCATCCACGCGAATAGGCGCGGCGCCGCTCTCGCCACAAGTGCGCTTTTCGCGCGGGCGCTCACAGGATATTCGCTCCTCTGTCGCCCGCAGGCGCGCAAGTGATCACGCGGCTCCTTAAACGATGAAGTCCATGCGCCTGAAGTTCGGCGAGGATGCGGCCTCTTAAGCCCAGATCGGGAGGCGCTGGGCGATCGCGAGCCGACGCCTCGTTACCTGAAAATGCTTAAAAAGAAGGGCGCTAAGCTTCGACGCCGGTCAAAAGCAGGCGCGTCGCCTGGGCGACGTCTGCCTCCCGCATCAGGGATTCGCCGACGAGAAAGCTCTCGATGCCGGCTTGCGCCAGGCGACGGCAATCGGCGTGCTTGGCGATGCCGCTTTCGCCGACGACAATGCGATCTGGGGGAATGAGCGGCCGCAAGCGCTCGCAGACCTCAAGCGTCGTTTCGAAGGTGTGGAGGTTGCGATTGTTGACGCCGATAAGCTTGCCCTCAAGCTCCAGCGCGCGCTTCAACTCCTCTTCGTCGTGCACCTCGATGAGGACGTCGAGGCCGAGATCGTGCGCCGCCTTGTTCAAGGCGCGCGCGGTCTCGCCGTCGACCGCAGCCATGATGATGAGAATGCAGTCGGCGCCCCAGGCGCGCGCCTCGATGACCTGATACGTGTCAAAGAGAAAGTCCTTGCGCAGGATCGGCAAGGTCACCGCGGCGCGCGCCTTCTTCAAATGATCGCCCGAACCCTGAAACGAGGGACCGTCGGTCAGCACCGACAGGCACGTCGCGCCGCCCGCCTGATAGGCCTTGGCGAGCGTTGCGGGCTCGAAGTGCTCGCGGATAAGGCCTTTCGAGGGGCTCGCCTTCTTGATCTCGGCGATCAGCGCGAAGCGCCCGGCCTCCAGCGCCCGCTCGATCGCCTTCACGAACCCTTTGGGCGGCGACTGGCCGTCGATCTCCCGCTCGAGCGCCGCGCGCGGCACGCGCACTTTCGCTTCGGCGATCTCGCGCCGCTTATAGGTCTCGATCTTCTTCAGGATGTCGGTCATGCCGCTCCCGCTTCAAGCGTTCGAGGCCGCGATCAGGCGGTCGAGCGTGCGCCGCGCCGCCCCGGAACGCAATGCCTCGGACGCCTCTCTAAACCCCTCGGCGAGCGTCGCCGCCTTGCCGCCGACGACGAGCGCGGCGGCGGCGTTGAGCGCGCCGATGTCGCGATAGGCGTTCTCGGCGCCGTCGAGAACCGCGGTCAGCGCGGCGGCATTATGCCGCGCGTCCCCGCCCTTCAATGCAGAGGGCTCGGCCCGCCTCAGGCCGACGCTTTCCGGCGTGATCTCGAAGCTGCGGACGGCGCCTTCCTCGAGCGCGACGATCCGGGTCGGTCCGGTCGTCGTGATCTCGTCGAGCCCGTCGCCGCCATGGGCGATCCAGACCCGCTCGGAGCCGAGCGAGCGCAGCACTTCGGCCATCGGCTCCTGCCAAGCGGCCGAGAACACGCCGATGAGCTGGCGCTTCACGCTCGCAGGGTTAGAGAGCGGCCCGAGGAGATTGAAGATGGTGCGGGTGCCAAGCTCGACCCGCGTCGGGCCGACATGGCGCATCGCCGCGTGATGGGCCGGCGCCATCATGAAGCCGATGTTGGCCTCTTTCAGACAACGCTCGACGCCCTCGGCGGATAAGCTGATCTTGACGCCAAGGGCGGCCAGCGTGTCGGCGGCCCCGGCTTTCGAAGAGGCGGCGCGATTGCCGTGCTTGGCGACAGGCACGCCGCAGGCCGCGACAATGAACGCGGCCAGCGTCGAGACGTTATAGGAGCCCGAATTGTCGCCGCCTGTGCCGACGACGTCGATGGCGCCCGGCGGCGAGGCGACCTTGACCATGCGCGCGCGCATCGCCCTCACCGCGCCGGCGATTTCATCCACGCTTTCGCCGCGGACTCTCAGGCCCATGAGAAAGCCGCCCATCTGCGACGGCGTGACTTCGCCCGACAACATGGCGTCGAACGCCTCCGTCGCCTCGCCGAGCGACAGCCTCGATCCGGCGGCGATCTTGGCGATCAGCGGCTTGAAGGATTCCATGGATCGCGTGGGCGTCTAGTTCGGCCGGGCGCGGTTAAAGTCGCGAGCGAGGTCGAGAAAGGTTCGCAGGATCTGCTTGCCGTTTTCGCTGGCGATGCTCTCCGGGTGGAACTGCACGCCGTGCACGGGAAGCCTGCGGTGCGAGACGGACATGATGATCCCGTCGTCGCTCTCGGCCGTGATCTCAAGGTCGCTCGGCGCCGTCGCGCGGTCGATGATCAGCGAATGGTAGCGGGTCGCCTGGAAGGCGCCGTTCAGCCCGCGAAAGAGCCCGCGCGAATTGTGCGTCACGCGCGAAGTCTTGCCATGCATCGGGACCGGCGCGCGCACGACGTCGCCGCCGAAGGCCTGGCCGATCGCCTGATGGCCGAGGCACACGCCGAGCATCGGCGTCGATAAGCTCGCCTCGCGGACGAGGTCGAGACAGATGCCGGCCTCGTTCGGGGTGCAGGGTCCAGGCGAGAGAACGATTGCGTCCGGCTTATCCGCCAGGACCTCGTCGACTTGTATCGCGTCGTTGCGCCAAACGGCGACGTCAGCGCCAAGCTCGCCAATGTAATGAACGAGGTTGAAAGTGAAGCTATCGTAATTGTCGATGAGGGTCACGCGCATCGGCGCACCGCCTCCTAGAGCTTTTTACGGCCTTTTCCGACGCCGGCCTTCCTCCGTCAAGCACGGGCGAGGGACGGTTTTTTTTGCTAACCTCCGTCCAGTCCCTAAGACGGAGGCGAGAAACGCAAATGACCGCGCGCGTCAGCCCCGCCGACGGGGCGGCCTGGGTCACCGGCGCAAGCTCCGGGATCGGCCGAGGGGTTGCGCTGGAGCTCGCCAAGCGCGGCTGGCGGGTCTTTGCGACGGCGCGGCGGAGACAAGAGCTTGAAGCGCTGGCGCGCGAGGCTTCAACTCTCTCGGGGACGGTCGAAGCCGCCCCTGGGGACGTGACCGATCGCGCCGGCCTGGCGGCGATTGTCGAAGGAATTGAAGCCAAAACGCCGATCGCGCTCGCCTTCTTAAACGCCGGCGCGCATTTTCGCGACGCGCCCGGCGACCTTGGCGGCGAGGCCTTCGCAAAGACGGTCGCGCTCAATCTCTTGGGCGTGGTGAACGCCTATAATCCCGCGTTCAACGCCATGCGGCGGAGGCGCAAGGGCCAGATCGCCATCATGGCCTCGCTCGCCGGCTATGGCGGGATGCCGGTCGACTCCGCCTATTCGCCAAGCAAGGCCGCGGCGATCGTCTTTGCGGAGGGTTGCCGCTTCACGGCCGCTCGCGAGAATGTGATGGTCCAGGTCGTCAACCCAGGCTTCATTCGAACGCCGCTGACCGAGGGCAACCTCTATCCGATGCCGTTCCTGATGGACTGCGCTGAGGCCAGCCGGCGCATTGTCGACGGCTTCGAGCGCGGCGGGTTCGAGATCGCTTTCCCCCGTCGCCTCGTCTGGACGATGAAGCTTCTGCGCGCGTTGCCATACTCCCTCTACTTCGCGATCGTCTCGCGTTCGGCGTCGGCGGCGCGCGTGACCAAGACTTGAGTTTGGGCGGCCGGCTCGCTCTGTCCGCGTGTGCATCGTTGGTCGCGCGCCAAGCTGACCTGGCGCCGATAGAACCGAGACGCCGGCCGACCGAGGCCCGCATGCCCGAGCCGTGCTCGCCGCGATGTGGCCTCGCGCCGTCTCATACGCGCTTAGGCGCGGCGCAAACTTGCGCGGCGGAGGGCGGGGCCTTAAACGGCGCGCGGCCTTTATCTTCATGCGTATCCGCCAGGGGACGGCGTCGAATGTCGCATCGCATTTTGGTCGCGCAGGGCGGGGGGCCGACGGCGGTCATCAACCAGTCCTTGGTCGGCGTGGCGCTCGAGGCGCGCCGCTTCACCTCGATCGAGCGGGTCTACGGCGCGCGCCACGGCGTGCGCGGGATCGTCAATGAGGAGCTTGTCGATCTCGGCCACGAGACGGTGGCCAATCTGGAAGCGGTCGCGGCGACGCCCGCCGCCGCGCTCGGCTCGACCCGCGACAAGCCGGACCGCAAGTATTGCCACGAGATTTTCGAAGTCTTGAAGGCGCATGCGATCGACACGTTCTTCTATATCGGCGGCAACGATTCCTCCGACACCGTCCGCATCGTCGCCGAAGAAGCCAAGGCGGCCGGCCACAAGCTCTCGGCCATCCATATCCCCAAGACGATCGACAACGACCTTGTCGGCTTCGACCACACGCCGGGCTTTCCCTCCGCCGCCCGGTTTGTGGTGCAGGCGTTCCAGGGCGTCAATCTCGACAACGCCGCCTTAAGGGGCGTCTATTGCGCGGTGATCATGGGCCGCCACGCCGGCTTCCTAACCGCCGCCTCGGCCTTGGCGCGGCAGTTCCCCGACGACGGCCCGCACCTCATCTATCTTCCCGAGCGCGTCTTCGTCCTCGACGAGTTCCTGGCCGACGTGAGGGCGACTTATGGAAAGCACGGTCGCTGCATCGTCGCGGTCTCGGAAGGCATCCATGACGAAAGCGGCGCGCCGATCATCGCCAAGCTCGCGGCCATGGTCGAGAAGGACGCGCACGGCAACATCCAGCTTTCCGGCACGGGCGCGCTCGCCGACCTTCTTTGCGAAGAGGTGCGCGTCAAGCTCGGCATCAAGCGGGTGCGCGGCGACACGTTCGGCTATCTGCAGCGCTCGTTTGTCGGATGCGTCTCGGACGTCGATCAGCGCGAGGCGCGCGAGGTCGGCGAGCGGGCGGTGCAGTACGCGATGAGCGGCCATCAGCAGGGGTCGGTCGCGATCCGCCGCGTCGCCGACTATGCGGTGGATTATCCGCTCATCCGCCTTGAGGACGTCGCGGCGAAGACTCGCGTTATGGAGGACGGCCTCATCGCCGCCGCCGGCAATGACGTGACCGGCGCCTTCGTCGATTACTTGAGGCCGCTCTTAGGGTCGGGCCTGCCACATGTGGCGAGGCTGCGCGGGGCGGTTGTGAAGAAGGCGAAGGCTTAAATGACGATCAACCCGCAAACGGCCGGCCTGATCCTGCTCGATTTCCAGGGCGGCGTGCTGGCGCGCGCGCTTGCGCCCTACGACGCCGCCACGGTCGTCGCGGCGGCGGCAAGGCTCGGCCGGGCCTTCGAAAGCGGGGGCGGGCTCATCGTCAAGGTGAGGGTGGAGTTCGCCGCCGATTTCGCCGATGCGCCCAAGGGCCTTGTCGATGAGCCCTTTCAGCGCCCGCCCGGCGGTTTTCCGGCAAGCTTTTCAGAACTCGCCGCGCCGATTGCGGCGCTTAAGGGACCAGTCGTCATCAAGCGCAATGTCGGAGCGTTCCACGGGACGGAGCTTGATACGCTGCTGCGCCGCCGCGGCGTCGAAACGATCGTGCTTGGGGGCGTCGCCACCAATTTCGCGGTCGAGATGACGGCGCGCGAAGGCTTTCAGTTGAACTACCACGTGGTCGTGGCCGAAGACGCCTCGACGAGCTTCTCTGAGGCCATGCATCGGTTTCCGATCGAACACGTGCTTCCGCGCGTCGCACGCGTGCGCAACGTCGATAAAGTCATAAAGATGCTGAAGGCCGATTAAGCGCTCTAAGCCAGGGCCGGAAACCCGCCGAGCGCGTCCGCGCCGAGCCTGATCGCCGTCGCGACTCCGACGAGAATGACGATTTTTCCGGCGGTGTTGGTGACGCGGATCATCGCCCCCGGTCGGTTGACCGTGCGCGCGATCGCCCCGATGCGCGTCCATAGATCGTGGGATGTCGACGGCGCGATGTCTCGCAACACAGCCGTCGCCCGCGCAGCCTCCACCAATTCTATGGAGTAGCGCTCCATGGGCAGAGCCTCCCCTTTTCGCTACCGAAAATAAAGCCTGGAATGTGGAGCGATCATGACCGGAATTGTTAAGAAGCTTTCAATCCCCAGATATTTTTTCTTAAAGCAAAAGGAGCTCAGCGCGGCCCGTCGCGCGCGTTTTCTTTGACGCCCAGAGACTTAAGGAGCGAAATTGCCGGCGACGGCAAGAAAACGCTCAGGATCGACCGGCTCGCCGTCGATTCTCACTTCGTAGTGAAGATGAGGGCCGGTCGAACGGCCGGTCGAGCCGACGCGGCCGATCACGTCGCCGAACTTCACATCGTCGCCTTCCGAGACGAGCACTTCCGACATGTGCCCGTAGCGGGTCGTCAGGCCGTTGCCGTGGTCGATCTCGACCATGTTGCCGTAGCCGCCCATCCAACCGGCGTGCACGACTTTGCCGGCGGCGGTGGCGTGAATATCGGCGCCGTAGGCCTGCACGAGATCGACGCCCGGATGGAGCTCCGGGCGGCCGAGAAACGGATCGGGGCGATAGCCGAACGGCGACGTCATCACCGCATCGCCAAGGAGCGGTTTTCTCAGCGGCAAATAGGGGAGCAGCCTTGCGACGCGGTCGAGCGCGACGACGTCGCGCTCGGTTCGCGCCACGCTCTGCTCGAACACCGAGGCCTTGGGGTCGATGTCGACCGGGATGAACGGCCCGCCGACCCCGCCCTTGCCCTGAGGGGGCGTCAAGTCGTCAACCGACAGGCCCGTCACGGCGACGACGGCGCGCCAGCGATCGCTTGCCTTGCGCGCCGTGGCGTCGACGGCATGGAGCGCTACGATCTGTTTGCGCTCCGTGCGGTCGAGGGAAAGCGAGATGAGGCTCAAGCGCGCCGCGGGCGCCATTTTGTCGTCGTCAATGGCGGCGGCGAGCTCGGCGGAAACCGAGTCGGGCGGGGCAAATTCTCCTTCGAGTTTCGAATGGACCGTCGGCTCGTCGAGCGGGCGCGGCTTTAAGGACTGCGGGAGGCGGTCGACCGGCGAATCCGTCGGCGCGAAGCTCTGCGCGGCGCCGTCAATGAGGCTGTCCGAGGCCGGCGCGTTGGTCGCCGCGCCGATCGCCGAGAGCGCCGAATTTGCCGCTTTGAGCGAAGCGTGCGCGCGGCCGTCGGGCAGGGCGCCGGCCCGGCCGGTCGCTTGATTGGCGATCGCCGCCACCATTGCGCCACGCTGTTCAAGCTGCGCTTGCCGGGACAACAGCTCGTGCAGCTTTCCCTCAAACGAGTTCTGATCGAGGAGCTGACGGCCGGCGAGCCGGTCCAGCGCCGCGCGCGCGTCCGCAAGGCGGTCTTCGTAAGCCGCCTGCATCTCCGCTTCGCGCGACAGGAACGCCGCGAGCATGTCGTCGCGGAAAAAGACATAAGCCGCAAGGCCGGCGCCGCATAGGAAGAGCGCGCATAGGCAAGACCCCGTCGCCCATAGGAGCCAGGGCCGGACCGCGAATGTCCTTAAGGATTCGCCCCGCGCCAGCGTGATGAAATAATGCGACCGCGGCAATTGCGCCTGCGGAAAGCGCTCGCGAAGCGACATCGGACGTCAATCTCGACTCTTGGACGATTCAGAGGCGTCCGATCGCGATTACAATTCATTAGGGTTAATGTTTCGACAACGAACCGATGGGGGTCTTTTGCCCGCGCCGCGCCTCGAGGCGCCTCGCATCGAGCGCGCCAAGCGGTCCCCCCTGTCCGCTGGCGCCGTCGGCGTTCATGCCTTAGGACTTCGCACGCAATGTTGGTCGACGGCGTTTGGTCGGGAAGCTGGCATCCCTTTCAGGGAAGCAACGCCAATGGCGGATTCGTCCGCCAAAGTTCGAGCTTTCGCAGTTTCGTGACGCCGGACGGCGCGGCGGGGCCGACAGGCGCCGGAGGTTTTAAGGCCGAGCCGGCGCGCTACCATCTTTATGCGGCGCTGACCTGCCCGTGGGCGTCGCGCGCCTTGATCGCGCGGAAGCTGAAAGGCCTCGAACCCATCGTCTCGGCGACGATCGTCGAGCCGTTCATGAGTGAAGAGGGCTGGCGTTTCGGCGATTATCCAGGCGCCGGCCGCGATATTGTCAACGGCGCGACCTATCTCCACGAGATCTATTCTCGCGCCGATCCCCATTACACAGGCCGCGCGACCGTGCCGGTCCTTTGGGACAAGGCCCGCAAGACCATCATCAACAATGAGTCCTCCGACATCCTGCGGATCTTCAATTCGGGCTTCGGGGCGCTTGCCGACGAGCGCGTCGATCTCTATCCCGAGGCGCTGCGCGGCGAGATCGACGCACTGAATGAAACGATCTATTCAGGATTGAACAACGGCGTTTATCGCGCTGGATTCGCACAGAAACAGGAGGCTTACGAGGAGGCGTGCCTCGGCGTCTTCGCGACGCTGGACGAGCTCGAGAGCCGTCTTGCCGGCCGGACGTTCCTCGTCGGCGAGCGGCTCACGGAAGCCGACATTCGGTTGTTCGTGACGCTGGTTCGCTTCGACCTGGCCTATCACGGGTTATTCAAGTGCAATCTGCGCCGGCTTTCGGACTATCCGGCTCTCTCGGCCTATCTTTTTCGCTTGTTGGCGACCCCTGAGCTGCGCGAGACCGTCAACATCGGCCATATCAAACGCGGCTATTACTCGGTGAAGGCTCTCAATCCAAACGGCGTCGTGCCGCTTGGGCCGGACGTCAGCGCTTGGCCTTCAGGGTGACGGGCGGGGCTTAAGGGCGCCATTCTTGCCTTGCCGCGGCTGCAATTGCCGTCCATACGCGGCTGCAAGCGAGGCGCTTACGTGGCGGCCGCGGGGAGGTCCTGACTAAAGCGTGGCGGCCCTTATCGACCGTGAGACCCGCGCGCGGGCGCGCGCCAAGATGCAAGCGCTTCTGGCGTGCGCGGAAGGCCGTCGGCTGCCGCGTCGGACCAAGGAATTCCGTCCGGCGACGCGGGTCTTAAGACTGATCTTATGGATAATCGCGCTCGTCGTTCTCTCGTCGGGCGCGCTGGTGACGGCCCTCAATCTTCAGGGGCGCATCGCCATCAACCAGTTCGCCCCTAGCCTCGAGCGCGATCTTTCCGACCGCATCGGCGGGGGCGACGCTGTGAAACTCGGCTCGCTGGCGCTGAGCCGCGACGGCCTTGGCATCGGCGTCAGCTTCACCGACATGACGGTCCGCGACGCCAGCGGGCGTCTTGTGCTTGAAGCCCCAAGCGGGCTTGTCGGCGTCGACGCGCTCTCGCTTCTCTCCGGCAATGTTCAGGTCCGCCGGTTGGCGCTCGACAGGCTGAAGGTCAAGCTCGAGGTCGCGGCCGGCGGCGCGGTGACGGTTGCGGGCGGCGAGAGCCCCGACGTGCGGTCGGTCGCAATCGCCGCGCCGAAGCCGCCGGGGGAGGGTGCGCCGACGCCCGCAACGGCTGTGGCGATCGAGAAGATCGTGGCCGCGAGCCAAATGGTCCGGGCGCTCGACCGGATCGCCGTTCGCGACGCAACGATCGAGATCGACAACGATCCGGCAGGCTTGAAAACGGTCTACGACCATCTCTGGCTCACGCTGCGGCGGACGGGCGAAGCGGCTCAGGTCGAGCTCACGGCTGAGGGACCCAGCGGCCCGCTCGCGGTCTCGGCTGAGATTGGCGACGGCGATGCCCCCTCGCTCGATCTCACGGCCAAGGATCTCGCGCTCGCCGACCTCGCGGCGTGGCTTCCGGTCCACCTACCCATTCGGCTCGACTCGCCGCTCTCCGCGACGTTCAGGGCGTCGCTGACCAAGGAGACGCAGATCAAATCCCTTGCCGCGCATTTTTCGCTAGGCGCCGGCAAAGTCGCCATCGAGACGCCGGACCTTGTGACGGGCGTGCTCGACGAAGCCAGCGGCGACGTCGAATGGGACGGCCTCGCCAAACGTTATCGCATCAAGAATTGGCGATTGCTCGCCGGCGACACGCGTTTCGGCCTTGAGGGCTGGACTGAGCCGCCGATCGCGCCTGCGCGCGAATGGAGCGCTCATTTCGAGACCAAAGACAGCGTGCTTGCGGCCGGCAAGCCTTCGGAGGCGCCGCTTCCCTTTTTCGTGGTCTTGGACGGCCATTACGACGCGAACACGCAAGCGCTCGACGTCGATCGGGCCGCGCTTAAGGGCGCAACCGTAACTGGCCTCCTTTCCGCGCATTCCGAGCTTGGCCCCGACGGCCGTGGCGTGCGGCTCGAACTCAGCGCGGATGGCGGCGACGTCGTCGAGGCAATCCGGTTCTGGCCCCGCACCATCAACCCGGAAGCGCGCGATTGGTGCCGCGATCATATTCTCGGCGGCGAAATCGGAGGCGGCTCGCTCAAGCTCGATTTCGACGCGGCGACGATCGAAGCGGTCACGCATAAGCGCGCGGCCGAGGCCGATCGCCTTCATGCCGAGGTTTCGGCGCGCAAGGTGGTCATCCAGCCGCTGCCGACGGCGCCGGCCGTTATGCTGCCAGACCTTGCGACGACGCTGACGGGGCGAACCTTGGCGGTTAGCGGGCCGCGGGCTGAAGTTGAGTTGTCGCCGGCAAGAACCGTGCATCTCATCGACGTCAGTTACGTCGTGCCGGACACGACGCCGGCCTTGCGCGTCCCCTCGCGCGCCGCGATCAAAATGCAGGCGAGCGCCGACGCGCTCGCCGATTTGCTGTCGCGCGAAGCGTTCAAGCCGTTTTGGAACTTATCGCTCGATCCAGCCGCCGTGAAAGGACAATTCGATGGCGCTGTGATCCTCGACGCGCCGCTTGGGCCCAACGTCGCCCCCGACGAGATCGGCGTCACGGCGGCGGGAACGCTTTCGAACTTTTCCTTAGATAAGGCGATGGGTTCGCAGAGATTCGAGCAAGGGAACCTGACCGTCCAAGTCGACAAAGCGGGACTGAGAGCGACAGGAACGGGCCAGCTGCTTGGAGCCTCCGCAACGCTTGAAGTTTCGCGCCCCGCCGGCGAAGAGGGCTCGCTCGCGCTGAGCTTCGCGCTCGACGCGGCGGCCCGCAAGAAGCTCGGCGTTCCGGCCTCGGCCGGCGTCGACGGCGCGATCGGCGTGCGCGTCAAGGCCCCGCTCAGCCGCGCCGGAGCGGATGTCGATCTCGACCTGACGAAGGCTGCGCTTGAAGCGCCGCTGTTTGGGCCGGTCAAGCCAGCAGGCAAGCCCGGCCGCGCGACCTTCTCCGTCAAGAGCGACGAGGACGGGCTTTCAATCGCCAATCTCCTCGTCGACGCCGGCGCGCTTTCGGCGAAGGGGAGCGTGAAGCTCGACGCCCAGGGCGGCGTGCGCAGCGCGAGGTTTGCGACATTGCGCATCTCGGGGAGCGAGGACTTGCGGGTCGACGCCGCAAACGACGGCAGCCTGTGGCGCGTGGGCGTGAGAGGCGGCCAGATCGACGCTAAGCCCTTGCTCCACGACTTGCTCGGCCGCGCGGCCGCGCTGGCGTCGCCTGCGAACGCCTCCGATCCCGATCTTGACCTCGACGTCGCGCTCGCCGGCGCGGCCGGCGGCAACAAAATGATCGCGACGCAGGTGCAACTCAGCGCATCGCGGCGCGGCGGTCAGATGAGGCGCTTGGCGCTTCAGGCGCGACTGGGCCTCGGGCCGGTCACCCTGCAGCGAGGCGAGGACGGGGCGACCTCGGCGCATGCGGCCGACGCGGGCGCGCTTCTCAAGTTCCTCGACCTCTATTCGCGCATGGAAGGGGGGGTGTTCGACCTTGCGACCCAGGAGGAAGAGGGGGTCGAACATGGCAGCGTCACGATGACGGCCTTCACCTTGCACAACGAGCCGGCGCTGAAGCAGCTCGCGGCGGCCGGCCAGCCGCCCGCCGACAGCGACGCGGCTGCCGGCGCGAACGGCGCGACCTTCGACGCGAACGCGGTCGCCTTCGAGAAATTGCGCGCGAAGTTCAACCGGACGGCGACGCGGATCGACCTCGTCGAAGGCGAGGTCTTTAACCCGGTCATCGGCCTCACCAGCCAAGGCACGATCGACTTCGGCCGCAACCAGCTCGACCTCAACGGCACGTTCATCCCCGCCTTTCAGGTCAACAATCTTGTCGGCCAGATCCCGATCGTCGGCATCCTCTTGACCGGGGCGAGGAACGAGGGGGTGTTCGGCGTCAACTATCGGCTGGCGGGAGCGTTTGACGCGTCAACCCTCACCATCAACCCGCTTTCGGCCGTGACGCCCGGGATCTTGCGCAAGATCATGGGCGTCATCGACGGGACGGGCGCGCCGGCGCCGCAAGCGTCCTCCGAGAGTCTCTCCTCCACGGCGCAGGCCAAGCCCTAGCGATCACAATCCGATACTTGGCGCCTGGCGTTCCATCGTCATCGACGCAAAGCCGACGTTCCGCCTTGCGCAAGGCGCCCGGCGACTGCTGAGCCAAAGACTTAGCGCTACGCCTTGTTCGCCGGCGAACGCAGCAACCAATAGATCCACCCGGCGAAGGTGACGACCAGAAACGGATAGCCGAGCGTTGGCAGGGGAGCGGAGGTTGGAAGCAACGGCGCGCCCCAAGCAATGATAGCGGCGGCGATCGCGAACAAAATCGCCGCGACCACGCCTGCCATTCGGGTCCACAGCGCAAATGTCGACGGTATGCTCGTCATCAGGAGCGACGCCGACCAGAGAGCGACGCCGCCGCCGAAGGACGCTGCCGCTGAGGCCCGCCGCGTTGCCCGCCAAGAGCAGGCTTTCGCCGGCGACGAACACAAGAAAGCCCGCAGCGATAAAATCGCGCCCTTGCCGTGCGAACTTGACGGTCAGCAGAGCGGCGGCGACGACAAGCGCGACGCCGTCGATTGCCCAAAGCGTCTGTCGAACCGCGTCTTGCGGCACAAACGTGCCGGCCACGCCGAAGACGCCCCCAACCGCCAGGCCGACCGCGGCGACGACATCGACGGGCGATCGCATGTCTTCGGCCAAACATTCCCTCCCGCGTCGACGTTCATCGCCCGGGGCTTGCGGCGCGAGCGCCGCAAAGCGGGCCGCGCGACTTCTACCATCATTGACGAGGTCATCGCTAGGGAGCCGAAGCCAACGCGCAGCGCCCGCGTTTGACGGAGGCGACTTTTTCAAGGATCGGCGGTTGAGAGGAAGGGCATCGGCGCTTGATTTCTCTCATCGACGAATCGGTTGATTGCGGCTTTTCAATTCGGGGACGGATCGGCGCGGCTCCGGGAAGATTTCTGCGGGACCCGGAAAGCGGAGATCGCCAGCTTGAAAAGAGGCGTCCGCTATTGGCGAATTGTCAGACCTGCGATCGGCGGCCCAGGCGTTGGCTTCACGGAGCCGTCGAACGCGTGCCGTCCGTCGAACATCGTCTCCATCGTCTGACAGAATTGGCTTTCGGACTGCGCCTTGAGCTCGCCGGCGAGTTCGTAGCCGCTATCGAACGCGGCGCGGCGCAGCTTGCGGAACTGCTCGGCGTCGGCGGCCGGCAAATGCAGCCTCTTAACGAAGACGTCGGCGTCGAAGCTGAGCCTCGGGCATATCGGCTCGCGCAAGCGCCAGAGCATGCCCATCATGGCCGCATAGTCGTCGGCGTTCAGCGCCGCCGCGGGGCTGGTTTGCAGGGGCAGGCTTGAGAGGAGGACGAGGAAGGCAAGACTTTTGCGCAAGCGTTTGCGCCCGCGGTCCTTAGCTGCATGGTCGCGATTGAATCGCGGCGCGGTCAGTCCTCGACCTCGTGAACGGCCTTTGGGGCGGTCGAGCGGCGGATCGGCCGCAACAGGAAACCAGGAACGTGGTCGCCGAGACCGACGACGCGATCCTCGTCCTTCGAATGAACGCGTTCCCGTGGGCGGCGCGGCCCGACTGAGGGCTCATCGTGGCGCGGGACAGCGCCCTCGCCGGACTGAGCTGGGCGGCTTCCGGGCCTCGCCGGCCGCTCCGCGCGTTGCTGGCGGCGGCGTCCGTCTTGGCCCCGGCCGCGGCCGTTTGCGTCCCTTCGCGCCGGCTCCGTCTCGCGACGGGCGGGCGCCTCGGCGTCGGGCAGCCACTCGATCTTGCGCCGGATCAGCTTCTCGATCTCGGCGACCGCGCGCGCGTCGTGCGAGGTGACCAGAGTGAAGGAGACGCCTGAGCGGCCGGCGCGGCCGGTGCGGCCGATGCGATGGACGTAGTCCTCAGGGTGATGCGGCGCATCGTAGTTGATGACATGACTGACGTCGGGAATGTCGAGACCGCGCGCGGCGACGTCCGAACAGACGAGCAACTGCACCTCGCCTGAGCGGAACGATTCCAATGCGGCCATCCGGGCCCGCTGATCCATGTCGCCGTGCAGCGCCGCGACCGAGAAGCGGTGCTTCTCCAGCGAGCGATAGACGATCTGAACGTCGCGCTTGCGATTGCAGAAGATGAGCGCGTTCTTGAAATTGTCGACGCCCTGGATGAGACGCCTCAGGGTGTCGCGCTTTTCTTCCGGCAGTCCGCCCGAGCGGACAAGCCATTGGGTGATGTTCTCGGCCGTCGTCGCCTGACGGGCGACCTCGACGCGGGCCGGATTGCGGAGGAAGGCGTCGACGAGCCGCGTAATTTCCGGCGGCATCGTCGCGGAGAAGAACAACGTCTGGCGGGTCGCCGGCACGAGCTTACAGATGCGCTCGATGTCGGGGATGAAGCCCATGTCGAGCATGCGGTCGGCCTCGTCGATGACG
>Ga0187782_10000200_pt1 | contig 37357 bp, 39 predicted proteins | sample 0715_SJ02_MP15_2_FD_132454 | JGI IMG/M metagenome (GOLD analysis project Ga0187782, IMG submission 132454) | Tropical peat soil microbial communities from peatlands in Department of Meta, Colombia - 0715_SJ02_MP15_20_MG | ecosystem: Environmental > Terrestrial > Soil > Wetlands > Peat | place... | reverse complement strand
GAAGTAGTAGCAGGCAGTCGTTCATACGCTTGGGCCGTTCGCCTGGGGATGGTCCCCTCCGGCCGAAACAGCTGGACACCCCGTGCAAATCCGCGTCTCTCTCCCCGACGAAAATCGGTTCGAGCAATGCAAATGCGATTCGCTGCTATGCTTGAACCGGGCCGCATAACGGCTGGTAACGCCTCTAAAATGCCCACTGCGCCACGTTCGCGGCGCTTGTGCCTGGAATCGGCAGCACAATTATGCGGTCACCAGGCTGTCCCTGGCGAGCGGTGCCCCGAAGTAGCCAACCTGGGGATCGACAACGACCGGCCTGTTGTCGCCGTGCCGGGCCAAGGACTCGCGGGCCATCTGCTCGAACGAGATTTTCTTAGGCCCTCCGACTTCCTTGATGCCACCCAGTGGTTCGCCTTCTGCGACACGGGCGACTTCGGTTGCAAGGTCTGCGGAGGGGATGGGCTGGATCAGCGCGTCCGGCACACGCACCTCGTCACCGACCACCATCGACTCTGTGATCGCGTCGGCGAACTCGGCGAACTGGGTGGCCCGCACGATTGAATAGGGCAGATGCGATTCGGTGATCAGCTTCTCCTGAACGACCTTCGCCCGTAGGTAACCGCTCTCTTGTAGCTGGTCGGAACCAACTATCGACATCGCGACGTAGTTCTTGACGCCTGCGGCCTTCGCGGCGGCGAGCAAGTTGGTGGTCGATGTGGTGAAGAACTCCATCGCCGGATCGCCATCGAATGAGGGTGAATTGGATGCGTCAACGACCGCGTCGGCTCCGGTTAGAGCGTCGGAGAGGCCTTCGCCGGTAAGTGTGTTGACGCCGGTCTTGGGCGAGGCTGCCACCACCTCGTCGCCGTGGTCCCTCAGTTTGTCGACCACCTTTGACCCCAGGACACCTGTGCCACCAATCACGACGATCTTCATGGTCTTTTCCTCTCAGAAGATAGTTGCGGCGATTTGGGGTTACCCATGAAGCAGCCGGTCGAATCAGAGGTGCGGCCTGTACGTCGCCTGAAAGATCACAAGATGTCGGAGGAGATCCGATGGCTCAATGCAAGGAAGGCTGCGGCCGGATCGCCCGCTCACGCGGCTGGTGCAGCTCGCACTATCGCCTCTGGCGGGTTGGCAGGCCCCTCGATACCCCGATTCGTGGCTACCAGCGATACGAAGAAGGCCCAGACGGGAAAGTCATCCCCGTCCAGGCCCCTGCGTCGTCTCCCAAGCGCAAGAAGCCGTTTGAGGCCGAACTCGCTCTACTGCGCGAGCTAGGCCTCCGTTAGACCGCTCGGTGCCCTTCCCTGCGTTCCTCGCGGATGAACTTGTCAAGCAGATGCTCGGCAAGGGCCGAGACGATCTGCTGTTCTCAGCGTCGAAGGGGGGCCGCTGCGGATCTCCCACTGGAGGCCCCGCGTGTTCAACGCCGCGCGCGACTCGCTGAATGATTTTCCGAACGTGACGCCGCACGACCTGAGACACATAGCCGCCAGCTTGGCGGTGTCTCCGGATGGCAACGTCTTGGCGCTGGCAAGGATGTTGGGCCACGAAGACCCAAGCCTCACCCTTCGGACTTACGCCGACCTGTTCGACTCAGACCTGGATGCTCTGGCCGACGTGCTCGACCAGCACCGCACTGCTGCGCTGCAACCATCAAATGCCAACAGTGGCAGTGAGTCTGAGGGAGAAAACGTACCCGGTACGCTGCAGCAGACTGCCTAGCTGCGCTGAATAGGCGTCTCAACTTCTATAACTTGGGTCGGGGTGGCGGGATTTGAACCCACGGCCTCTTCGTCCCGAACGAAGCGCGCTACCAAGCTGCGCCACACCCCGCCTGAAGCCACGACAGCGTATCGCACCGACCCAGCGATTCGCCAAAGTGGATTGAGTGCCCACTGCCGTGGCGGGCATCGGTGCTTTGCGGGTCACATCCGACCCGGTCTGCGGACTTACACCACAGTTCGGCGTGGAATAAGCGGGATGTCGGCGACCTTAAATACACTAACTACCGCACGGTCGGTGCAATGGAAGCGAGGGAATCATGACGGTCTTAGGCGCCGTGGTGTTCGGTGGATTCCTGGCCGTGGGAGTGCTTTGGCTGCTGGTTACCGCTCCGGGCAGCGACGTTGATGTGGCCTGGGATGAATCCCAGTGGCCCGAGCAGTCGAACTCGGTCAGAGCCGGGGCGGGTGCGGATGTGTCGAGTTCTTGGGTCTTGACCCACTCGTCGCAGAAGTAGGTGTCGGTGTAGCGGTTGCTCCTGTCGGCGAGCAGTGTCTCCACCGAACTGGGACCCGGGCCGGTGGGCTCAACGCGCTGAATACGTCGGCTGCGACCGGCCCAGATCGCTGTGCGAATCGCGGCCGCCGATCGGTGACGCAATTAAAGTCAGCAGAGTGGCTTCGGGCCGGCAGCAGAACCGCACCGGCGCAAACGGCGACGTGCCAATCCCGGCGGAGACGTGCAATCGCATGGTGGCACCCCACCGCGACGGGCCCTTAGCGCGGGACCGGTCCAGACCCGAGTTGGTCACCACGGCCCCATAAAACGGCAAGCACAGCTGTCCGCCGTGGGTGTGGCCGGCCATCACCAGCTGATAGCCGTCGGCGGCGAAGCGGTCCAGCACCCTGGGTTCCGGCGAATGGGTCAGCCCCAGCCGCAGGTTGGCAGCCGGACTGGCCGGCCCCGCGATCGCCTCGTAGCGATCCCGCGCAATGTGCGGGTCGTCCACGCCTGCGGCCGCGATGTGCAGTCCGGCCGCCTCGAATTCGCGACGGTTGTGGGTCAGATCCAGCCAGCCGCGCTCGGTGAACGCCGCCCGCAGATCCTGCCAGGGCAGCGGCTGACCGTGCACGCGATGACCCGGGTTCGTCGCGTAGTTCAGCGGGTTCTTTGGACGTGGTCCGAAGTAGTCGTTGCTGCCGAAAACGAAAATGCCTGGCAGCGAAAGCAGCTCGCTCAAGCTCTGAATGACCGCGGGCACCGCCTTGGGGTGCGCCAGATTGTCGCCGGTGTCGACGACCAGGTCAGGCTCTAGGCCGACGAGTTCGCGTAGCCACGCCTGCTTGCGGCGCTGACCGGGCCGCATGTGAATGTCGCTGATGTGCAACACCCGCAGCGGCGACGAACCCGGCGTCAGCACGGGCATTGTCAGCTCTCGCACCACAAACGCATTGCGTTCGATGATCGAGGCATAGCCGATCCCGGCGACGGCCGATCCGAGCGCAATGGCGCCGGTAGTTTTCAGAACGGAAATAGCGGACGGCATGCAGGCCACCCTACTGCCGTATGCGGCCCGACATCCGGCCACACGCCACCAGACCGCCTATGGCGGCGGCCCACCGGGCGGGGGCGGCGCCAGAATCGGGATCGTGATCGGCGGCAGACCCGGGATCTGGATGACTTGTGAGCCCACCGGCACCGGAACACCTGGGACACCTGGGCCACCTGCTGGCGGCGGGGGCGGCGCCGGCGGGATGCCGTTACTGGTTTGAATCGTGACGACCGCACCCGGGATCGTCTGGCCATTGGGTGAGCTTCCGACCACCTCGCCGTACTTCGCGCTGCTGTTGACCGAGGCGGGCTGCTCTGCGACCTGGAAACCAGCATCCTTGAGGCGCTGGCGGGCGGCGTCGACGTCGAGACCTGCCACGCTCGGCACCCGAGACCCGGGGCCACCTTCGACGTACTCCGGGTCAGTCGGCGGCAGGTGTATATCGCCGAATTTAGTGGCGATCGGTTTCATCGCGGTGAACCAGGTGCGGGCCGGCTCGTTACCGCCGTACAGGTTCCCGTCGCCACAGCGGCGAAGGGGTGACGAGCACAGGTCTGACGGCGAAGTCGAATCGTCGTAGATGTAGTTGGCCGCGGCGTATTGGTTGGTGAAGCCGACAAAGCCGGATGACCGGTGTGCCTCGGTGGTGCCGGTCTTGCCGGACACCGGCAGATTCCACCCCGCCGCACCGGCAGACCCCGATGCAGTGCCGCCACCCTGCGCGTCCTTGCTCATCGCATTGGCGAGTGTGTTGGCCAGCCCTTCGGGTACCGCCTGGTCGCATGCCTCAGTGGTGACGGCGACTTGGTTGCCGTTGCGATCGATAAGCTTGTCGATGGGGTTCGGTGGGCACCACGTCCCGCCAGAGGCCAGTGTTGCCGCGACATTCGACAGTTCCAGCGCGTTCAGCTGGAACGGGCCCAGTGTGAACGAACCGATGTTCTGCCGCTTGATGAAGTCGGCCAGGCTCTCGTTGCTATCGGGGTCGTAATCGCGGGCGCTGCCGGGATCGGCGTACGACCGCATTCCGAGCTTGATCGCCATATCGACCGCGCGCGGTACTCCTACCAGCTGGATCAGTCTGGCGAATGCGGTGTTGGGCGAGGTAGCCAGCGCATCGGTCACATTCATCGAACCGCGGTAGTTGCCGGCGTTGATGACACACCATGTCTCCTTTGGGCAGCCCTTAGCGCCGCCGTTCCCCATGCCTTTGGTCTGAAACCTGCCCGGCACATCGAGTGTGGCGTTGATGCCCATCCCCATTTGCATCGCCGCGGCGGTGGTGAAGATCTTGAAAATCGATCCCGCGCCGTCACCGACCATGGAGAACGGCTGCGGTCGCATGGTCTCGCCGGCCTCGCTGTCCAAGCCGTACGTGCGGTTGCTGGCCATCGCCACCACTTTGTGCGCGTTCTTACCCGGCCTGATCACGCTCATCACGCTGGCAATGCCCTGAAGGGTGGGGCTGGCGTAGGTGTCGATTGCGTGCTTGACCGGCTCCTGCACGTCGGGGTCCAGCGTGGTGCGGATCAAGTAACCGCCCCGGGCGACCTGTTCCTTGCTAATGCCGGCGCGGGCCAAGTAGGCCTGCACGTAGTCGCAGAAGAAAGCGCGATCGCCCGCTGCGATACAGCCGCGCGGTAGCTCCTTGGGCTGCGGCAGGATGCCCAACGGCTCAGCTTTGGCGGCGCGCAGCGCATCGGCCTCGTTGGGCAGGTTTTCGATCATGGTGTCCAGGACGAGGTTTCGCCGCGCCAGCGCGCCGTCCGGGTTGGTGTAGGGATTCAGTGCGCTGGTCGACTGGACCAGCCCGGCCAGCAGGGCTGCCTGCTGCCAGCTCAGCTCGGACGCGTCGACACCGAAGTACGTTTGCGCCGCGTCCTGCACGCCGAAGGCGTTGTTACCGAAGGACACCAGGTTCAGGTAGCGGGTCAGGATCTCCGGCTTGGTGAAGGTCTTGTCGAGGGTTAGCGCCATCCGGATCTCGCGCAGTTTGCGCGCCGGCGTGGTTTCGATGGCGGCGCGTTTTTCTGCGTCGGTCTGCGCGATTACCAGCAATTGATAGTTTTTCACGTACTGCTGCTCGATCGTCGAGCCACCGCGGGTGTCGACGTCGCCCGAGGCGTAGCCGGCCAGACCGGTCAGGGTGCCTTTCCAGTCGACGCCGTTGTGCTCGGCAAACCGCTTGTCTTCGATCGAGACGATTGCCAGCTTCATGGTGTTGGCAATCTTGTCGGTGGGTACCTCGAACCGGCGCTGCGAGTACAGCCAGGCAATCGTGTTGCCCTTTGCGTCGACCATCGTGGTCACCGCCGGGACCTCGCCCTCGAGCAATTGCGCCGAGGCGTTGCCGACGACTTCGGAGGCCCGGTTGGAGACCAGCCCGACGCCGCCGACCGCGGGGAACAGCAGGGCCGCGACGACGACGCTGGCCAACAGACAACACCCGACGAGCTTGGCGACAATGGTCGCAGTCGGGGGGCGCTCCGGCATGGCTACTAGACTAGCGGCGCTGCGGCGCAAGTTGCCCGGAGAGGTATTTAGGCGGTATGTTCTCCCTGGTCGCCGCTCAGGTTCCTCTCAGCCGCAGCTCAGGGGCATTTCAGCCCTCGCTTCGGCCCATTTCAGGGGCACTTTCATGATCGGACTGCACGGTCGTCCCAAAAAGGGGGTATGAGACTGTTGCGTAATTGGTACCTGACCACGTAGCTTATGCACACAGTGAGATACAGGTAACACCGAGGTGCAGAGTGTGGCGCAGATCGCATCAGCGGTCTGGATCCCCCACACGGAGCCGCCGCACGGGTGGCAGGAGCGAAGGGGAATCGCTGATGTCAGGTACACGGACCGCGGTGCGCAAGACGAGCGCAGCACCCACAGGCAACATCCTTTATCAAGCTGATGCCGAGTCGAGGATCGCCTGGGTCTCCAAGGCGCTGTGTCGGGCAGCTGACCCCGACGAGCTGTTCGTCCGGGGGGCCGCGCAACGCAAGGCTGCGGTGATCTGCAGGCACTGCCCGGTGATGCTGGAGTGCGGCGCTGACGCGCTGGACAACCGTGTCGAGTTCGGTGTGTGGGGCGGCATGACCGAACGCCAGCGACGGGCGCTACTCAAACAACATCCCGAGGTGGTGTCCTGGGCAGAGTTCTTCGCTGCGCAGCGCAAGCATCGCAGCGTTGGCTAAGTAGCCGGGCGACTAGCCCATCGCCGACCGAAACCTGATTGGTCGGCTCCTCAGCCGACCGTTGCCCGACCCGCATCGTCGCCGACCGAAGTCATCTGGTCTGCGATCGCACGCAACGCCTCCAGATCGGAGACGTCGAACGGCAGCGATGGCACCCCGACAATCGCGACATGGGGATTGGCGCCGGTAAACCGGGACAACAGCCGGATCTCGCGCTTGGAAGTCGCCGCGCGGTCAGCGTGGATCTGTAGAACGGCCCATGCCAAGGCCTTCGTGCCCGGTGCATCGGTGGCTTCCGGCTCACCTTCGAGGGTCTTGGCTCCGTCAATGGCGCGCTCAACCGGCAACGAACACAACATCGGATGGGTTCGGTTCAGGATGAGGCCGGCCAGCGGCATGCGTTCCTCGGAAAGCCGGTCGACGAAGAACGACGCCTCCCTCAGCGCATCCGGCTCGGCCGCCGACACCACCACGAACTGGGTACCGCGGCGCTTCAACAACGCATAGGTCCGGTCCGCCTTCTCCCGGAAGCCGCCGAATGTGGCATCTAGCGATTGCACGAAACCCGCAGCTTCGGAGAGCATCTGCGAACCGAGGACCGTTGACAGTGCCTTCATCGCCAGGCCAACTGCGCCGGTGACGAGCCGCCCGATCCCACGCCCGGGTCCCAACAGCAGCCGCCATAACCGGCTATCCATGAAGCTGCCCAACCGTTTTGGCGCATCGAGGAAGTCCAGCGCATTGCGCGACGGCGGGGTATCCACCACCACCAGATCCCAGCGATCCTCGCTCAGCAGCTGGCCGAGCTTCTCCATCGCCATGTATTCCTGGGTGCCGGCCAGCGACGTCGCGACAGTTTGATAGAACTGGTTGTCCAAAATCGCCTGCGCCCGATCGGGTCCCGAATACTGGATCACCATCTCGTCGAACGTGCGGCGCATGTCGAGCATCATCGCGAACAGCTGGCCGGGCACCTCCGGAGCCAGCGGTACGCGTTGCGGGGAATTGCCCAGGTCGCTGATTCCCAATGCTTGTGCCAGCCGCTTAGCCGGGTCAATCGTCAAAACCACCACCGTGCGGCCGTATTCGGCTGCGCGCAGCGCCATCGCGGCGGCGGCGGTGGTCTTTCCGACCCCGCCCGCACCGCAGCACACCACCACACGATTCGAGGTATCAGTCAGAATCGAGGCGATATCTAGGGTCGGCGGTGTGGCACTCATCGAACCCCCTGCTGCGCAAGGGATTCAGAAAGTTCGTAAAGGCTGCCCAGGTCGACGCCGTCGGCGATGGTCGGTAGCTCGAGGCGCGGCACGTTCAGCTCGTCGAGCTGCTCTGCCGTTGCAGCTCGCGCGGTCATCCGGGTGGCGTGCTGGATGGTCTCGGTCAGCAAACCCGCGAAGTCGGCATCGTGCAGCTTGATACCGGCGGCGGCCAGGCCGGAACGCACCGCGTCGGCATCTACATCGCCCTCAGCGGCTTTGGCGAGATCGTCGGGCTCCAGGTAGGCGGCGATATTGCGGTTGACGATCACGCTGCCGATGGGCAGGCCCAGTCCCTGCAACTCGTCGATTGCCTCCATCGTCTCTTGCATCGGCAGCGCCTCCAAGAGGGTCACCAGGTGGATGGCCGTTTGATCCGAGTGCAGGATCTTCACCACACCTTCGGCCTGCGAGTACACCGGGCCGCCCTTGGCGAGATCGGACACCGCCCTGGTGACGTCCAAAAAGCGCGCGATGCGTCCGGTCGGCGGCGCGTCGACGATGACCGCGTCGTAAACCGGCAGCTTGTCCTTGCCGACGCGGATCACTGATTCCTTGATCTTGCCGGTGAGCAAAACGTCGCGCAGGCCCGGCGCGATCGTCGTCGCGAACTCGATCGCCCCGATGCGTCCCATCGCCCGGCCTGCGAGGCCGAGGTTGTAGAACATGTCGAGGTATTCCAGGAACGCGGCTTCGATGTCGATCGCCAGAGCGTTGACCTGGCCGCCATGTTCGGCAGTCGCGATCTTGAGCTCTTTGTAGGGCAACGGCGGCACGTCGAAGAGTTGCGCAATGCCTTGGCGCCCTTCGACTTCGACGATCAAGACCTTCCGCCCACCAGACGCGAGAGTCAGCGCGAGCGCGGCGGCCACCGTCGACTTGCCGGTACCGCCTTTGCCGGTAACGAAGTGCAGACGGGCCTTCGACAATCGCGATGGCCAGCGCACGGTGCTGCCGCCGCTCGGTGTGGTCGCCACCAGTGCATGCTAACTACACTGCCCGGCTCTCCCCCGCAAGCGGGTGGTACCCCCACCCCGCGCCGGCTCCGCTGCGCGCATCGTCGCCGGGCGCCAGAGACGTCGACGCTGCTGCCGATAAGCTCGGGTTATGAGCCAACCGACCGCGTGGGAGTACGCCACGGTCCCCCTGTTGACGCACGCCACCAAACAGATCCTCGACCAGTGGGGTGCCGACGGCTGGGAGCTGGTTGCCGTGCTGCCCGGACCGACCGGCGAGCAGCACGTCGCATATCTGAAACGCCCGAAATGAGTGTGTCTGCCCGACTCGTGGAGCTGGGGATCGAGCTCCCTGAACTGGCGAAGCCGTTGGCCTCCTACGTTCCGGCGGTGCGCAGCGGCAACCTGGTCTACACGTCGGGACAGTTGCCGATACAGGCCGGCGAACTGGCTGCGACCGGCAAGATCGGAGCCGACGTCACCCCCGAGCAGGGCAACGAGCTGGCTCGGATCTGCGCGCTCAACGCGCTGGCTGCCGTCGATTCGCTGGTGGGCATCGACGCGGTAACCAAAGTGGTCAAGGTGGTCGGATTCGTCGCGTCCGCACCTGGATTCAACGGCCAGCCGGGCGTGGTCAACGGCGCATCGAATCTGCTTGCCGCGGTGTTCGGCGATCACGGCAGCCACGCCCGTTCGGCCGTCGGCGTATCCGAATTGCCATTGGACTCGCCGGTGGAGGTCGAACTCGTGGTGGAGGTCGGCTAACGACCGTGACCACCGCCGCTGAATCGCTGACACACCCCGCGTACGGCCGGCTGCGTCCGGTGACCGATACCGCATCGGTGCTGCTGGCCAACAATCCCGGCTTGATGACGCTGGACGGCACCAACACCTGGGTGCTACGCGGACCAGGCAGCGACGAGGTGGTGGTGGTCGATCCCGGCCCCGACAACGACGAGCACATCGCGGAAATCGCAGGCCTGGGCCGCATCGCCCTGGTGCTGATCAGCCATCGGCACGGCGACCACACCGATGCGATCGACAAGCTGGTCGACCTGACCGGCGCACCGGTGCGCTCGGCGGGCAGCGGATTCTTACGCGGCCTCAGCGCTGAGCTGACCGACGGTGAAGTGATCGACGCTGCGGGCCTGCGGATCACGGTATTGGCCACGCCGGGCCACACCGCCGATTCGCTGTCGTTCGTTCTCGACGACGCCGTGCTGACAGCGGACACAGTGTTGGGTCGCGGAACGACCGTCATCGACACCGAAGACGGCAGCCTGGCCGCCTACCTCGAGTCGCTGCACCGGCTGCGCGGGCTGGGCCAGCGAACAGTGCTACCCGGCCACGGGCCGGACCTGGCCAATCTGGAAGCTGTGGCGTCGGGATACCTGGCGCACCGGGAGCAGCGGCTGGAACAAGTGCGCTTGGCACTACGTGCTCTCGGCGATGACGCCACCGTGCGCCAAGTCGTCGAGCACGTCTACGTCGACGTCGACGAGGAGCTGTGGGACGTCGCGGAATGGTCGGTGCAGGCGCAGCTGGACTATCTACGTCGCTGAGCCGGCAATTAGCGCGCGCGCCTGGCTAGCCTCTCCGAGTCCGAGATCAGCACGCTCTTGCCCTCCAGGCGAATCCAGCCCCGGTGGGCGAAGTCGGCCAGCGCCTTGTTCACCGTCTCACGGGACGCGCCGACGAGCTGGGCGATCTCCTCCTGCGTCAGGTCGTGGGTGACCCGCATCGCGCCACCCTCCTGGGTGCCGAAACGCTGGGCCAGCTGAAGCAGCTGCTTGGCGACGCGGCCCGGCACGTCGGTGAAGATGAGGTCGGCGAGGTTGTTGTTCGTGCGTCGCAGCCGGCGGGCGAGCACCCGCAGGAGCTGCTCGGCGATTTCGGGTCGATCCGCGATCCACGCCCGCAACGCATCGCGATCCATCGACACCGCGCGCACCTCGGTGATTGTGGTGGCGCTGGAGGTCCGGGGTCCGGGATCGAAGATCGACAGCTCACCGAACATGTCGGACGGACCCATGATGGTCAGTAGATTCTCCCGACCGTCCGGTGAACGACGGCCGATCTTGACCTTTCCGGAAATGATGATGTAGAGCCGATCGCCCGGCTCGCCCTCCGCGAAAACCGTATGTCCGCGGGGGAAGTCGACGGGCTGTAGTTGTTTGGTCAGCGCGGCGACGGCGCTAGGCTCAACCCCCTGGAAGATTCCGGCCCTCGCCAGGATCTCGTCCACGTTGCCCCTTAGCTATTCAAATGATTCCGGTAAGCACAGGCCGCGTGGCCCGGGTCGATTGCCCGGCCGATCGCAGTCTAGAGGTCAGCCATCAACTCGACGTGCCAACGCTACACACGATTGGCATGCTGAGGCGGGCCAAATTGCCGATTCGCCTGTGAATGGTTATTCCGCCGTGTTGGTGAGCCGGGATGTTGAGCGGCGGAAATAAAGGCGGCCATCAGCAACGGATCTGTCACCGGCTCGGCGTCACCGGGTCGATGGGGCGATTCGTCGCTTACGCGGCCCATACGGCGGTGCAGGCTCTCTAAAGCCTCAGGCATTCCCTCCCGCGCCAATGTGCGCACGTCGATAGGCTCGGCCTGCTCGAGAAATTCCGCGACATCGCTCGCCGTAACGGTGTCCTTTTCCAGGCCCGCTTCTAGCCGCTCGAGCCCGAAAGTCGCCAGCATCAGCAACCCTGGGATGAATGCCACGAGCAACCAAGACACAAGCCGTAAGTAAACACGGCTAAGGTCTCAGCGGGATCACGAATTAGTACTCTGTCGAGGGTGATAGTGGGCAAACCTTCTGGTGCAGCCGCCCAAGTGTCCGGTGCTGCCGACGCCGGCGTCGCCCGCCGCTGGTCTTCAGAAACCCGATTGGGTTTGGTGCGACGAGCTCGCCGCATGAATCGTAAACTCGGACAAGCGTTTCCACATGTGTACTGCGAGTTGAATTTCACCACACCGTTGGAGCTGACGGTGGCGACGATCTTATCGGCGCAAAGCACGGACAAGCAGGTGAATCTCACCACCCCGGCGCTGTTCGCCCGCTACCGCACGGCGGTTGACTACGCACAGGCAGACCGCGAAGAACTTGAAGCCCTGATTCGCCCCACCGGCTTCTACCGGAACAAAGCGGCGTCACTGATCGGCCTGGGCCAAGCATTGGTCGAGCGGTTCGACGGCGAGGTGCCGGCCACCATGGACGAACTTGTGACGCTGCCCGGGGTGGGACGCAAGACCGCCAACGTCATCCTGGGCAACGCATTCGGTGTTCCGGGGATCACCGTCGACACCCATTTCGGGCGGCTGGTTCGGCGCTGGCGCTGGACGGCCGAGGAGGATCCGGTCAAGGTCGAGCATGCGGTAGGCGAACTCATCGAACGCAACCAATGGACCGTGCTGAGCCACCGGGTGATCTTCCACGGTCGCCGGGTGTGCCACGCCCGCAAACCGGCATGCGGGGTTTGCGTGTTGGCCAAGGACTGTCCCTCATTCGGGACGGGGCCCACCGAGCCGCTGATCGCCGCCGCCCTGGTGCAGGGTCCGGAAACCGAGCATCTCCTGGCGTTGGCCGGGTTGTAGCAGGCCATTGACGACATTCACCCCACGAACCACCCGCTGGACCGTCGCGGTCCTGGCGGTGGTCGCTGCGTTGCTGGTGGCGTTGCTGGTTGAGCTGCGTCATGACTCCCACTCGTCGACCGCCCCGTCGACCGGCGCCGGTCGCGAGCATCGCGACGCCGACACCCCGGCCGTCCTGGCCGGACCGCGGCAGCGTGCCCGCCTCGCGCCATGTCCGCATCCACGTGCCGAGCCCGGTCCGCCGGCGTTGCGCGGTGTGACGGCGGAATGCGCGGCCGACGGCTCGGTCGTTGACGTCGGCCCGGCATTGGCCGGGCAGCGCGTGGTTCTCAACTTATGGGCGTACTGGTGTGCACCCTGCGCGGCCGAACTTCCTGCGATGGCCGAGTATCAACGACGGGTTGGGCCGAACGTGATGGTGGTGACGGTGCATCAGGACGAGAATGAGACGGCCGCCTTGCTGCGGTTGGCCGAGCTGGGTGTCCGACTGCCGACTCTGCAGGACGGTAGCCGTCGAGTCGCGGCGGCGCTGGGGGTGCCAAATGTGATGCCCGCGACAGTAGTGCTGGGCTCGGACGGTAGCGTTGCGCAGACGCTGCCGCGCGCTTTCGCTAGTGCCGACGACATCGCAACTGCGCTCGGAGATCAGACGCGATGACGCACGGCGATGATGCGGCCGCGGAGGGGCGCGGGGGACGAGTCGGGCAATTTGGACGAAGGAGACGCCGGTGAGCGCAGGGGGCACTCGGCGATCGCGCGGTGGAGACCTCACCCACTCGCGAGGGGCGATTCCGTTGACACCTGAGCTCGGCCCGTCCTGGCTGCGTCCACTGGTGGACAACGTTGGTCAGGTGCCCGACGCTTACCGTCGTCGTCTTCCCGCCGATGTGCTGGCCATGGTGACTGCCGCCAAGGCGACGGCCTCACTGCGCAAAGACGGACGCGACGCCGCGGTGCTGGTGTTGTTTTCCGGTCCGCCGTCGGACCAGGCCAACGGCGCTCTTCCTGACTCTCCTCCTGATGAAGCCGACCTGCTGCTGACGGTTCGCTCCGCCACCTTGCGTCACCATGCAGGCCAAGCGGCGTTCCCGGGTGGCGCATCCGATCCGGACGACGCCGGGCCGGTGGACACCGCACTGCGAGAGGCACGCGAAGAGACCGGCATCGACACCAGCCGGCTGCATGCGCTGGCCACGATGGAGCGAACATTCATCGCGCCGTCGGGTTTTCACGTCGTCCCGGTGCTGGCGTATTCACCGGATCCGGGGCCGGTGGCCGTCGTCGATCAGGCCGAGACCGCAATCGTGGCCCGGGTTCCGGTGCGGGCTTTCATCAACCCGGCCAATCGGCTGATGGTGTACCGAAGCTCCTTGCACCGCCGCTTCGCCGGGCCGGCTTTCCTGTTGAATGAAATGCTGGTCTGGGGATTCACTGGCCAGGTGATTTCGGCAATGCTGGACGTGGCTGGTTGGGCTAAGCCCTGGGACACCCGTGATGTCCGCGAGCTGGATGAAGCGATGGCCCTGGTGGGCGACGGGGATGATGCCTGATGACCTCCTCTCAATGGCTCGACATCGCGGTGCTGTCAGTGGCTTTCATCGCAGCGATCTCAGGTTGGCGTTCGGGTGCGCTCGGTTCCCTGCTGTCATTTGTCGGTGTGCTGCTCGGGGCGATCGCGGGCGTCCTGCTGGCCCCGCACCTTGTCGCCCACATCAGCGCGCCGCGGGCCAAACTATTCGCCGCGCTGTTTCTGATCCTGGGCCTGGTCGTGGTCGGCGAGGTCGCCGGGGTGGTGCTGGGCCGCGCGGTACGCAGCGCGATCCACAGCAACTCAGTGCGATTCTTCGACTCGCTGATCGGGGTGGCGGTGCAGCTGGTGGTGGTGTTGGTGGCGGCCTGGCTGCTGGCGACTCCGCTGACGTCATCGTCGGGTCAGCCCAGCCTGGCCGCTGCGGTGCGAGGGTCGCGGGTATTGGCCCAGGTCAACGACTTTGCGCCGGAGTGGCTCAAGTCCGTGCCCAAACGGTTGTCGTCGTTGCTGGACACCTCGGGTCTCCCACAGGTGCTGGAGCCGTTCAGTCGCACGCCGGTTGTGGCGGTAGCTGCCCCAGACGCGACGCTGGCCAACAACCCGGTGGTGGAGGCCACCCAAGCCAGCGTGGTCAAGATCCGTGCCATCGCACCAAGCTGTCAGAAAGTCTTGGAGGGCAGCGGATTTGTCCTCTCCCCAGACCGCGTGATGACCAACGCACACGTGGTGGCCGGCGCGAACACCGTCACGGTGGAGGCAAGCGGCAACCCGTACGACGCCACCGTGGTGTCCTACGACCCGACTGTCGACATCGCGATCCTGTCCGTGCCCAACCTGCCGCCCGGACCGCTGGCCTTCGCCAACACCCCGGTGAAATCGGGCACTGAGGCAATAGTGATGGGCTATCCCGGTGGCGGGGGCTTTGTGGCAACTCCGGCCAGAATCCGGGAACTCATCGAACTCAGCGGGCCCGACATTTACCGGAGCGCGACGGTCAACCGCGAGGTCTACACCGTCAGAGCGAGTGTGGAGCAAGGCAATTCGGGCGGACCGTTGATTGACCTCAATGGACAGGTCCTCGGTGTGGTATTCGGCGCGGCGGTCGACGACAACGACACCGGTTTCGTCCTGACAGCCAAAGAGGTAGCCGCTCAGCTGGCGCACATCGGCGACACCACGCCGACGGCGACCGGGCAGTGCGTCAGCTAAGGGGTGACCTGTACACTCGCTCGAGGAAGCGCATCAGGTGACCGTTGACTTCCTCTGGCATCTCTTCGTGACTGAAATGTCCTGCGCCGGCGACTGATACGTAGCGACCATGTGGCGCGTAGCGCTGCGTTCGCTCGACCGGGTCGGCCAGCACGTACGGGTCGGCGTCACCGTGAATGTGCAGCGTCGGGATCCCGAAAGGGCGATTCATCGACCTCATGAAACGGCGACCCTCTTCGCGCAGCTGGCTACGTACCGCCCAACGCTGATACTCCAACGCAGAGTGCGCCGCTGACGGAATCTGGATCGCCTGTCGCAGATGACCGATGGTCTCGGAAAAGTCTTCGGAGGCAACCCATTTAGCGCTGGCACGGCTACGGACCAGACGCTCGATCTCCGCGCCGTTATGCCGGGTCAGCGCGCGCTCCGGCCAGATCGGCACCTGGTAGCGCAGTAGTGAGGGCAACAGCGCACGGCCCTGATCACGACGGGTCAGGGCCGACCTGCGCAGTGCGGCGGGGTGCGGCGAGCTGATCACCGCGATGGCGCGGACCAGCCGTGAATGCAGGACCGAGGTCGCCCAGCAGACCAGCCCGCCGTCAGCATGCCCGACCAGGGTCGCCGATGTGTGCCCCAGCGCGCGGATCAGTCCGGCGGTATCCCCGGCGAGCGTCCAGCCGTCGTAGCCGCGGGGCGGTTTGTCGCTGCCGCCGTAGCCGCGCAAATCCACCGCGACCAGCCGGGCTCCGCTCAAACCGCGTAGCTGGTGACGCCACGACCACCAGAACGAGCCGAAACCGTGCAACATGATCACCAGTGGCTGCGCGGTCGGAGCGGTGGCAGCACCTCGATCCGCGAACGCCGCCTCCACAACATGGAACCGAATGCCGTTGGCGTGCACATCCAGATGGCGCCATGGCCCGTCGATACGGGTGACCGACGGATCTGGTGGGGTCATCTACCAACCCGAGGGGTCGGCGGGCGTCCCGCCATGCGAACTGACCGCGCGCCCGGAGCCCTTGTCATGACCCGGCGTGAAAGCGGTCCGGGTCTCTTTGACCGATTCGATGGTCTGCCGCGGTCCGCGGATCCGTCGCACCTTCAAGTACCCGAACAATGCCAGCACTACGGTGACCACCACCATGATCCCGAACACGATCAAGAAAGCGACCCAGCGCCACAGCCAGGTATCGAGCAGCTCGGCAAGGAAAAAGAAGAAAAAGAAAGTCGAGTAGAACAGCACGACCATCGCCGAGATGAAGAAAACGCTGCCGGTGAGACCTTTCTTGACATCGCGGGTGATTTCGGAGCGGGCCAATTCGACCTCGGCGCGCACCAGTGTCGATATCTGCGCCGTGGCGTCCTTGACCAGGTCACCTATCGACGGTTCGACGGACAGCGCGTGCGGGTCGGTCAATGGAATCGTGGTCAGCGTGCGAGGAACCCCATCCCTGTTGTCGGCGTTCTTTCGATCTGGCTTACTCACAGACGGTCCTCCCGGTTTCGCTGCCCGGCTTCTCCTCGAGCCGTTGCCCGGCGGGCATCGTCGCCGGGCGTTCGCGGTCGTCGCGGTTCATGTTGCCATGTGGTCCGGTGCCAGACGAGGCCAACCGGACACCGCGACGGTGGTTAAGGATCGACGCTGGCGGGCATCGATCACGCTAGACTGACGCCGCCGCTTCGGGTACGCGTCCAAGCTTGTCGACGGGAGCATTGCTTTGCAGACCACCTGCCGTCGGCTGCTTCGTGTCGTGGCGGCGTTGGTCACGGTGGCATCGGTGGGCCTGGTGGGCTTGCACGGCGCGCCCGCACGAGCTGACGACAAGCTTCGGCTCGGTGGCGGAGCGGGCATCGTGGTCGATGGCGACACCCTGTGCACGCTGACCACCATCGGCACCGATGGCAAAGGTGAGCTGATCGGTTTTACCTCGGCGCACTGCGGTGGCCCGGGTGCCCAGGTGGCCGCCGAGGCGGCGAAAGAGCGCGGCACGCTGGGAACCATGGTGTCCGGCAATGACAACCTGGACTACGCGGTCATCCAGTTCGATCCGGCCAAGGTGACACCGGTGGCTAACTTCAATGGCTTCGCGATCAACGGCATCGGGCCGGATCCGGCGTTCGGTCAGATCGCCTGCAAGCAGGGCCGCACGACCGGGAACTCGTGCGGCGTCACGTGGGGCCCGGGTCAGGACCCGGGCACGATCGTCATGCAGGTGTGCGGACAACCGGGCGACTCGGGTGGCCCGGTTACTGTCAACAACCTTCTGGTCGGGATGATCCACGGCGCCTTCAGCGAAAAGCTGCCGGCCTGCATCATCAAGTACATCCCGCTGCACACCCCCGCAGTGGTTCAGTCCATCAACGCGATATTGGCCGACCTCAACGCCAAGAACCGTCCCGGTGCGGGCTTCGTCCCGGTGCCCGCCTAGGTCAGACTGGCGGTCTACTGGGCCTCGCGGATCGCGTCGAACACGCTGGGATCGAGCAGCGTCGAAGTATCGCCGAGCTCTCGATTCTCGGCGACGTCGCGCAGCAGGCGTCGCATGATTTTGCCGCTGCGGGTCTTCGGCAACTCGGGCACCACGTGCAGTTCGCGGGGCCGGGCAATCGGCGAGATGACCCGGGCCACTTCGGCGCGTAGCTCGTCGATGATCTCCGCGCCCGTGGTCTCGGCGTGATCGGCTTGCAGGACAACGAACGCGCAGATCGCCTGACCGGTGGTGTCGTCGGTCGCCCCCACCACCGCGGCTTCGGCGACACCGGAATGTCCGACCAGCGCCGATTCCACTTCGGCGGTGGAGATGCGATGGCCGGATACGTTCATCACGTCGTCGATGCGACCCTCCAGCCAGATAGCGCCGTCGGGGTCGTAGCGGGCGCTGTCGCCGGTGAAATACCAACCCCGCTCGGCGAACTTCGACCAGTACGCCTCGCGGAAGCGATCGGGATCACCCCAGATGCCGCGCAGCATGGACGGCCACGGCTTGTCCACCACAAGGTATCCGGTGACGTGCTCTCCGCGGTCGGGACAAGGATCCAGTTGATTGCCGTCGTCGTCGACGATCTTTGCCGAGATACCGGGCAGTGGCGCCATCGCCGATCCCGGTTTGGTTGCAGCGACACCGGGGAGCGGCGAGATCATCGCGGCGCCGGTCTCGGTCTGCCACCAGGTGTCCACCACCGGAGCGCTGTTGGTGCCGATGACGTTGCGATACCACCGCCACGCCTCCGGGTTGATTGGCTCGCCGACCGTGCCCAGCAGCCGCAGGCTGGACAGGTCGTGGGCATCCGGGATCTCGCGGCCCCACTTCATGAATGTCCGGATCATCGTCGGGGCAGTGTAATAGATTGTCGCGCCGTATTTTTCGATGATCTGGAAATGCCGGTGCTGGCTAGGCGTGTCCGGCGTGCCTTCGTAGAGAATCTCCGTCAGACCGTTGGACAACGGGCCGTAGACACCGTAGGTGTGCCCGGTGACCCAGCCGATATCGGCGGTGCACCAGAACACATCGGTCTCCGGCTTGATATCGAAGATGTTGTGGTGCGTGTAGGACGCCTGGGTGAGGTAGCCGCCGCTGGTGTGCACGATGCCCTTGGGCTTGCCGGTGGTGCCCGAGGTGTACAGCAGGAACAGTGGGTGTTCGGCGTCAAAAGCCTCGGCGCTGTGCTCTGACGACGCCGGGTTGACGACCTCGTGCCACCACACGTCACGCCCGTGGGTCCACGGGACGTCGATCCCGGTGCGGCGGACCACCAGGACGTGTTCGACCGGGCTTGCGCTGGCCCCGTCTTCTGCATCAGACCGGACCGCTTCGTCGGCCGCCGCCTTGAGCGGCGCCGGCTTTCCCCGCCGGAACTGTCCGTCCGCGGTGATCAGTAGTTTGGCTTGGGCGTCGGCGATTCGGGCGCGCAGCGCCGTGGCGGTGAAGCCCGCGAACACCACGCTGTGCATGAGGCCGAGCCGCGCGCACGCCAACATCGCGATGACAGCTTCCGGGATCATCGGCATATAGATGGCGACGCGGTCGCCGGCGACCAAACCCAGGCCGCTGAGCGCATTGGCGGCCTTGCGCACCTCGGTCTGCAGGTCGCTGTAGGTCAGGGTGCGGCCCTCACCGACCCGCTCGCCTTCCCAATGGATCGCGACTCGATCGCCGTTGCCGGCTTCCACATGGCGGTCCACGCAGTTGTAGGCGACGTTGAGGGTTCCGCCGGTGAACCACTTGGCGAGCGGGGCATTCGACCAGTCCAGCACCTGGTCGAATGGCTTGGACCAGGACAGCCGATTGGCCTGCCTGGCCCAGAACTCCAACCGGTCTTGCGCGGCCTCGCGGTACAACTCGTCGCCGGCGTTGGCTTGAGCGGTGAAATGTTCTGACGGTGGGTACGTCGTCGCCTGGGCATGCGTTTCGGTCACGCCTGAGAGCGTAGTCAGCAAGTGTTCTTCGCTCGACAGTTCAGGTCGGCATCGCGCTGTGAGACGATCCGCTGGTGCGGCTGGGGTTACATGCGCTGGGTATCGGGGCGGGCGCACAGCGCGCGGTGATCGACGCGGTCGCTGCCGCCGCAGAGCAGCATGGATTCGCCACATTGTGGAGCGGCGAGCATGTGGTGATGGTGGACCACCCCGCATCCCGGTACCCGTATTCCGCCGACGGCAGGATCGCGGTTCCCGCAGCCACTGACTGGATTGATCCGCTGATCGGTCTGAGTTTCGCGGCCGCTGCGACCACGACGATTGGTCTGGCGACTGGTGTGCTGCTGCTTCCGGAACACAACCCAGTAGTGGTCGCCAAACAGGTCGCCACACTCGACCGGCTCAGCGGCGGCCGGTTCACCTTGGGTGTCGGCATCGGCTGGTCTCGGGAGGAATTCGATACGCTCGGCGTTCCCTTTGAACGCCGCGACGGACGGACCGCCGAGTACGTCGCTGCGATGCGGACACTGTGGAGCGACGACGTCGCCTCATTCGCGGGCGAATTCGTCCACTTCGAACGCGTGCGTCTCAATCCCAAACCTGTGCGCGACCGCCGCATCCCGATAGTGCTGGGCGGCAATAGCGACGCGGCTCTGCGACGGGTGGTGAAGTGGGGAGACGGCTGGTACGGCTTCAACCTGCGCGATGTTGCCGCCGTCGCCGAGCGGGTCGCGCTCATTCGAAGACTGTGCGCTGACGCCGGACGTGATCCGAGCGACCTGCAACTGGCCGTCGCGCTTCAACAGCTGCGACATACCGACGTCCCTGCGCTAAGTGAAGTGGGAATCAACGAACTGGTAATCGTCGACTCGCCACCCGACAACGTCCCCGCGATACCAGACTGGGTTGCCGGGCTGGCTGCACAGCTAGCCGCGGGCTCGCCAGACCCTGAACTCTGACCGAAGGCCGAGGCTCTAGGGTCGGGCACATGCGTCGGATGCGAACCGCCGCGGCGGTGATCGGTTTCGCATTGCTCGCCGCCGCATCGCTGGCCGGCTGCGGGGTCGGCAATGTCCGCACGGACGTGGTGATCGTCAACGCAGGAGAGCCCCAGAATCCGCTGATTCCGACCAATACCAATGACAGCAACGGAGGCCGCATCATCGACCGGCTGTTCGCAGGCCTGATGTCCTATGACGCCAAGGGCAGGCCGGACCTGGAGGTTGCCCAGTCCGTCGAGACCAGCGATGACGTCAACTACCGGATCACCCTCAAACCCGGGTGGACGTTCAGCGACGGCACGCCGGTGACCTCGCATTCCTTCGTCGACGCCTGGAACTACGGCGCGCTGGCCGCCAACGCGCAACTACAGCAGAGCTTCTTCAACCCGATCGCCGGTTTCGACGAGGTGGCTGCGCCGAAACCGTCGGCAACCACAATGTCCGGATTGCGCGTCGTCGACGACCACCAGTTCACCGTGCAGCTCAAGGCGCCGACCATCGATTTCAAACTGCGGCTTGGGTTTTCGCCGTTTTATCCACTGCCGACTGCCGCGCTAAAGGATATGACAACTTTCGGTCAGCACCCGATCGGCAACGGCCCTTACAAGTTCGCCGACGTGCCCGGCGGTGCGGCCTGGCAACATAACGTCAAGCTGGATTTGGTGCCCAATCCCGGCTACCACGGCATCCGGATACCGCAGAACAAGGGTCTACGTTTCGTCTTCTACGCCAACCTCGAAACCGCCTATGCCGACTTGCTGTCCAGCAATCTCGACGTGCTGGACACCATTCCGTCCAGCTTGCTGTCGGTCTACCGCAGAGACCTGGGCGATCGTTACGTCGGTGCACCGGCCGCAGTGAACCAGACCCTCGACACCCCGCTGCGGCTACCTCACTTCGGCGGCGAGGAAGGCAGGTTGCGCCGGCTGGCGCTCTCGGCGGCCATCAACCGGGCACAGATCTGTCGCCAGATCTACGCCGGAGCGCGGGCACCCGCGCGTGATTTCACCGCGAGTTCGCTGCCCGGTTTCGACCCGCACATCGAGGGCAACGACGCGCTCAACTTCGATCCGGATCGGGCGCGGCGGCTGTGGTCGCAGGCCGATGCCATCGCGAAATGGTCGGGCCGATATGCGATCGCCTACAACGCCGACGGCGGGCACCAGGAGTGGGTGGACGCGGTGGCCAACAGCATCAAGAACATCTTGGGTATCGACGCGGTCGGTGCGCCGCAGCCGACCTTCGCCACGTTTCGTACCCAGGTCACCACGCGGCGCATCGCCACCGCTTTCCGCGCCGGTTGGCAGGGTGACTTCCCGTCGATGCTGGAGTTCTTGGAGCCGCTGTTCGTCACCGGGGCTGGCGCCGATGACGTCGGCTATTCCAACCCACAATTCGACGCCGCGATCGCCGCTGCGGAAGCCGCGCCCGGCTTGCGGCAGTCGTTTGCCCTTGCCAACGCTGCACAGCGAATCCTGTTGCGGGACATGCCCGTCGTGCCGTTGTGGTACACGATCAGCGTGGCCGGGAGATCACCGGCGGTCACTCACCTCACGCTGACATGGAATGGTTTGCCCGACTACGAGCACATCGTCAAGGCGTGAGATGGGCTGGTATATCGCTCGCCGTGTCGCGATCATGGTCCCGGTTTTTCTCGGCGCCACCCTGCTGATCTACGGCATGGTCTTTTTGCTGCCCGGCGATCCTATTGCCGCCTTGGGCGGCGACCGTCCGCTGAGTCCCGCGGTGGCCGCGCAACTGCGCGCCCAGTACCACCTGAACGACCCGTTCGTGTTGCAGTACCTGCATTATCTAGCTGGGATCGTGCACGGCGATCTGGGCCGCGCCTACTCTGGGCTCCCGGTGAGCGTCGTTCTGGTCCAAGCATTTCCGGTGACAATCCGGCTTGCGTTGATTGCCTTGGCAGTGGAGTCTGTGCTTGGGATCGGCTTCGGGGTCATTGCCGGGCTGCGGCAAGGCGGGATCTTCGACGCCTCGGTGCTGATCACCAGTCTGATCGTCATTGCGGTGCCGATCTTCGTGTTGGGTTTCCTGGCGCAGTTCGTCTTCGGGGTGCGGCTCGGCGTCGCCGCGGTCACCGTCGGAGATCAGCCGACGTTCGCGCGGCTGCTGCTGCCCGGCGTGGTGTTGGGATCGGTGTCACTGGCCTACGTGGTGCGGTTGACCCGCTCTGCGGTGGCCGCCAATGCGCACGCCGACTATGTGCGCACCGCGACGGCCACGGGCTTGTCGCGGCCCAGGGTGGTCACGGTCCACATCCTGCGCAACTCACTGATCCCGGTAGTGACTTTCCTCGGTGCCGACCTCGGGGCGCTGATGGGCGGGGCGATCGTCACTGAGGGGATCTTTAACATCCACGGTGTCGGTGGCGTGCTCTATCAGGCGGTCACCCGTCAGGAGGCGCCCACGGTGGTGTCCATCGTGACGGTGCTGGTGGTGATCTATCTGGTCACCAATCTGGTGGTGGATTTGCTGTATGCGGCGTTGGATCCAAGGATCCGCTATGGCTGACCGAGACACCGAAGCGGTTGGCGGCGCAGGGTTTTGGCGTGACACCTGGCGGGGTTTGCGGCGACGTCCAAAATTCGTCGTCGCCGCGGCGCTGATTCTTGTCTTCGTCGTCGTGGCATTGTTTCCGGCGTTGTTCACCTCGGCCGATCCCGGCTACGCCGACCCGTATCAGAGCCTGCTTGCACCGTCGGCCGCGCATTGGTTCGGTACCGACTTGCAGGGCCACGACATCTACGCCCGCACCGTCTACGGCGCCCGTGCCTCGATCACTGTCGGGGTGGGCGCCACCCTGGTGGTTTTCATTGTCGGCGGGGCGCTGGGAGCGTTAGCCGGCTTCTACGGCGGCTGGATCGACGTGGTGGTCTCCCGCGTCGCCGATGTCTTCTTCGGAATCCCGTTGTTGTTGGCCGCTATTGTGCTGATGCAGGTCATGCATCACCGCACTGTGGGGACGGTGGTCGCGATTCTGGCGCTGTTCGGTTGGCCGCAAGTGGCCAGGATCGCACGCGGGGCGGTGCTCGCGGTGCGCGGCAGCGATTACGTTATGGCCGCGCAGGCGCTGGGGTTGAGCAGGTTCGGGATTCTGATACGCCATGTCGTGCCCAATGCTCTTGGCCCCGTGATCGCCGTCGCCGCCATCTCGTTGGGGATGTTCATCGTGACCGAGGCGACGCTGTCCTACCTCGGTGTAGGGCTGCCGCCATCGGTGGTGTCATGGGGCGGCGACATCAACGTGGCACAGACCCGACTGCGGGCGGGCTCGCCGATCCTCTTCTATCCGGCTGGGGCCCTTGCGCTTACGGTGCTGGCGTTTTTGATGATGGGCGACGTGTTGCGCGACGTCCTGGATTCCACCTCGCGGGGCGTGGCGCACATGACCCGCGCCGGCGACGATGCAGAGCGCAACGGGGGAGAGGAGCGGCGCACATGAACACCGCCGAGCAGGCGCTGCTGAGCGTCACCGGCCTGGAGGTCAGGTTCGGCGACGACGCTCCCGCCGTCAGTAACGTCGAGCTGACCGTGCGCAGCGGGCAGACCGTCGCGATTGTCGGTGAATCAGGCTCCGGAAAGTCGACAACCGCCGCCGCGATTCTCGGCCTGCTGGCACCGGGCGGACGAATCACCGCCGGCCGCATTGTGTTCGACGGTATCGACATCGCTTCGGCCGATCAACGTCGGCTCCGCTCGATCAGGGGGACCGGCATCGGCTATGTACCGCAGGACCCGACGACCAACCTCAATCCCGTATGGAAGGTCGGCTTCCAGATTCGGGAGGCGTTGCGCGCCAACAACGTCAGTGACACGAAGCAACGATCACTACGACTACTCGACCAAGCCGGCATGCCGGACCCGCCGACTCAGGCCCGACGGTATCCGCACCAGCTGTCCGGTGGGATGTGTCAGCGCGCGCTGATTGCGATTGGTTTGGCTGGCCGCCCGCGCCTGCTGATCGCCGACGAGCCGACGTCCGCACTGGACGTCACCGTGCAACGGCAGGTGCTCGACCATCTGGAGCATCTGGCCGCGGAAATCGGCACCGCGGTGCTGCTGATCACCCACGATCTCGCGCTGGCAGGCGAGCGCGCCGAGCAACTGGTCGTCATGCACCGCGGCCGCGTCGTCGAAACCGGCGCATCGCAATCGATCTTGACTGACCCGCAGTATTCCTACACTCGGCAACTGGTCGCCGCCGCACCGTCGGTGAGCCCGGCCGGCGGGACGACGCCTCGACCGCGGCGCGGCAACGCAGCTCTCGCCGAAAAATCCGACGCCGACGATCTCCTCATCGTCGCCAAGCTCACCAAGACCTACCGGTCAACCCACGGAACACCCTGGCGGAAAACGGAATTCCGCGCCGTCGATGACGTGTCGTTCCGTCTGCGTAAAGCGACCACACTGGCAATTGTCGGTGAATCCGGATCGGGAAAATCCACCCTGGCGCGCATGGTGCTGGGCCTGCTTGCGCCGACCTCCGGGACGGTGAGGTTCGCCGAGCGCGACGTTGCCGTGATGAGCCGGCGAGAGTCCCTGGCCTTTCGCCGGCGAGTGCAACCGGTCTTCCAAAACCCCTACAGCAGTTTGGATCCGATGTACTCGGTGTTCCGGGCCATCGAGGAACCGCTGCGCATTCATCGCGTCGGCAACCGCCGCGAACGGCGTGCGGCGGTGCGAGAGTTGGCGGAGCAGGTGGCGCTCCCGTCGTCAGTGTTGGACAGGCGTCCCCGCGAGTTGTCCGGCGGGCAGCGTCAACGGGTCGCTATCGCGCGAGCGCTGGCGTTGCGGCCCGAGGTGGTGGTCTGCGACGAGGCGGTCTCCGCGCTTGATGTCCTGGTGCAGGCGCAAATACTCGAACTGCTTGCCGGGCTCAAGGACGCGCTGGGCCTGAGCTATCTGTTCATCAGTCACGACTTGGCCGTCATCCGGCAGATCGCGGATGAGGTGCTGGTGATGAAAGCGGGCCGGGTGGTTGAGCACGCGCCCACCGACGAGGTGTTCACCCAGCCGCGGCACGACTACACCCGGCAACTGCTGGCGGCGATTCCAGGCGGCGATCGCAAGCCCGGCGAAGCCGGGAACACCGGGTCGCCGCGACAAACCAGGCCTTATCGTGACAGCTCGTGACTTCTGACCCGTTGGCTCCGCTGATGGCGCTGCCGGGTGTCGCCGCCGCCAGCGACCAGGCCCGCGACGCGCTCGGTAGAGCGCATCGCCATCGTGCCAACCTGCGGCGCTGGCCGGTGACGGCGGCCGAGGCGGCGCTGCGGGCGGCGAGGGCGTCGGCGGTGCTCGACGGCGGACTGAAGCTGGATGAGCAGTTGGACGCCTCGGCGGCCGGCGACCCGGTATTCGCCGGCGCGCTGCGCGTCGCGCAAGCGCTGGAAGGCGGCGAGACAACTCTGGTCGGCGTGTGGCAGCGGGCGCCGCTGCAGGCGCTGGCGCGGTTGCATATGCTCGCCGCCGCCGACCGGGTCGACGAGAGCCGGTTGGGCCGGCCGCGTCCCGACGCCGATGTCGGGTCTCGTCTCGAGTTGCTGGCGAAGATCGTCACTGGAGTTAGCCAGGCGCCGGCCCCGGTGATCGCCGCGGTCGCCCACGGCGAACTGCTGACCCTGGCGCCGTTCGGCACCGCTGACGGTGTGGTGGCGCGGGCGGTGTCGCGGCTAGTCACGATCGCCACCGGGCTTGACCCGCATGGGCTCGGTGTACCGGAGGTCAGCTGGATGCGTCGCGCCGCCGACTACCGCGACGCTGCGCGCGGTTTTGCGGCCGGGACGCCCAACGGCATCGCCGCGTGGTTGGTGCTGTGTTGCCGGGCCATGCGGGCCGGCGCGCAGGAGGCGTTGTCGATTGCCGATTCGCTTGCTGAGTAGGTTGCCGGCACCGCGTCGCGGTACGCACTTCAGACGGACAAAGCGGGCGACGATCCGAAGGATTTCGGCTCGCCGCCCGCTAGCACGGACCTCGGTTACCAAGCGTGCAACTGTGGGCTGCGTGGGTGGCCTCGGCGATCTTGCGACGCTTCCGGCTGCAACCCCACCCAAAGGACCGTCGATGCCATCCGCTCTTCGCAATTTCGCAGGCCCGCAACACTTCTGCCATTTTCGCGGCTGTGACTCCGCGTGGGTGCCGGGAACCGTGCTGGGTTGCCCAGTTCGGGAGATCGAGCCTTCTCTTCCGGATCGATCTTGGCTGCACTGGACTTCCGTGACTCCTTTGTACTACGTGACCCTGGTCACATCAAGAGTCAAATGTCTTCAAATGCGGTGAAAACGCTGAACTGATATCGGCCGGTGACCCGGAGAAGTTTGCTGAAGCGGCGACGACGCTACAGCGAGAACCGGCGCAGCAGCGAGTAGGTCAGCGCCCCGGCGGCCAGCGCGCTGACACCTACCGCAGCGGTCGTGGCGACCGCGGCTCCCGACGGCGCCGGGATACGGTCGCGCAGCGATACCGGCCGTGAGAACGCCAGCACCGGCCAGCCGTGGGCGATCGCTTCTTTGCGCAGGGCGCGGTCGGGGTTGACCACACTCGGGTGGCCGACGACTTCGAGCATCGGCATGTCGGTGATCGAGTCGGAGTAGGCGTAGCAGTGCTCGAGCGGGTAGCCCTCGCGCGCCGCCAACTCGCGGATCGCCTGTACCTTGCCTTCGCCGTAGCAGTAGAACCCGATCTCCCCGGTGTACCTGCCGTCCTCGACGACCATCCGGGTCGCCATCGCATGGGTGGCACCGAGCGCACGCGCGATCGGTGCCACCAGCTCCTCGCCGGAGGCCGACACCACCACGACGTCGCGGCCGCACAGCTTGTGGCTGGCGATCAGGTCCGCGGCCTCGGCGAATACCAGCGGCGTGACGATGTCGTGCAGTGTTTCGCTGACGATCGACTTGACCTGCTCGACATCCCAGCCGGTGCACATGTTGGTCAGGTGGATGCGCATCCGGTCCATCTGATCGTGGTCGGCGCCGGATAGCAGGAACAGAAACTGGGCGTAGCTGGACTTGAGCACGGTGCGCCGGTTAATCAATCCCTGATCGAAGAAAGGTTTGCTGAACGCCAGGGTGCTGGACTTGGCGATGATGGTCTTATCAAGATCGAAGAAAGCGGCGGTGCGGGGGGTGGGACCGGTGCTTGTTGGTGATGTTTGCTGGTCAGCGGCCGAGTCCGAGACGGTCACCGCCCCAGCATAGGTGGACGACGCGGCAATTCGCGAGGTGGTCCACAAAACGCCCGGTCAGCAGGCATTCAGTTGCTCGCGACGACCAGGCTGTCCTGGCTGAACGCAGGTTAATGCCACGTGCACAACTCAAAACAGCACTTGCGCTGCGCAATGCTGTCGTGTGTATAGTAAGCATTACTCGGCTTAGCCGAGGGTGCATCAGCCCGACCCCCCGGGGCTGATACACGACGACCCTCGCCTCCTCCCCCCCTGGCGGGGGTCGTCCCTTTTGTGGGGTGAATTCACTCCGGCGGCGCTCGCTCATCGGCTATATCGACCAGCAAATGGCGACCTGATCTTCCAGCTTCGGTGCTAGCGCAATCGGCCGAGTTGTGCACAGATCAAGCGCTGTCCACAGATCCTCGTTCGGGACTGGCGGCGCACGGTTGTCCCCGGGCACGGTAGGCCAATGACCACCCCCACCGGCACTCGCGGCGCGCGCGGAATCCTGGCCGCCTTGGCCGAACCCGCACTGCGCGATGAGGTCGACCGGGTCGCGGCCGCCGTCGGCGTGCGGGTCGTCCATGGCAGCAGATCAGCGATCAGCAGGAAAACGTGGTCGGCGGCCGCGGCGGTAGTGCTCGACGAGGCCGCGGCGGAAGAATGCGCACGCGCTCGACTGCCGCGCCGCGCACACGTGATCGTGGCGACGGGCAGCGAACCGGCGTCGGCGACGTGGGCCGCCGCCATCGAGGTGGGCGCCCGGCTTGTGCTCACACTGCCCGCGCAAGAGCAGGATCTGGTCCGCGAACTCGCCGATGCCGGCGAATCCGTACGTGACGGCGGCGCCTTGGGCGCTGTAGTCGCGGTTATCGGCGGGCGTGGCGGTGCGGGTGCGTCACTGTTCGCCGCCGCACTGGCACGGGTCGCCACCGATCCGTTGCTGGTCGATCTGGATCCCTGGGGTGGTGGCATCGACCTGCTGGTCGGCGGCGAAACCGCTCCCGGCGTGCGCTGGCCCGACCTGGCGTTGCAGGGCGGACGGGTGAACTGGCCGGCGGTGCGTGAGGCGCTGCCCCGACACCGCGGGATCTGCATGCTCTCGGGCACTCGGCGCGGATACGAATTGGACGCCTTGGCCGTGGACGCCGTTGTCGATGCCGGCCGCCGCGGCGGGGCGACCGTGGTGTGCGACCTTCCGCGTAGGTTGACCGACGCTGCTCAAACTGCTTTGGATACAGCCGATCTCGTTGTCGTGGTCAGCCCGTGCGATGTGCGGGGGTGTGCGGCCACGGCGACCATCGCCGCGATACTTACCGGCATCAATCCCAATGTCGGGCTGGTCGTGCGTGGACCGTCGCCGGGCGGCCTGCGCGCGGAGGAGGTGGCTGAGATCGCCGGCCTACCGCTGCTGGCGTCGATGAAGCCGCACCCGCGGCTGGCCGAGCAACTCGAACACGGCGGTTTGCGGTTCGGGCGGCGCTGCGCGCTGGCGGTGGCGGCCCGCCGGGTTCTGGCTGTACTGCCTGCACACCCGACAGCCCATGCGGAGGGTAGGGCGGCATGAGCGGTTCGCTGATCGACCGGGTGCGTGAGCGACTGGCGACGGAACCCGCCCCGTTGCGCCCCATGGTCGTCGCCGACGCGATCCGGGCCGAATCCGGCGGGGTGCTCGGCGACACTGAGCTGCTGAGCAACCTTCGGGTGCTGCAGACCGAGCTGACCGGCGCCGGGATCCTCGAGCCATTGTTGTGCGCGGACGGTACCACTGACGTGCTGGTCAGCGCACCGGATGCGGTGTGGGTCGACGACGGAAACGGCCTGCGGCGCACTGATGTTCAGTTCGCCGACGAAGCTGCTGTGCGGCGCTTGGCACAACGGCTGGCGCTGGCGGCCGGTCGTCGTCTCGACGACGCGCAACCGTGGGTGGACGGTCAGCTGACCGGCGTGGGTGCCGGAGGCTTCGCGGTCCGGCTGCATGCCGTGCTTATGCCGATCGCCGTCGGCGGCACCTGCCTGTCGTTGCGGGTGCTGAGGCCGGCCACTCAAGATTTGTCCGCGCTGATCGCGGCCGGCGCCATCGCGCCGACGGCCGCCGCACTGCTCGCTGACATCATCGCTGCCAGGTTGGCGTTTCTGGTGTCCGGCGGCACCGGCGCGGGCAAGACGACGCTGCTGTCGGCGATGCTGAACGCAGTGGCGCCGGACGAGCGGATCGTGTGCGTCGAGGACGCTGCCGAGTTGGCGCCGCCGCATCCGCATCTGGTCAGGTTGGTCGCTCGATGTGCCAACGTCGAAGGCGTCGGCGAAGTCACGGTGCGCCAACTCGTCCGGCAGGCGCTGCGGATGCGGCCGGACCGCATTGTCGTCGGCGAGGTCCGGGGCGCCGAAGTGGTCGATCTGCTCGCGGCCCTGAACACCGGGCACGACGGTGGTGCGGGCACAGTGCATGCCAACAATCCAGGCGAGGTCCCGGCTCGCTTGGAGGCGTTGGGCTCTCTGGGCGGCCTGGATCGCGGTGCGCTGCATAGTCAACTGGCCGCGGCGGTTCAGGTGCTACTGCACGTTGCCCGCGATCGCGCTGGGCGGCGACGACTCAGCGAAATCGCCGTCCTACGTCAAACCGACGGAAGGGTCGGCGCGGTCACCGTGTGGCACGCCGACCGCGGACTCACCGACGAGGTCGCCGGCTTGCGTCGGCTGTTGCAGAGCCGGGTGCCTAGATGACCACATCGGTGGCGGCGCTGGCGTTGTCGGCATCCTTGCTCGTATCGCCATCATCGCCGCGTCGACGACTTGCTCGCCCCGACCGCGGCCGCAGCCGGTTGCCGGCGGGGGCCGCCGCATGGTTGGCCGTCGGCGCCGGAGCCGCCGGTGCTGTATTGCTGCCGCTGACAACGGTTCTGGCTGCCGCGGTATTCGCCGGAACAGCGAGCCTGCGCTACCGCCGCCGCCGCCGTCGCCGGCTGGGGATCAGTGAGAGCCGGGAACTGGAAACCGCAATCGATGTGTTGGTGGGTGAACTGCGGGTCGGTGCCCACCCGGCACGGGCCTTCGCCGTCGCGGCGGACGAAACCACCGGGCCGGTCGCCGCTTCATGTCGCGCGGTGGCGGCGCGGGCCCGGTTGGGTGCTGACGTCACCGCAGGATTGCGAAGCGTCGCAGAGAGCTCAGCGCTGCCGGCGCAATGGGATCGGCTCGCGGTGTGCTGGCAGCTGGCATCCGAACACGGCCTCGCGATGTCCACCCTGATGCGCGCGGCTCAACGCGATATCGTTGAGCGGCAACGATTCTCAGGACAGGTGATGTCGGCAATGGCTGGCGCCCGTGCCACCGCGGCGATCCTGGCTGGCTTGCCGGTGCTGTCGGTAGTGCTCGGCCAACTCATCGGGGCGGACCCGATGGCGTTCCTGCTGGCCGGGCACGTCGGCGGGTGGCTGCTGGTGGTAGGGCTGATGCTGATCTGCAGCGGGCTGCTCTGGTCGGACCGCATCACCGATCGGGCGGCATCATGAGCACCTCTGCGCTGCTGCTGGCCGCCGCTCTGTTGAGTGGTGTCCGGCCGTCGAGGGTGCGAGCGCGGGCCGCGGTGGCGGGCCGCGCGCCTGCCGCACCGAGGCGACCGGTGCGTGGCCCGGATCCGCTGGCCGTCGCGTCGAGCCTCGATGTACTGGCGGTCTGCCTGGCGGCGGGCATGGCGGTGTCGACCGCGGCGGCGGCGACTGCGCCGTCGGCGCCGCCGCTGCTGGCCCGAGTGCTGCGTCGCGCCGCCGACCTGCTGGCGCTGGGAGCCGACCCGGGCGTCGCATGGTCGGCACCGCCGGATCTGCCGCCCGGCTCCCTCGATCCGCAGACCGATGCGTTGCTGCGGCTGGTGCGCCGGTCGTCGGCTTCGGGCGTGGCGCTCGCCGAAGCGATGGCCGCGCTTGCCACGCAGTGCCGCCAGGACGCCGCGCACGCGGCCGCGGCGACTGCCGAGCGAGCCGGAGTGCTGATCGCCGGTCCACTCGGACTGTGCTTCCTACCCGCATTCGTTTGCCTGGGCATCGTTCCGGTGGTGGCCGGACTGGCCGGTGACCTACTGCAGTCAGGCTTGCTGTGACGGCAGGTACGGAGGAGGGAAAGTGAGATTAAACAACATGTTTCGTGTGCTACGAGCGCGTGCGATCCTGTTGGCGGTAGACGAGGCCGGGATGTCGACGGTCGAATACGCGATCGGGACGATCGCGGCGGCTGCGTTCGCTGCGATTCTCTACACGGTCGTCACCGGCGACTCCATCGTCTCGGCATTGACCAACGTTATCGCCCGCGCGCTCAATACCAAGGCTTAGTCGACGATGTCGGCGCGAGCACTGTCGAGGCGGCGCTGGGCGTCGCCACGCTGGTCGCGGTGCTGGTGCTGTGCCTGGCCGGGATCACAGCGGTGTCGATGCAGGTCCGTTGCATCGACGCTGCCCGCGAGGCGGCCCGGCTGGCCGCACGTGGTGACGAGCGTTCGGCGGTCACCACCGCCCGCGGTATCGCGCCTGGTGGCGCCCTGGTGCAGCTGCGCCGCGACGGCGAGTTCGTCGTCGCGACGGTCACTGCCCGGTCGAATCTGCTACCCACACTGGGCATTACGGCCACCGGCGTCTCGGCGATCGAGCCGTCGCAATGACCGGGGAGCAGCGACCGTGGTCGCCGCTGCGATGGTCGCCGCACTGCTGTCCATCACCGCCGGCGGCGTGTATCTGGGCGCTGCGGTGGTCGCGCGCCACCGGGCCCAGGCGGCGGCCGATCTGGCCGCGCTGGCGGCCGCGGCGCGGCTGGTAGCGGGACCCGAGACAGCGTGCGCGCTGGCGACCGCGGTGGCCCGCGAGATGCGGGTAAGCACCGCCAGCTGCATTGTGGACGATCTGGATGTCGTCGTCACGACTGAGGTGCGCCTTGCTATCGGGGGATGGGGCAGCGCGCGGGCCGGCGCCCGCGCTGGCCCGGCCGACAAGGTCTAGTCGCCCCGTGGGTCGGAATCGGACAGGCCCGCGTCGGCAAGTTCGGTCGCCGTGGGCAAGCGCAAGCAGACCAATCCGGCGAACGTCTCCTGCTCGACTTCCAACCGATTGACGGTCACGTGCACCGGAACCCAGCCGCCGTCGTGACCTGGCATGCGCAGCACCCCGCTGGTGGCCCCGTCGGCGAATTCCGCGGTCATCGCTGCCATCCTCGCCTCGTCGCTGGGATGCATCCGCGGGGCATCCGCCGCGACACGTCGCCAGTCATAGAAAGGGCACGGCTCGTCGAGCCATTTCAACACGGTCCAGTTGCTGGGATCGAACAACGCCCGGTGCACACCCGGCTGCGCCAATCCGTGCAGGATCCGCTGCGCGAGCCGGTCGGTCGGCTGCGCCGGGTTGGATGGTTCGGCACGCCAATTCATCCCCCGTGCGATCAAGTGGTCGCGGCCGTCCGGCCCCTGCTCGAGTCCATTGCGAGCGACGAAGCTCACCCGGATGGGATTGCCCTGCCAATCGGTGCTGTCCCAGGTGTCGCACAAGGTGTGCCCAGGTTGCGACTTCACCGCGGCCGCGAGCGCCTTGCCTTCGTTGGGCTTGAGATCACCCGACGACCAGCGGTCCGCGAACGCGCGCGCCTGCGGGTCCTCGACCTCGAGGTTCCTGCCGGTGTTGACCAGTGACTCCGGCGTATCGGTGGCCACCCCGAGCGTCATGTCCCATTTCAGCGGGCCGGGGATCGGCCGCTCCGGCGGTTCAGCCTCGGCCGGCCCGCTCCAGATGTGCACGCCATGCATGCGGCCGTCGGACATCAAGACCGGCTCGGTGCGGATCACTCGGCGACTTTTGGGTGTGATGCTGACCAGGCTCTGGTTGCTCTGCAACGACTCTGCGATTGCGGTCTGGATGGCAGCGAGATGCGGATTGCGCCGCAGAAACCTGGCAACGGGAACGAGATTCTTCAATTGACGGCCGAACGCTACTACGGCTGGTTCGTCGCCCAGCGTTTCTACCAGGAGCCACTCGCGGGCCATACCTCGGCATTTTACCGGTCAGGCAACGGATAGCTCGTTGCCTCGGTGTCGAACTCGGCGGACATTGACCACAGTCAACCTAAGGGTGACGTTGATACATCAGGCTGTGACTTGCACAGGTCATCGCGGCCGGGTAGTTTGCTGCCCACTGGGCTTGCGAACGGATTGCGTTCTGTCCGACCGTTCGCTGCACTGCTTGGTCATTTCGGCATGTGCGCGTTTCCTCAGCAGCGAGGAAATGCGTTTTCATGGCGGCTGCCACGGCACAGACACGTGGACGTCGACCGTCGAGGGGTCGGTCGTCACCGGTATGTCTCGCCCTCGTGATCCAGCGCTGTGAGCACCAAACGCAATACGCGCACAGCCCCGGCCTTATCCAGTGGTTCGTTACCGCTGCCGCATTTCGGTGACTGCACGCACGACGGGCATCCAGACGGGCATTCGCAGGCCTCGATCGCAGCCGCAGTCGCACCCAGCCAGGTGCTCGCCCGGCGAAAACCCTGCTCGGCGAAGCCCGCCCCGCCCGGATAACTGTCGTAGACGAAGACACTGGGCAGCCCATCGGGCTCGGGGCCCACCGCGGTGGACAAGCCGCCGATGTCACCGCGGTCGCAGCTGGCCACCAGCGGTAGCAGTCCGATTGCCGCGTGCTCGGCGGCGTGTAACGATCCGGGGATCTGCTGCGCCTCGATCCCGTTGCAGCCCAGGGCCTCTGGCGTGATGGTGCACATCACCGCAGTAGTGGCCAGGGTGTGCGCCGGCATTTCCAGCTCGATGAAGTCGATGACCTCTCCGGTCAGTCGACGGCGCAAATAGCCGACGACTTGGCTGGTGACGCTGACGGGTACCAGGCCCAGCGTGACCGATCCGAAAACCCGGCGTTCACCGGCTCCTGTGACCGCGATGTCGGTGAGTTCCCTCGCGAACGTCGCGTATCCAGGGTCCTCGCTGTGCACGAAGGCCAAACCCTCTTCGAAGTCCAGCGAATCGACGACGTAACTCTCACCCTGGTGCAGGTACACCGCCCCGGGGTGCACCGAAGCGGCGGCCTGACCGACGCCGGCGGTGCCGAGCAACCGGCCGGTCTCGCCTTCCACGATGACGATCTGGCCGCCCGTCGACCCCCGAATGTCCACCGCCGGATGCGGATCCACACCCGGCGCCGGGTAGTACCTGCCGGAACGGCGTCGTAGCAGCCCATCGTCGACCAGCCCCGCGGTGACCTCCTCGGCGCCCAATGTCCGCACTTCCGCATCTTCTAGGGGCAATTCCGTTGCAGCACATAACAATTGCGGGCCGAGAATGTACGGGTTGGCCGGATCGATCACCACCCGCTCGATCGGCTTAGCCAGCAGTGCGGCGGGGTGATGCACCAAATAGGTGTCCAGCGGATCGTCACGGGCGACCAGCACGACCAGCGCGCCCTGACCACGTCGCCCAGATCGGCCGGCCTGCTGCCAAAACGACGTCACCGTCCCGGGAAAGCCGGCCAACACCACCGCGTCGAGCCCGGCGATATCGATACCCAGCTCCAAGGCGTTGGTGGTGGCGAGACCTCGCAACTGCCCGTCGACCAGCGCGCGTTCCAGCGCGCGGCGGTCCTCGGGCAGATAACCTGCCCGATAAGACGCCACCGTCTCGGTCAGGTCAGGGGCGATGTCCTCAAGTCGCGCACGGCTTGCCACCGCGGTCAATTCGGCACCCCGACGCGACCGGACAAACGTCAGGGTGCGCGCCCCCTCGGCGATCAGGTCGGCCATCACCCGTGCTGCCTCGCTGCCGGCGGACCGTCGCACTGGAGCGCCGTTTTCGCCGACGAGGTCTGTGCGCAGGGCCGGCTCCCACAACGCCACCGTGCGGGCGCCCTGCGGCGAGGTGTCCTCGGTGATCTCTTCGACCGGTTGGCCGATGAGCTCGCCGGCAGTTGCCCCGGGCGCCGCGGTCGTCGCGCTGGCGAAGATCACCGTCGGCGTGGCAGCCGGGTGGGCCGAGTAGCGCGCGCACAACCGCAGCAACCGACGCAGAACCATCGCCACGTTTGAGCCGAAAACACCGCGGTAGTAATGGCATTCGTCGACAACCAGATAGCGAAGGCCGCGCAGAAATAGCGCCCACCGGGCATGGTTGCGCAGTAGCGCGAGGTGGACCATATCGGGGTTGGAGAACAGCCAGCGGGAGCGCTCCCGGGCGAAGCGGCGCAATTCGGCCGGACTGTCGCCGTCGTAGGCCGTGGGCGCGACGTCACCCAGCCGGGGTATCGCCGCGGTCAGCGCATGCGCGGCCCGCAACTGGTCGTGGCCAAGCGCTTTCGTCGGCGACAGGTACAGCGCCCGGGCCCGCGGATCGGTCGCCAGCGCGTTGAGGATCGGAAGCTGGTAGGCCAGCGATTTCCCCGACGCCGTGCCGGTGCTGATAACGACGTGACGGCCGGCATGGGCTAGGTCCGCCGCGTCTACCTGATGTGCCCACGGTGAGCTGATGCCGCGATCGGTGAACGTGCGCACGACGTCCGGCTCGGCCCATGCCGGCCACGGGCGCCGACGGCCGTCCCTTGGCGGTAGCTCGGCGACATGACGTAGTGGATGTTCTCCGGGTTCGCTGCCGGCGACGGCGGCGGCGAGCAGTTCGCTGCCGAATGTCACCACGTGTCACCCCCTTTTGACGTGAGGTAAATACGGAATACCTCAACCGGCGGGGACCCTGCGGCCAGGGATTTCGGCGTCACACCTGAATTGTTTACCTCGTGGTCGCTGAATTGATCACCTGAGGCTGTCGCAGAAGCGATGAACATGGTTGACTGTTTGCGGTCGCAGCTTCTGTGTTCGTGTAAAACTTTCGCAGGATCGACGTTGCGGCCGCGGTTCCTGCGAGGGCGTAGGTCGGGTGAAGTTCCGGCGACTCGGCAAGGTATAGCGGTCGGAACGGGCCCGGGGCACCGAAAGGCGGTGCACCGCACCCGAGTAGTAAAGGAAAGATCAAGAAATGCCACAGGGAACTGTGAAGTGGTTCAACGCGGAGAAGGGATTCGGCTTCATCGCCCCCGAGGACGGTTCGGCCGACGTGTTTGTCCACTACACGGAGATCCAGGGAACGGGCTTCCGCACCCTTGAGGAGAACCAGAGGGTGGAATTCGAGGTCGGCCAAAGCCCCAAGGGCCCCCAGGCCACTGGCGTCCGCTCCATCTGAGCAGCCTCTAACGACAACCCCCCGCACCGTCCCGATTTACCGGGTTCGGTCGGGGGGTTCTCGCTGTTGTCGCCAGCCGCTGCGTGCAGCACGCGGCCGGCGACCACAGCCCGGAATGGGTGAGTAAGGCGGCGAACCGCCGCAGCGCCGCGGCGCGCATCGTCATCGGGACGCTTACTGTCGGTGACGTGAGCCAACTGTCCTTCTTCTCGGCGGAGTCGGTGCCGCCTGCGGTGAGCGACCTCACCGGGGTGCTGGCGGCCGCGGGCCAGATTGTGACGGTCGGCGATGCGGCCAGGCTGTCGGTGGTCGTTGACCAGCTGTGGCGGGCCGAGGCGCTGGCCGAGATGATCGGGGAGGCCGGATTGGTGGCCGAAATCACCCGTACCGACGAGAACACTCCGCTGGTACGGACCGCGGTCGACGTCAGGCTGCGTCCCATTGCCGATGACTGGACGCGCGGCGCGGTGAAGACCGTCCCGCCGCTGTGGTTGCCCGGGCCGCGCGAGCTGCGGGCCTGGATACTGG